>MDTD01064904.1_pt1 | contig 11679 bp, 7 predicted proteins | sample 811221 | NCBI WGS metagenome assembly MDTD01 (sample SAMN05326646, study PRJNA326480) | marine metagenome | isolation source: seawater | place: Pacific Ocean: South West | collected 2011
CACCATGCCAACGCATTGATCGTTTCGGTCTGTAACAACAGATGTTCGGCAGCACGAAATGCCTGCTTGACGCGCCCCATGGCCGTGTAACAACCCGCAAATGAATTTTCGAGTTCGCCTTCCACAATCGGGAAAGCGTCATTACACTTTCGGGCATCATCAAAAAAGGCTTCCGGCGTGGAATGCTTCAATGCATACTGTTTGTTGTTCTTGAAGAATGACTTGATCTGTTGGTATTCCAGACGAGATACCCCACCACCGTGATTGCCGATCCCCCACAAGAGCATGGTTGTTGGCTCATTTTCATAGTGTTTGAGATATTTGGCAAACTTCACGTCGATGTCATGCTCAGTGCCGGGGACCGTCAGGTAATGATCATCACTTCGCCGTGCGGTGACCGTTTGACCACTGCGATCTTTCCATTTGAAACATCCAACGGGTAGATCATACGTGCCAAAGTCCGGCCGACAGAAAATGTAGGCATCCATCCCGCAACCGGCGAGAATTTGTGTAAAGCCTTCGGGGTGTCCAAACGGATCAAAATTATAGGCGGTGGTCGGACGCTGATTGAAATGTTCCTTGAAGAAGCTCAGACCATAGAGAAACTGGCGGATGTGCGTTTCGCCCATGGGTGCATTGACATCCGGCTGAAGAAACGCGCCACCTGCAATATGCCAGCGTTTTAGCTTCACGAGCTTCTGAATCCGTGCAAAAAGCTTGGGTTCGTGATCCTTGATCCAGCCGTAGAGAACAGATTCATTGTGGTTGAACACAAAACCTGTATGTTTCTCACAGAATTCCGCAGCAATCCGAAAGGTCGATACCGCTTCAGCAAGACCGTCTTCCCATGTCCATTGCCAAACGGGATCGAGGTGTGCATTGCAGACAAGATGAACCGTTTTCTTCATGATAAAGCTCATTTAGCCAGTAAAAGAGAATTAATCCACGCGTCGAATGCGTGGGTCCGTAAACACATCCAGCTCATCACGGCTGGCACTTGAAAACTCACTGATAATTGCGCCTTCGTTGGCGGCCTGAAACCAATGAAGTGTATCCGGGGCGATGGTGTATTGATCACCGGGTTTCAGGATGATCTCGTGAAAAACGGTGTAATGCGATTCACTGCCACTGGGAAGTGTTGCAGCAATTTGATCACGCTGACCGTCCCCTTCCACGTAAAGATAGACTTTACCGGCACGGCAACGAAAGGTTTCCATTTTGCCTGCTTCAGTTCGCCCATCTGACAAATGCACCGTGGGGTGTCGATGCTCAGGGCACGTCTGGTTGGGGAGCATGACCAGTTCCTTGGCACAATAGCGCTCGTTGTTGACGTAAACAATCAACCCCAAACCTTCGCGTTCAAAAGCATCAAGTCCCATGCCTGCCATCTCAAACGACTCGGCTTCAGATGACTGTAATGTGATGCCAGCATCTTCAAGCATGCGTAGCATCCGCTGTTTGATGGCATGTTGCTGTGTCGATGTCATGATGATTCTTCTCCGTGATGACTCAGCTTAGTGTCTTATCAAGTTGTTCCCAACCCCCATCGATACGCTTTTGGATGACATCCCACCTTGCCAATTCATCCGGCGATTGAACATGCCAGGCGCCCACCCCCACCGCACTATGCAAAGCCTGGGACGGTGTCTGGCCTGCAAGGATCGCAGCCAAAAAGCCGGCAATGGTGTAGTCACCTGCACCATTGGTGCTCACCACATCCACCGAGTAACACGGGCAATGCAGCGACACCTCTGACCAGCTTTGAGCGTCAAATACAGCATGAATCTGCTGGGCGGTTTGCAGATAAACGCCCTGTTCACCCAACTTGAGCATCAAGACGCCAACACCTGAATCCAGTATCTGCTTGCCTACGGATTGGAGCAACTCAAGCGAGACAGGCTGGTCACTGATCCCGAGCATGAATAACAACTCATCCAGCGAGGGGACGAAGATATCCACGTGAGGCAGGACATTGGCCAACCACCGTTGCCAATCAATTCCCCCGGCTTCGCTGGTCGGGTCCACCGAACACATATCCAGTGATGTTGCGATGCCAGCTGCATGAGCCTTGTGAAAAAGCGAGACTAACTGCTGACCATCATCCCGGTAAACACTGCGCATCACCGGCGGATAGCCAAAGTGCAACAGCTTCACCTGTTGGTCCTTTGGCAAAATAATATCATCAGCTTCAAACAGGTCATTGCATCCCGGGCAATGCAAGAACAAGCGATCGACACCCGGCGGTGCAACCACCACCGAGTAGCTGGTGGATTCCCCAGCAACCTGGATCATGTCACAGGTCAAAGCAGGATCATAACCCGAGAGTATGCGTTTGACTTCCTTACCAAACAGGTCATCACTGATGCGCCCCATCAATCGGGTTTTCACACCCAATTGGTGCAATGCCAACCCGGTATTGGCCACCGCGCCGCCGACACTGCAATGCATTTGATCAACGCGAACCAGGCTCCCGGGTATCAACGTGGACAATGCTGATTCGGGGAATCGCGGGGTTAAATCCAGGCAGATATGCCCTGCCACGATGATCGATTGTTGCTGATTGAAGTCTGACATGGTTTACCCCAATACGCGATTCCAACGATCAAGATTCCACTGGTTCTTTTCCGCCTGTGTCATGTTTTTAAAATCCGGGGCTTTGGACTTCGTCGTCGAATGCGATTGATAGGATCGCGGTGTTTTGTCACCGGGCTTGCCGGAGCCGGACTTGTAACTGCTGCCGCGTGATGTGGGTTGAAGGTCCACTTCCAACTCACGGTAAGGTGTGATGCCCAGCTTGCTCAATTCACCGTGATAGGATTTGACCGCTTCAATTGGTTGTAATTGGTCATCTGCCAGGGCACGCAGGTGCTTGATGAAAGTCAGTTGATGTTCACTGTGATTGATCATCCGCCCATACAGCGCAACCCGAGCGCCGTATTTCTTGGCTTCGTAGAGTTGGTTAAATGCGTCAAAGGTTGTACCGGTGCTGCCACCGAGAATTCCCACTACCAGATTGCGGTCATAACCTGCAAGGGCTTCCATCGCCGCAGGACCGTGATATGGAATTTTCAGGAAGATCGGCCGTCCCTTGCCCACCACCCCTGCCAGGAGTCGAACGATCATGTCATTGAGATAGCGTGGGATATCCGCAACCGGATGCACGGGCGCGTTGGGATCAAAAACTTCCAGAAAGTGTCGAAAGCCTTTGGTCTCTGCTTCAATGCGAAAGGCGTTGTATGCATTGAGTGTCTGATGATCCAGTTCCAGATCATTATTAAAGGTCACCGAATACAGCCCCAGGTCGGCCCCGCGGTGACGCTCGGAGGGGTCGCAGTGCACCTTGCCACACATCGCATGGTCAATGGTGGCAGAGCGAAACGGCCGGGCAGGTTGCTGAGCGTAACTTGAGCCACTGGCCAGCCAGACATCGGTGGTGTCATTGGCGCGGATGGCCGGGGTAACATGACTATGGGCAAAGAGATTTTCGTTGAGCGTGAGTACTTCATTGGTGCTGGCGCTCATGAGCATGATGTCCACGAGGCCTTGCTGGACATTCTCACGAATGAGTTGGCGGTATTCGCTGAGAGTTCTGAATCGCGACGCATCGCCTTGCATCTGCGGATTCTTGCCCGGCCCTGCCAGTCCAAAGGCCATATCCGCATCCTTGGCGTCAGCGAGAATAAAATCCCGACAGGAAGGGTCTGCAAGAATGTTTGCTAACTTGATATCCAATGTCTTTTGAGGCATGACTCACTCCAAAACAATCATCCCGAAAACAGCCCGCATCCAATCGCAATGCAGGCAAAGTTGCCATACGGACAATTCAGCCATCAGGATGATGACAACTAGATCATAGACAGTTGACAGCAAATGATCAATATGTTCAAATTGTTTCATAATGATTCAACAACGACTTCAGCAAATTCGCAACTATCTCAAAGATCATCCACGAAGCAGTGTCTATGAGTTGCAGCAGGCGCTGCAGGTCTCGCGTGCGACCATCCGGCGCGACCTGATCGAACTGGAAAACCAGGGCGTGCTGGTCCGCGTGCATGGCGGTGTGGTCCACAGCGATTTTCTGGCAGGTGAGCCATCCTTTGACCGCCGACATCAACAGCGTGCTGAGGGTAAAAGTGCCATCGGCCAAGGTGTCTCAGAACTGATACAACCCAACCAATCGGTATTCCTTGACGCGGGGACCACCTGTCTGGAAGTCGCCCGTCGGCTGCTTTTGCGTGAGGATTTAAAACTCTTTACCAACTCACTGCGGGTGATGTCCGAAGCGATGCGCGGAGCATGTCAGGTGATCTGCATCGGGGGCACACTCCGACGCGTCTCCGAAGGCCTCGTGGATTCATTGGCCATGAATTGGCTGGAAAAATTGCATTTTGATGTCACCGTCATCGGCGCATCAGGCCTGTGTCCCAAACGTGGATTGAGTACCACGGAACTCAGCGAAGCAGCCGTCAAGCAGGCAGCCATCGCCCGTGCCGACCGGGTCATCCTGGCATCGGACGCAGGCAAATTGGGCCAACCGGCGTCAGTTCAGTTTGCCAAGTGGTCACAGATCGATCACTGGGTGGTCGATGAAAAAGTCGCCAAACCGGCATCCACCCAGTTGAAAGTCCATGTTGCGCGGTGACGTTTTACTGACAGTCCGTGACATTGCTTTTGAACTGCCACTTCACCGTCAATGGCTCGCATCAAGAAGCTGGTCACAAACGCACCGACAAGAGCATCTGAAACAAGCGACTCTCAAAGCCGAATTGAGCTGCTAGATCACTGAGGTTGTTGAGCAGGTTCTGGAAAGGCGGGCCAAAGCGACGGCTTACTGCTTGTAGCATGGGTCTCCACTGCTCCCATGTCCGGCGCCTGTCCCTGGAAATCGTCATTGAAATTCGCGATGCGTTGGCCGGCATCATAACCCGGTGTCCCCGGTGCAAGCCAGAGTCGACCGTCTGGGGATCGCTCGTAAATCGGCACCGCAGCAATGCCGTTCTGCTGAGCATCATCACGCACCATCAAGCGTCCGGCATACAGATCAAAGTCGTAATCATTGGTCGGCGACTTGGGAAAATCGCGGATCGCCCAATCCTTATCCCGTCTCATTTGCAGAATATTGTTACGACTGGTGATGTTAAAGGCAGTCTTGGTCTTGGAGGTGAAGATGATCCCGGCCTGAGCGCCACTGGAAGTAAACGACTTGTTCTGCGGGAAAGGTGCAGGCTGTAATGCGGTGTTGTGGAAGAGATACATCTTGCCTGCCGTCCAAAGCGTATTGGGATTACCAAGCTTGATCAGATAGTGCCCGGTCAAGTCATTGGTCTTGTTACCTTCGTGCTTACGCGATTGGGCATAGACATTGCGGAAAAAGTAGATCGGCCCCAGTGACGGTGATGCTGCACCAATCGCGCCATAGGTCATGTCGATGTAGTTATTCCAAACGCGTACGTTCATGTTCGCGCCTTCGATCTCCAGGCCGTCATCCCAGCAGTGGGAGACATAGTTGCCATAGATATCGGTATCGCGATTGGGAAATCCGCCGAAGCTGAAGTTCAGCACCTCGCCCATGCCGTCATTGAACATATGCTGGAGATCCGAATGAATACGGTTATAGCGGATAACATATCGCCCCTGCCCGTACCGGAACGTGATGCCTTGCGGACCTGCCGGATGCTTGCTGCTGCCGACACGTTTTTGATTCCAACTGTTTGAGTCGCTTTGCGGGTGATGCAGATTGCAGTTTTGGATCACGACGTGTTCGAGCTTGCGGTATTTGGAGAAGATCGCGGAGTTCAAGTCCGAGCCGTAGCCGTCAGCTTTACGGGTGCGTCCCCAGCCACTGATATCACAGTCATCGATAACGATGTGATGGACATCACGCAGTTCAATACCATGGGTGATGGCGTTCTTGAGGGTAAAGCCTTTGATGATGACATAGGGTGCATTGACCTGAATGTTAACTTCGTGCTGACGCTGTGCATCACGTAAACCAGTTTGCCCCCTGGTAGGTTCGTAGAGAACGTAACCTGCTTGTGAACTTCCCCCTTCCTGAATGACGAGGGTTTGATTACCATCGACGACCTCAACACGCTTGGCAATGGGGAAATTTTCATCCCATGTGGTTGCGGTCAAAGTCTGCGTGTTCCCCGTTGCTGGCAAAGTCAGTTGGATATCGTACGTTGTTGCAGGCTTGAGATAGACCAGGCTGCCGCGGTATTCTCCGCTGTGTTTCTTCGCAGGTTCGGGATGGTCATTGGTATCAAACCACAGATCAAGACCGTCCTGCCACTGGTCACTGCCTTGTGCTTTGAACTTCACTTTGCAGATACGATCCGCTGCTGCGTCTTTGGGTTTCCAATAAAGTCCCATGCTGTGAAAGGTCGGGACAGCATGCGGCGCATCAGAGACAACCTCCCGTGGCGCAGGTCCAACGCGCATCATGGAGACGTTGGCAAAGCTGGCGGTGTGTCCCAGATGTTTTTGCGTTCGATCCCATCGTAAATAAACAACAATGCGATCACTATCACCACTGGAGAAGGTTTCCTGAACCTGCTTCCATTGCGGACCGTCGCTGTAGCCGATGTTAAAACGCTGAATCTCGTTTTCGCCTTTATAGTGTTTGATCTGAACAAAAGCGGTTTCGGGGATATCGCTCTTGAGCATTGCTTTGACTGTGTACTGCGTATAGGGCTTGACCGAAACGGCTTGGGTGATCTCACCAAAACGCCGCAGTTCCTGATCACCGACGGAGACTTTGATGTAGTTGCCGACTGCAGCTGAAGCATCATCGTTTACGATTTGAAAGACGGTGTTGTCCTTGATGCGCCAGGATGCTCTTAACGCCGCTTCGTCAGCAGGTGAATTGGACACAAGCAACTCACGCGCTTCAAGCGACGCCGGACACAAAACCCACAAGGCCAAAAAGCATACCAATAGAAACAAACAATAACGCAAGGATCGACTCTCTAACCAGGCGGTGAATGCCTGAAACAAATGTTCATAAAAAATCAATTGTGTGTTACCAAGTCACGAAACACTTCATCATTCCTGTGGCAACACCCACATGAGTTTGCTCGGGTCCACCTGTACAATCGACCAATCCACATTCTCACGTGGTTCACGTGCCGCATGTCCGTCGTAGTAGGTGACATTGGTTGCACCGTCATGTCGATAGGCAATGACCTGATTGCCACCATTGGTCATGGTTTCATGTGTATACATATCCGATTTATTGCGAGCCAATCGATCATGCAGGCCATCTGCGAACATCATCTTTTTGCCGGGCTTGATGATTTGCGATGTTGGGATGCCTTTATTGATCAGATTGGAACTTAATCCTGAAAGGTTGTAGCCGTAACTGTCGGGCATGGAACCTTCCTTGTTGCTGGTGAAATAGGCTTCCTGTTGAGCACGACTGGTTGGACAGAGGAACGTCCGATTCCAATCCCAATGTCCTGCTGCCGAGCGTTTGGGCCTGCCGAAATTATCCCGGAATGCGTCGTTGGCATACCAATTGTGCCGGCCACCGTTGGTTCGAATCGGCAGGTAGCGTCCCTTGTTAATCGAGGTGTAGATTTCATTGGAGATGCCATACTGCTTTAGCAGTGACATACACTTGGCAGCATAGGCAGTCTGCCGTGCTTTGCCCAATGCAGGTAGAAGAATCGAAATCAGCAATGCGACGATGGAGATCACCACCAGCAGTTCGATCAACGTAAAACCGCAATGCTTGGAAGACATCTTTTTTTCATCTGGACGATTCATAACAACTCCAATTCGATGACACATCAATTCAACCGGCAGATGCGCGTAAGAGAAATTCCATATGGACAGCATGTGTTCGTGGTTTGATATCCTGCTCGTTCAAACGACTGTTGAGCATCTGCATGACTGCGTCGGAGACCTCATGGCGTTTACGATTACCCGTTGCCAGGGCCGGTTGCCAAATACGACCGGCTTCAATGTCATTAAAGCCGACGATGGCAACCTGCTGGGGAATCTTCACACCACGCTGTTGCAATTCACGCATGATGTACAACGCGCCGATGTCATTGAACGTGAAGATCGCATCAACGCCCTGCAAATCATCGGGATAAGCTTTGTTAAATGCAGCCAGATGCTGTGTGCCCATCTGCTCGGGGTCCGTCACCTTGCCATGATCCAAAAGCATATTCTCATGCGTCATGCCGTACCGCTGACATTCCTCAATGAAGACACGACATTTATGCGGGTTGTACCGCTTGTCCACATCAATGACGAAGATGGGCTTACGACGGCCGCGTTCGGACCAGTATTTCATGACTTGTCGAATCGCATCAAGGCGGTCAAGCACCACCAGATCACCGGGGAAATCCTGCAGAGGAACCGGGCTGATTGCCACCACGACCTGCATGGACTTTAACCGCTGAGCCACCTGCGGATGCTCAAGCTGATCAGCAATCCCACTGATCACCAGTGCATCCACCCGACGTGATTTCATCTCATCAATCTGCTTGCACAACGATTGAATATCCGAAGGCAATTGGCTTTGGTAAACCTGATATCCCTGCTCCTGCACCGCACGAAGGATGGACAAAGCGATTGCCGTATCCCCGGACCAGATGTCCGCGAAATGCCAGATCATGCCAATGGAATTGGTCTTGGCTCCCCTCAGCCCCGCCGCCAGTCGATTGGGTTGATACCCCATCTGCTTCGCCGTCTGAAGTACTTTTTGTCGCATTTCATCGCTGATCCGCCCTGATGAACCAAATGCAACGGAAATCGTCCGCTGATTGACACCAAGCGCTTTTGCAATATGTGCTTGTGTAACGGTCATAGCCCAACATCCTGACGAAATATACGTTTGAATCTACGTAGATTCATATCATCATATCCGCCACTGAACAAAAGGCAACGCCTGGTTATGAAAATTTCCGGGATTCATGTGCAGCACATGCCGTGATTCACAGAAAAATGATGCGTATCGCGACAAGACAAACAGGTGTAAAGATTCATGACGGCTTGCACATTTGCGTTCCGTGTCATGTGATCGTTTTGCGCCCAATCGAATGCTGTGATATGTGCCATTCAACGCCATCAATGGCGTATGTCAAACCTGCACCGTATTGACAGTCGGCCTTGAACACATGTCTGAAACAACTGCTCATGTCAAAATTTACGGAGCAGCTTCCAACTCATATCGACCCCATAGATCGGGATTGACGTAGTTGTTGAATGTGCCATGCACAGCCATCGCAGACTTGCGAAGCCACTTGGGATTGGTGTCATCGGTGTCATCGACCAGGAAGTCCATCATGAATTGACTGCCCGGCAGGAGTTTGAAATCAAGCCACGGTTTGGGGACCAATTTGCCTTCGATGACATATCCGTCTGACGTCTTGCGGCTGACCGTCTGCAAGTCCGCGGAGACCTGTTCATTGTCTTTGCGTGCAAACCAGAACTTGCATGGCTTGGCTTGCTCGGTGTCATTAGGCGTGATGACAGCTTGATCTGCACCGACGCTGATGGTGGTGCCACGTTCTCCAAACTTGCGTCCGTCAAAGAACAACTCCAGGCAGTCATAGCGAAACGCGTGTGCACCTTCGGGCGCGGGGATGACTTTATCGTCCGTAACTTTGAGCAGGAAATACAAACCATCTTCACGCCAGGCGAGTTTGAGGTTCAAAGACAAATCTTCCTTGCTCATCCACTGAGGCAACCAGACTTCCGCGAAGTTGGGCTTACCATGCACGACACTATCGACATCATCACACACCACGCCCTTGATGTCCGACCATTCATCGTCGTTGCCATCCAGCGTGATAGTCGTCGTTGCTTCTGGGATCATCTGAATGACGCCGTTCGACTTGAAGATTGATTGTGCAGCAGCGATGACCTTGCCTTGTTCGTTCTGTAAATCCACACTCAAGAGATACGGTCGACGTTTGAGAAATTCTGCTTTAAGTGTGACATCCAACACCTCAGTTGCACCAGGCGCCAGCGAAACCTTCGACTTGGACAAACTAATGCTCGTTCCGCGGATCGGCTTGGCAATGAGTTTGCCATGCAATGGAGTATCAAACGGATTCGTGACGGTGACTTTACCCGCAAGCAACCGATTCTCCGGCAACACCTTAGGCGCCTGCACCAACAGCGGCACCACTTCCTTCATCTCCGAGGGGACATCGAAAATGTACACCGGCTTTAATCCAATGGGTAATGTGATCAGACCACCATTGTTGGCGGTGATCTGACTGAAGTTCCCCAGCATGTCCATGGTCCTGTAAGTCTTATTCGGCTGAACCTGAAAATTCACCGTACTCTCATTGAGACTGAAAAGTGCAGCGGTGGTCTTGTCATCCGTGTCCTTAATCATGATGCACATATTCTGGGCAATCGACATCGGTAAACGCGAGATTTGCTTTTGCTTGTTGAGCACCTGACCGGCCAACGCGGTGATCGCAAGTCCCTTGTAACTGGGTTGGCCTTCGTTGTTGGGTGTTGTGTGAATGGTGTAAAGCTTGTAGCCTTGGAGCAAATCCATAAGAATGCCATGACATTGCAAGGCAGCGCCTTCGTCCTCCGGATAACGCGGGACAAAGAACGGGAAGAATTGCAGACCATAGGAATTGGACGATTTGAATCGGGCAGCAAAGCCATCACTACGCGTCATCGGCCGACCGTTAATACGAGGTAGTTGGCCAACGGTGCATTCGGTGTTCCACATGACCAGATTCTTGTCCGGATACTGCTCGGTCACTTTTTTAAGTCGGGCAGTGTTGCTTTCCCAGAGATACGTGCCGATGGGGTTGGCCGTGTAGGGATGATAGGAAACACCATCGACATAGTTAATCCCGCCCTGCTTGAGAATATCAGCAATCATCGGGATTGAAGGCGGTGCAGCTCCGGGGGGAACGATGACCAATTCAGGCTTCTCACGCTGAACCGCTTTGTAAACTTCCTTGAGCATGGCCACGTAACCCTTGATATCCTTGGCATGCGGTTCACTGGTGACTTCGAGCCCGAAGATATTCAGTGACTTAAAAAGCTTGATCGCTTCGGAGAAGAGTTTTTCGTTGCCTTGGCGTGTTTCCTCTGAGCTGTCATGCTTGCAATAAAACCAGACAAAGGCACGAAAATTCGGGACGCGATTGGCATAGGTGTCGTATTTTTCCATGAACTTGTCCATGGCTGCGGTATCCGATTCACCGGGTTGAACATCCCGTGATGGCACGTAATTCAGACGTCGCGTCGGGACGTCAAAATAAAACCGATCTTCCCAATCCGCCCAGAAAGCAAGCGGGTTATGCTCGGTGAGTTCCCGGGGGGCAGGTGAAACAATGCCGATCCCCTGCTTGCTTGAAAGTCGCTTGAGAATCTCACCATCATCGTTGCGAATGATGACATCCAGATAATAAAGACCGCATTGATCCAAGGTGAAAGTCTGCTCAACCTGTTTACCAGCAGCCAGTCTTTGCTTGATGGATTGCAGGGGTTTTCCTTCAATGGTCTCCAAGGCAAACTCAGCGGTGAGATCACCGGTAATGGTTGACGTTTCTGGCATGTGGATCGTAGCGGTGAATGGTTTATTCACACGGAAGTAGCCATCGGTCTCGCTGGGCAGATCAATCATGATCGCATCAAGTGTCTGCTGACGCTGCTTCTGCTGGTGATACAACGCTAGCTGCTGCGCCTCTG
>MDTD01188402.1_pt1 | contig 11679 bp, 10 predicted proteins | sample 811221 | NCBI WGS metagenome assembly MDTD01 (sample SAMN05326646, study PRJNA326480) | marine metagenome | isolation source: seawater | place: Pacific Ocean: South West | collected 2011
AATTCGGGATGTAGCGCAGCCTGGTAGCGCACCACACTGGGGGTGTGGTGGTCGTCGGTTCAAATCCGGCCATCCCGACCAGTTTTTGTAAGATATTCAAATTTATTAAGCTAAAAGATTGTAGGCATATTGAGAAAAAAGTTTATATTTTTTCGTTGCATGAAGTTTATTGACTATGATTGTTTACCATTTATAATTTGATATATTATCCTTAAAACTAGTGAATTTATTTAAATGAAAAGTTTTCAAGCCTTAATTGCTTTTACCTTAATATCAACATCTATGCCACTATTTGCTTATATTGATCCTGGATCAGGTAGTGCAATTATTAGTGCAATCATTGGGTTTTTCGTTGCTATTGGTGTTGTTCTTAAGACGTTTTGGTATAAAATCTTAACAATATTAGGCCTCAAAAAATCACCAAAAGACGAGAATAAAATAAGCGAAAACGACAAGTAGTGTCTGTGAAGACAGTTCCTTCAATATTTATATTAGCGGCTGGTGAAGATAATAGTAGCCTGCTATCACTCTCTAAAAATAGTAGCTTGCTTGATTGGCAGGTGAGAGCATTTAAAAAAATCAATCCTGAAAATGATCCATTTGTAGTCGTTGGCCATAATTTTATTGAAATAAAAAATCGGTATCCTAACTTAAGTTTTTTACATGCTTTCGATCATAAGAATGCACTTCAGTCATTATTGAATGTATATCAAGAAACTGCGGGTGATTGCATATCTATGTATGGAGATACACTATTTCATAGTGAAACTATTTCTAAGCTTTTAAAATTTGATGATGATTGTGTTGTAGTTTTTGATAGTGAATGGAGATCTAGATTTCAAGGAAGAACGCCACAAGATAACTCAATTGATGAGCTAATAAATATCCAAGATTACGGTGATGTTGAGTTTACCGGCTTAGTAAAAATGAAATCAGAGGTTATGAAATGGCTGAGAGATTTTAATAATAAATCCTCAAAGAATATTAATTTTATAGATGCCTTTAATGAAATTGAGAAGGCCGGATTTTCATTAAAGTTTCTCGATGTTTGTGGTGAATGGGCAGAGATGAATCAATCTGAGGACTTAGCTCATTTCATAATGGGTACAAAAGCTGAGACTTTAGAGCGTCTGCGAGACGTACTAAGAGAGAGCAAAGTATGTGATCAAGTTACTTTTACTGCTAATGAATGGGAAGATAATAAATTAAAGATTGTAAAAGAAATTCAGCAGTCATTTGATAATCAAAAAATAATAATTCGTTCTAGCTCAAAATTGGAGGACAGTTGGTCCTCATCAAATGCCGGCGCATTTGAAAGTGTTATGGATATAGATAGCTCTATTTCTGAAAATGTTATCGATGCAATAGAACAAGTAATAGATTCTTATAGTGATGAAAATGTCAAAACTTCGCAAATTTTAGTTCAAAATTTTGTCCAAGATATATTAATTTCTGGTGTCGTTTTTACATGCGACTTAACAACTGGTGCTCCCTACTATGTTATCAATTATGATGATACATCTGGAAAGACTGATACTATAACCTCTGGAAGTACCGATGAAATTAGAACATTGGTTGCTCTTAAATCTAATTTAAATAATATTTCAAGAATAGATGAACGAATCATAAATGTTTTATCAGCCATTCAGGAAATTGAGTATGTCTTAGGCTATGACAGACTGGATATTGAGTTTGCAGTTGATAGTAATGAAACAGTCTATACATTCCAAGTAAGGCCAATTGTTACAAATAATCTTGCTTCAGTATCTGAATTAGAGGTTATTTCAAATTCTATCAAAAATGCAAAATCTTATTTTATGGATTGGCAAAAACCCACTCATCAAATCGTTGGAGACTTTACCTGCTTTTCAAGTATGACTGATTGGAATCCAGCCGAGATAATAGGTCATAATCCAAGTAATCTTGCTGTAAGCCTTTATAGACATTTAATTACCGACGAAAATTGGGCAATACAACGATATCAATATGGATATAGAGATGTTCGTCCAGCTCCTCTCGTACATATGTTTTGTGGTCATCCATATATTGACTGCCGAGCCTCAATTAATTCTCTAATACCAGCTGATTTGCCTGATAAACTGGCGCTCAAACTCGTAAATATTTACATGAATAAGCTGATTAATGAACCTCAGCTCCATGATAAAGTTGAGCTTGAAGTAGTCTTCACTATTTGGGTCCCAGATTTTAAAGAAGAATTCCAAAATAGATTTCCCGATCATAATCTAACAAGTAGTGAGTTAGAGCTTTTAGATGTGTCGTTAAAAAAAATAACTTCGAAAGGTTTTAAAAGACTGAGAAATGATATTTCATCTGTTGAAACTTTGGTTTATAGGTTCAAGAAGCTTCGTAAAGACAAGTGTTCTCCAATACATAAGATTTATCAGCTTTTTGAGGATTGTAGAATATTTGGAACATTAGCGTTTGCGCATGCAGCGAGAGCTGGTTTTGTCTCAATTACTTATTTAAATAGTCTTGTTAAACAAAACATTCTTACCGAAGAAAGAATGTTAGAGTTTCAGAGAAGCATTCCGACTGTAGCTACTGAATTTCAAGATGACTTAGCCAAAAAATCAAATACTGTTGAAGATCTAATTTCAACTTATGGTCACTTGCGTCCTGGAACCTATGACATCAACCAAATTGCCTATTGGGAGAATCCAGACTTTTACTTTAAGAGGCCAAAAATTAAGGAATCCAAAAGTGAAATATTTAAGTTTTCTAAGTCTGAACTAACTAAGATTAAAAAGTCTATTCAAGAAATATCTAATGATCTTAAATCTGAAAATGTTGTAGAGTTTCTTGGGGAGGCTATACAAGCAAGGGAAAAGGTAAAATTTGAATTTTCACGAAATATTAGTTTAGCACTAGATATGCTTGCATCTTTTGGAAAGGATATTTCTTTATCAAGAGAAGAAATTAGCTTCCTTGACTTTTCAGATATTTCTAAACTTCGTATTGGTAATTTAAACCATGAAGAGTTGTCAGATTTGATTACTTTAAGAAAGGCCTCTTCTGTAAAACAAAAAACTAAACTTCCAGCTTTTATTTCAGACCAAGATGACTTCACATCTTTTGAAATTGAGAAAATGCTCCCTAATTTTGTTACAACTGAAATAATTACAGCAGAATTATTACTTTTAACCACAGAGAATAATCAAATCTTAGATAATAAGATTGTTGTTATTGAAAGTGCTGATCCGGGATTTGATTGGATTTTTAGTTATGACATTGCCGGACTTATAACCCGGTATGGTGGTGCAAATTCTCATATGGCAATTCGATGTGCAGAGCTAAATATTCCAGCTGCTATAGGTGTTGGTGATTTATTATTTGAAGAATTTCAGAGTGGCTTAGCACAGCTAGATTGTATGCGAGGTGTAATAGAGCATGTATAAAAAACGAATTGGTATTTCACAAAAATTTTTAAGGCATCCTGAATATGATGAATACCTAACTTGTTTAGATATGAACTGGTTTAAATTTATAAGCTCAATTGGATCTTTGCCGATACCTATTCCTTTGATAATGGAGAAAAATAGCGAAGAAGAAATAATCGAATCTTTAAAATTAGATGGTTTAATTCTTAGTGGAGGAAATTCACTAGCTGAGTATGAAGTTAATTCAAATGAATCAAAACAACTCAGTAAACAGAGAGATCAGTTTGAATTAGGGCTCTTAAGAAGTGCGATTAATCTTCAACTTCCTGTAATTGGAGTTTGTCGGGGAATGCAACTTATCAACGCTTTTTTTAATGGAAATCTTATAAAAGTTTCTGGTCACGTATCTACACGCCATAAAGTATTTAGAAGTCTTAATCAAGATATTAAAATTAATCATGATATTGTAAACAGCTTTCATAGCTTTGGAATTGAATTAAATGGCCTTGGATCTGGCCTTATCGATCTTGCTAAAGATGAAGATGATAACGTCGAAGCTTTCTATCATACAGAATACAAGCTATTGGGTATTATGTGGCATCCTGAACGCGAAAAATCATTTAACGAATTAGATAAAACTCTCTTTAAGAATCATTTTAAATCATGACTAGATGTGTAATCTTAGCAGCTGGAGAAGGTAAGCGATTAAGGCCATATACAAATAAGATGCCTAAGGCATTAATACCTTTTCTTGGCAAATCTCTTATAACCTATCAGTTGGATATATTGTTAGAAAAAGGTATTAAAAATATTGCTATTTCGACAGGATATTGTGCTTCTTCTTTTGATAACTTCGATTATTGCAAATTCTTCAATCCTAATTTTAGTTCAACAAATATGGTTGAAAGTTTATTTTCAGCTCTAAGCTTTATAAATGAAGTTGAAGAAGATTTAATAATTTCTTATGGAGATATCATTTTTCAAAGAAATAACTTAGATGAGATAATAGAAAAAGACGGAGATATTGTGGTCATGGTAGATGATAATTGGTTAAACTTATGGTCAATAAGAAATGAAGACCCTCTAGTCGATGCTGAAACTCTTAAGTTTAATAAAAGTACAGGTTGTATTTCTGAAATTGGAAAGAAACCAAAAAGTCTAAATGATATTGAAAGTCAGTATACGGGCTTAATTAAGGTATCAAAAAGCAGGATTAAAGATTTTATATATTTTTATGAATGCTTAGATCGAAATATCTTATATGATGGTAAAACATTCCCAAATATGTATATGACGAGTTTTCTTCAACTCTTGATTGATTCAGGTTGGAATTTAGTTCCTGCAAACGTTAAAAATGGCTGGCTTGAATTTGATACTGTTGATGACATAGAAACATATGAACTTCTGGAAGAGGAAGGTAGGCTTGATGTTTTTTGGCAGCATGATAAATAACCTTATAGAGGGATTGCTAGCTTTTAAGAATGTAATTAGCTTTTCTTCAATGCCAAAAGAAAAGCGAACAGTCACATTTTACTGTGAAAATGCTAACTACTATCCTCATTTAGAGCTTCTTCTAGAAACTATTTTAAACAAAACGAGCTTGAACGTATGCTATGTTAGTTCGTCCAGAGACGATCCAGGTCTAGCTATTTCTCATCCTAAATTAGAATGCTTTTTCATTGGCTATGGCTTTATGCGTAACTATTTTTTTGAAAAATTAAATACTAAGCTATTAATCCTTACGATGCCAGATTTAGGTAATTTCCAGATAAAAAGATCAAATTCTGATGTCCATTATGCTTATACTCAGCACTCACTTGTAAGTACTCATATGATCTACCGCGATAAAGCTTTCGATCATTACGATAGTATCCTTTGTGCAGGTCCACATCATGTTGTTGAGCTTGAAAAAGCTGAAAATCTCTACAGCTTGAAGAAGAAAAATCTTGTTGAATTTGGATACCCCATACTAGATCGATTATTAGATAAAGTTGATGAAAACAAAAAGGAAATGCAGACAAGCGTGACTAACAAAAATAAACTTAAAATCTTGATTGCTCCCTCTTGGGGACCAGAAGGGATAATAGAAAGTGGAATTTGCTTAAAAATTATAAAAGATCTTCTTAAGTTAGAACATGCAGTTATAGTTCGTCCCCATCCTCAGACGTTAATTTTTAATAGCGAAATGGTTTCTGAAATACGAAATACTTTTTTGCATTCTGATAAAGTATCTGTTGAAGTTGATGTCCAGGGACATGAAAGCCTTTTACAATCTGACTTAATGATTAGTGATTGGTCAGGAGTTGCACTTGAATATGCTTTTGGTTTCAAAAAGCCAGTCATTTTCTGCGATATACCTAAAAAAATAAATAATCCCAAATATTTAGAATTAGGAATTATTCCTTTAGAAGAACAAATAAGAAGCAAAGTCGGCACAATTTGGGATACAAATTCATCTATTGGTGAGGCTATAGAGAACTGTAAAAGTTGTTTTAATTATGATCAACTTGAGCTACTTTCAAAGAAATATATATACAATATAAAAAGATCCGATCAAGCTTTTATTAATTTCTTAAAGTCACTTGATTTTATTTAAATGTTTGGCCTTAAGTGGTGTAATATAAAGTACATTTAAATCACAAGTACTTAATTTTTAGTCTTTGAATTGATTCAGTAAGATTTAATTCATAGGATGGAATTGATAAGTGTTTTATAAATTATTAATAAATTAATGAGAAGTCCTAGTTTTTTCTTTCTTTTCTTTTTTATGATACTTTTTAATAATCCTCTTAATTGTCAGGAAGATAATAACCGCTCAATTAATGCATTTATAAAAGAAAATATTGAAGACAACTTTGAGCACTATGGATTAGCAAATTTTTATAACAGTATTAATGTTTTTGTTTTACAAAATGATACTTTAATAAAAATTGATTCAACACCTTTTACTATCAATCAAGAAGATAAACTGATCATTTCGGGAAGATACAAAGCTCTTGTAATTAAAGATGAGATAAAAACTGTTTCTTTTTCAAAGAAAAATATATCGTTTAATAGTTCTTACAGCATTCCCGAGAACCTAAACGGAAATATTTTTATAAAGTCTAACTTAAACCCTTCAGATGGCGCTCTATACGGTCTAAAATATTCTCATCTTTGGTATCCACTAAAAGTTTTGAGTAACTTTTTTGAAAGAATCTTTGTAAACTTGGATAAAAATTACATAAAAAATTCGGGCATAAGTATAATTTTCATGGCTTTAATTTTCAAATTGCTTCTATTGCCCAATTCAATAATGTTGAATCGCTCACAGCAAAGAGTGAGCAATATAAAGAAGCAAATAGAGCCATTATTAAAAAAGATAAAAACTAGCAATAAAAGTTCTGAAGATAAGCATAATGCTATAATGAAAGTCTATAAAGATACTAAATTATCTCCTTTCTTTGAAATAAAGCCACTTTTTTATTCAATTCTTCCAATACCATTTTTAATTGCAATATTTAATGTTCTTGGAGAATCCTATCAATTATATGGACAATCATTTTTATGGATTGATAACCTTAGCTATCCTGACAACTATAAAAAATTGTCATTTGAGATACCCTTAATGGGGAATTATCTGAATTTATTGCCAGTTATAATGCTGATTTTAAGTCTTTTACTATCTTATGTTCATAATGATTCCAGATCTGATGTTACATCCTTAAAAAAACAAAAAATAAATTTGTCTTTGGTGGGAATCTTGTTTGCATTGCTTTTTTATCCTTTTCCTTCAGCTTTGGTTATGTTCTGGATTTTTATGAATATTTTTGATTCTATCTTTTTAAGGATTATTAGAAATGATTAAGGTCTCTGATTTTAAAAAAGATCTTTGTATATTTTGCTCGTCGATAAGTGCTTTTAATAATATAGCTAGAAAAGACAATACTCTTAATTTACCAATAAGGATTTTAGATAATTGCATTAGGAAGATTGATGAATTTGACTTCAAAGATAAGGACCTAGATTTTATCAGTAAGCAGTTTGATATTAAAAATAAAATTTATAAAGAATATGATTCAAACTGGAAAAATAAGGGAGATGAATTATTAGAATTAGATTTATTGCAAGTATTTGCTGGTTTTTTATTTCTTAGAGTTTTGCTGGCTAAAGGAAACCCTAATGAGGCTCGAACATTAAAGTATATTAATGTTTGTTGGAAGATTTTTGACAGTATTGAACTACCTGATTTTTTACAGGAAGCTAAGACTTGCTTAAACAAAATACAGGATGAACTTTTTGAGCATATTTCCTCTAAAAATAAATATTCAGAAAAGATAAGTTTTAATGAGCAACTAGAAACTTCTTTTGATGGTAATGATAAGTTTTCAACATTACCCTTAAATGTAATATTTTATGAAAATCCAATTGGAAGAGCTTATCTTGAAATGCTTTATTCTCTTGGTTTGAAACCAAAAAAAATAATCCATATCATACCCGAAAGAGACATTGTAACTAAAAGAAAGATTGGTAGATTTTTGCCATTAGGGTTACGTCAAAAATATACTCATAGCATTCAGTCTTCAAAAATTTCTTTTTGGCCAAGAAATTTAATGAAAAAAAATAAACTTATGTGTGATGATCTTTTTAAAGAGTTGGAAAAATCATTAAATATAAAGAAATCATCAATTATCGGTCTTTTGGAACATAAATCATTAGAATCATTTTCAGAAGAAATTATTCCAGTCTCTTATGATGGATTCAAAGACAAAAGATTTTTTGATGCTATTAAATCAACATCATCCGAATTTTCTCTTTATACAGGTGGAGGTATAATTCCAAAAGAAATTTTTGAAAAAGCAAGCGCAAAGCTTTTGCATATACATCCAGGTTTTTTACCCAATATCCGGGGTGCCGATTGCTTTTATTGGTCGTTGATCCTTTCTAAGAGGCCCTCTGCATCTTGTTTTATCATGAACTCTGGAATTGATACTGGTGACATTATTAATGCAAAATTCTTACCAAAATTAAATCTCAGTGATTGCACAAAAGAAATTAATGAAATAATGACATATCGTCTTATCTATAGCTTTGTAGATCCATGGATAAGGGCAATTGTTTTAAGAGATACTTTACATAAGACTAAGAATCTCACTGAGGTAAAGTCTGTCAAGCAGAATCATTCTGAAGGTAATACATTTCATTTCATGCATAAAAGAATGAGAGAGCTCGTGGTAAAGTCTTTTTTTTAAATTTTAAATATTTTTTCTTAAATTATTTACCGTCATTAGTATTGACTAAAATCATATCATTTGATTCGTATATATTACCAAGCTGATGCTTATAAGAAAGATCCTCTAAAAGTTCAGGTTCCTGATTAGTTAAACATGAAAACACTATTGGAAAAATATTAACTGGGGATATCGATGAATATAAATAGTTTGAGCAATGCTTAGGAAGCTTTGCGGATACTAAGTTAGCCAGCCTTGCTCTCATTGCGTCGTCATCATATTCCTCCACAAGCACATCCCTGTCATCAAAGAAAAAGCTGTGGCCGTGATCAGACATAATAATTACAATTGCATCTTCATCTTCTAAAGATATATTAGTTACAAATTCTTCTAATTGTTTATTTGCACATTTTATTTCATCTATGTAAGGGCTTATTGAAGAGTCTTCCCAAGCATCAAATCCCACAATTACCTTTGACCTTCTACTGCAGTTATCATCAAACAGATATGGAGCATGAGGCTGCCATACGTTGATCTCAAAAAATAATGGTCCATTAAATTCACTTGATCTTTGAGATATACTTCTACTAGCATCGTTAATTGAAGATTTATCATATAAGTTAGGGTTTGTATAATCACTAAATAAGTTAAAGTATCTTATTGCCTTTAAGATCGGAGACATTGATAAAACATGGATGTAAATATTTCCATGGCCATAGGCTGTTCCATTTATCTCATTAATTTTATATAAGCAGATATCTTCTAAACCAGAGCAATCTTGGGGAAAGCTTTGATTAGGGCCCATGCGAATATGTTTGTATCCCATTGATCGTAAAGTTGAGGTAACATTATTCTTACCTTTAAGCACTTCAATTAATTGGGGAGATTTGAGGCTAGTGTTCGGTTCTGGATATTCTGACATTAGAAGAGTGAAGTGAGAAAGTCGTGTTGAAATGAAGTTAGCATTTGACTTATCGGCAACATAAAATTTATTTGATTTAAGAAATTTAATAAATTTTGAATTATCAAATCCTAGTTCTTGCAAACTATCTTCACGGGAGTAGGCATCTAATATTACTAAATAAATATTTGGATTTATAATCAATTTACTTTCATTTAAATGAGATCCTTCTAAGGATGATCTTTTTTCGATAAAAATATTTTCAGAGAGTTGAAGGTATGTGAATTGAATAGAGATTACAGCAACCATAGTATAAATAAAGGTGGAAAAAAACCTTTCTACAATATTTATCTTCCACATCAATAAAGAAACAAGTATAGGTACTGTAATAAATAATATTAGATATAACTCATTTTCTAGTCCCCATTGCGCATAACTAAAAGCAAAGTAAAGACTTATTGATAAAAAAGATTTTATCCATTCCTTATTTTTAGGAAAAAAAACATTAACTATGAGGGTGGTAAGAAAAAAAATAAAAGCTAATATAATTCCAAATGATAGGACTATTATCTTTTGATATAAATTTGTGTAGGCATCGTTACCAATTATGAAAGATACAAATGGTATGAATATAATTAAATAATTATAAAGAGGAGCTGATTTCTGCATATAAGGAGCTTTTCAATGATTTTTTTTGAACAACTTTAGCATTATAAATTGCAACAAGAAAGTACAGATAAATTTCTAGGTAAAGTTATATTTTTTTCTTGCATATAAAATATGACCTATTCTTATCTAGAAAACCATTAAGACCTTGTACATCAATTTTAGTAACAGAAAAATATTTTTTTATTACCTCAGAAGTTTTTTCTAGAGAATCAGGTGGCTCAATTTCTGGAGGATGGCTTTCAAATATCAACTCTCCGCCGTCAACCAGTAGTTCATTTATCTTTCTGAAATATGAATCAAGTGATTGTTTTGTATTCCCATCAAATGTTGAATGGTTAGCAAGCGATAAAATAATATCAAATGGATCTTGGTAATTATTTAAATTCTCAAACGAAATACTTAAAAAATCTAATTTTTCGCTACATTTTAGGTAACTTGAGATTATTTCAGACTGCTCTACAAGAAATTTATTAATTTCAATTCCTAAACCTGACTTAATAGAATCACGCACACTAAATAAAATTGATCCCATGTTTGACCCTATGTCTAAAACTCTTTTTCCCATCAATCTTTCATTAAGTTTCAGTGCAGATATCCTCTTTTCTGTTGATCTAAATCCACATAAATTTAACTCCTCTAGCGATTGATAATTATATCCAGCACCATAATCATAATGAGGGTACTCTTCCAATGATTTATTTCTTATAACTTCTAAGGATTCATGAAGATTCTTAAGATTATAATCATTACTTTTAAGTCTTCGCTTATCTTTCAGCCTCATTCTTAATGCCAGCCTCACTAAATTACTTTTGCCAAAAAATATATAAAAATAAGATTTAAAAAGACTTAAAAAAAAAGAGCCTCGAAACATCCAGATCATTGGGATATTAGGTGTTTTGGTTGATGAATTCTCTAGGCTCATTATAGTTTTTTCTATTTTAGCTAATTCAGGGTTTTTTTAGTTCTATCAGAGGGAATAAATATAGTCTTTTTTCTCGACTTAATAATATATTCCTCTCCAGTCTTTGGATTTCTTCCTATTCTCTGTGGACATTTTTTTAAAAAGAATGTGCCAAAATTTCCGATTGAAACTGTTTCATTGTGATTTTTCACTAAAAAACCTATGAAGAAATTAGTTAAACTTGTGCTATCTTTTAATGATAGCTCAAGTTTTTTTGAAATATTGTTAGCTAAATCTTTTTTAGAAAGCGACAAATATTATGTTCCAGTTCCTGTGCCTGTACCTGTTCCTGTTCCTGTACCTGTGCCTGTACCTGTACCTGTGCCTGTGCCTGTACCTGTGCCTGTACCTGTACCAGTTCCTGTACCTGTTCCTGTACCTGTTCCATCGTCTTCGTCTTCATCAGTAACAGTAACAGTAATATCCTGGGTGGTAACATTCTTACCATCAGTCACACTAACTGTAGCGGTATATGAAGATTTAGTTTCAAAGTCAGGAGCTGTAACAAATGTTAACTCACCTGAATTTAATCCAATTGCT
>MDTD01122923.1_pt1 | contig 11678 bp, 9 predicted proteins | sample 811221 | NCBI WGS metagenome assembly MDTD01 (sample SAMN05326646, study PRJNA326480) | marine metagenome | isolation source: seawater | place: Pacific Ocean: South West | collected 2011
AGCATTGTTAAAGAACATTTATTTAAATCTCCATAAGCTAGTGGCATGAAATTAATTTTTTTTTTCGTGTTTATGTAACAGTTTCCAAATTGGTTTAGTTGAGCATTATTAACTTTTTCAAAATACATCTTCATTAATTCTGTAGCGGGATAACGATCTGGAACTAATCCAGTGAATATAGTACTGCACTCTTGAACTACAAACAACTCGTCACAAACATCTGATAGTAAGTTAATTAAATAATTATGTCTATTTTTGTTAGAAGTAAATAATGTAATTTTCATTTATTCATTATTTTAATTATTGCTGAGTGATTTTCTCTAGCAATTTCAAGATTTGAATTATTAATATTTTTCATTCCTTTTTCTGGCTCCACTTGCATAATGTGTTTAAATCCAAGATTTATTCCTAAATTTTTTAGAATTTCAAGTGTATCTAAATTATAGCTACCGTTTGGATGTGACATACAATTTATATCTTTCTTTGGTTTGTTTAGAATTTTACTGATTATTGATAAACTTTTTTTATATTCATTAAGTTGTTTTTCATAGTCAAGCCCCTCAAATAATGTTGGATGATTATGAGAATGTAAACCAATTAGGTGACCTAAATTGTTTAATTTTCTTAAATCATTTTTGTCAAAAAATAGCTTTTTATAATACTTTTTAAAATCAAATTTTTTTTCCTCCATCATTGATAACATTACTTTTTCGTAGCTTTCTTTTCCAATCAAAATATCTCTAACAAATCTGAACTTAATATCTTCAATACTATAATGTGGAGATTTTACTTTTTTATATTCGATATGGTTTTTATATTCTTTAAAAAACTTCTCTAAATCAACTTTTAATCTCAAATAAAACTTTTTATAAAAGTTTTCAACTGAATCGAAGAAGTTCATTCTAAAATATCTATACACTTCCAAATTATCAGGTTTTTCGTCAAATAATGACGTATAAACAAAAAAGAAACTTTTAATATTTAAATCCTCAAGAATTGGAAGAGCCACATCAATTTGACATTTAATTGCATCATCAAATGTTAAACATACTTCATTTTTTTTTAACTTATTTTCTTTCAGTTTTTCAGAAAATACATCTGCATCTAAAATATTATTTTTTCCAATAAAAAGAATTAGTTTATAAAAATCATCTTGTGAAATAGATCCCTGTCCTTTTAAATGTAATTGATTATCATGAAAATGATGAAACATTATCCCATGAAAAAAATTATTTTTCCTGTTAAAATACATATTTATCTAAATTCAAGCCAATATTGATTATTAAGTAATTTTAATCCATTGGTAAAATATCTTTTTTTATTTACTTTAATAGTCCATGCTCTCATCAAATCATGATCTCTTTTTTTTATATCAATTTTTATATCAAATTTGTGAGCAACGACTTTACGATTTTTTAAGAATTTTTTAAGATAGTTTATGCTCCAGATATTCCATCCAGACTGTAGTACTTTTTCTCTTAAGTTAAAATCCTCGTATTTATTGAAAACATTATAATCGTATTGGTTTAATTTATCAAAAATATAAACTATTGTATTATCTTTGGATAATTTTTTTATATTATGAAAAAAGTCGTCTAACTTGTCAAAAATACATATCACGCCCGCACAAATTATAATATCAAATTTTTCTTTAAACTTTATTTTTTTTGAAATATCAATTTTTTTAAAATATACATCTGGCAACATTTTTTTTGATTTATTTATTAAATCTTGCCTTATATCAAAACCATAAAATTTTATGTTTTGATCTAAATTTTCTTTAAGAAAATAGATTAATTCACCATTAGCGCAACCGATATCTAAAATCTTAATTTGTTTTTTTTTTAAATTTTTTTTCTGCTTCAATATTCTAAGCAACATTTTGCTAGACTCTTTTGGTTTTTTATATCTATTTGACTTTAAATATAATTTGTCGTGTAAACGTTTTATCTTCATGTTTTAATAAGTTTATCTTATATTATTAGTAATCTATTTATAACAAATATGAAAAAAAATATCGTAGTAATTGGTGCAGGTATAACTGGATTGTACACAGCTATAGTACTAAGCCAGTATGGGCACAATGTTACTGTTTATGATACAAAAGAGAGAGCCGGTGGAATATTAACTGATATAATATTCAAAAACGAACACTATTTCAAAGCATGTCAATTGTTAAATGCCAACTCAGAATGGTTTAGCAAATTGGTTGATATAACAGACACAAAATTTGAAATCTTTGAACCAGAATATTCAAGTTTTATTAATAATGGAAAAAATGTAATTTATTCTGATGGTTTTTCAGTACCTGTATTTGATAAATTTGAGATTCCAGAAATAACGAATTCAAGTGAATTAGTATCAATTAAAGATAGGGTAAAATTATATGATCCAAATATATCGGACTTTTTGGAAAAAATGTTGTCTAATTATAATTTGGAACCATCAAATATAAGTACAAATTGTGCAATTAACCTTCAAATAAATAGAGTAACTTCTATTTCACAACAAGATAAATTAAAAGATATTAAATCTAGAAGCAAAATTTTTGATGAAATTTACGCAATTGATACTAAAAGATTAAAAATTAAATATTTGGTTGGTCTTCCGCAAAATGGTTATGACGAATTATTTAATGATCTAGTTGAAAAATTTAAAAATAAAATCAATTTTAAATTCAATACAAAAATAATTCCATACTGGGATAACAATAAATTAAAATTAAAATCTAAAAATTCCAATATAAATTTTGATAGTGTTATTTGGACTGGAAATCCTACACCATTAATTAATTCATATTCAAAGCAAAAAATGAAATCTGTAGTAATCAGAGTCAAGCAACTGAATTTAGATCTTAATTATTCAGACAAAAAGTTTTATTATACTCAGGTATTTTCTTTAAAAAGTCCCATATATAGGTTTCATATATATCACTTAAAAAATAAACCAAAAATATCTATTGAGATGATTGATGCAAATATAGAAAATAAAAAAATTATTAATCAGCTTTTTGAAATACTAAGATATTTAAAAATAAAAATTGAAATAAACGAAAAGACAATAAATACATCAAAATTTATTAGACATGATTTAACAACTTTAAGAGATGAAAAATTAATTAAAGATTTTCAGAAAAATAACTCCGAAAAAAAATTAATCAATTCACCCTGGCAAGAATATGGAAGGGATAAAAAAATTTTAAGTTTGTTAGCTAGTCTGAATTATAACAATTTAATTTAAAAAAAATTAAAGTATAATCATCATAATCTAGTCTTTAAAATTTATAATTTTATCACAAAACTTCATAACCTTAAAATCATGAGAACATAAAAAAACATATTGAATGTTCTTTAGTTGGGTAATATTCTTTAATATCAATTTTTGATTTTTGTCATCCATGGCATTCGTAGCTTCATCTAAAATCAATATTTGGGGAGACTTATACAAAGCTCTAGCTATGCTTAATCTTTGAATTTGACCTCCACTTAGTTTTTCTCTACCAATATTAATTATTTCATTATCCTTTTTACTTTTAAGAATTTGTTTTATGTTTGTTAATTCTGAGATTTTTTCAAATTTATTTTTGTCAAAATCTCTATTCAGTATTATATTTTTCTTTAAAGTATCCTCTAACAAGAATGTTTTTTGATGAACATATGATACATTATCGTAATAGCTAAGAAAATTAGTCTCATCAATTTTAAATTTATTTACAAACAAGCCTTGATTTTTGCTATTCATAATAATTAAACCTGAGACAATATCTAAAAAAGTAGTTTTACCAGATCCACTCGGTCCATAAATTCCGACTATAGATTTATTTTTAAAACTAAGATTTTTGAAATTTAATACCTGTTTTTTTTCTCCTGGATAATTAAAATTAATGTTTTTAAATTGTAGTATATTAATTTTACCAAATTTTTTGTCTCTTTTTTTAGTTTTATATTTGGATCCATCAATTAAAGATTTTTGCATTTTTTGGTAATTATCATAACTTGAAATATGTGTTCTTATTGAAGTAAAATTTGTATTTAATTGCTTAATATGTGGCATTAATTTTATAGATGCAAAAATAAAAAAACTTACTTCGGAGTATAAGTTTGATGAGATAGAATTATTCTCATTTAAAACAATTAAAATAAGGAATATAATTATAAATAGAAATAGCTCGATTGAGTTGCTCAATAGAGCGGTAAAAAACTTATTTTCTACAAATGTGTTGGCAATTTTATTTTGATACCTAATTAGTAATTTATTAGACTCTTCAGAAAGTCGATTTAATCTGATTTCTTTAAAAGCAAAATAGGTCATGCTCAAAATCTGCAATATCTTTCTATCAAAATTAAAGATTTTTTTTCCATGTTGTTTAATTTTTTTTGAAAATGCTGTTGATGTATAAAGTGTTAAGGCTATAAGAAAAAAAATTATTAGCAAAGAAATCTTATAATTTACAAATATTAAAGTTGAACCTATTAGAGTAACTATAATAATTTTAGATATTGTTAAAAAATAAGGTATGATTACAAATGTTGATAATCTTCTACTTTCACTTTGTATAACACTTTGATACTTTGAAAAAGAATATTTTGTAATTTTCAAATAATCACATTTTAAATACAAATCATAAAGGTCAAAAATGAGTTTGTTCTGTATTTTAAAACCCAGCCTAAAAACAATGTAATTTATTAACATTGTAATCACAAAAGTCATTACTATAAAAATTATCGAAAAGATTGCGAGTAAGTTAATCTGAAAATTTGTAGAGTAATTTTTTAAATAAATAATTTCATTAGATCCACCTTCGAAAATTAATCTAATGAGACCTAAAACAATAATTAAAGTAAATATTTCTAAAATAGATTGCAAAATAAAAAGAGGAAAGATTAAAAATCTCTTATTTCCTATTAATTTTTTTATAATTTCATTGGATCGAGTTAGATAATATTTCATTATTTTTTAAATTTTTTCATTAACATCTCTACAATTTTAAAATCAATTACATCATCAATTTGAAACATTTTATATTTATCCATTAAAATAAACATTGTTCTTTTTTGGACAAAACTTTTGAATTTTTTTAAAGTTTTAATTTTAGATAAATATAAACTACCATCAATAAAATAATTTTTAGGAAAATCTTGACGACGCGTTGTATAATATTTTTTTTTCTCAACTGGGTATAAAAAATTATTTTTAGCTTTAAACTTTAGGTAAGAATTAGGAACTGTACCATCAGAGACACTTAAAAGAGAGTCTCCTATATTTCTGTTTTTAATTAGCTTTCCTATAGATTTATCAATATCTTTAGAATTAGTTAAAGGAGATGTGGGTTCTAATAAAAGAATATAATGATATTCTTTATCCAAATTCTCTCGATTAATATGATTAATTAATACATCTGCGCTTTTTGTGTTTGAGTTTGACAATCTTTTTGGTCTAATAAAATTTACTGTTGCTCCAAAAGATTTCGCTTTTTTTATCATTTCGACAGAGTCTGAATTAAAAAAAACTTTATCAATATATTTCGATTTCAATGCTGCTTTGATAGGATAATATATTAATGGTTTACCATTAATTTTCTTTAAATTTTTATTTGGAAGACCCTTGCTATTTTTCCTAGCAGTAATAATGCAACAAATTTTTTTTTTTAATAGCATTTTGTTTTGAGAAGTCAAAATATTGATATACAATTTAGCTTATTTAATCCATGAAAAAAATTGTAGTCATAGGTCAAGGTTTTGTTGGTTTCCCGATGTCTGTAGTTTTATCATCATGCAAGGATGATAAAAAAAAAAAAATCTTTAATGTTACTGGTCTTGAAATTGATGACAAAAAAGGAAGAAGTTTAATCAATAAAATCAAAAATAAAATTTTGCCATTTATCACTGCAGATAAAAAAATTCAAATAAATTTCGAAAAAAATATTAACAAAAATTATTTCGTTACTACAGATAAAAACGTAATTTCTAAAGCAGATATAGTTGTAGTCAGTGTAAGCTTTAATTTTAATAGGAAAAAAGATTTAAGTAATTTATTTAATTTAACAAAGTCAGTTTCAAAAAAGATAAAAAAAGGTTGTTTAATATTATTTGAAACAACTCTCCCTCCTGGAACTTGTGAAAAAAAGTTATTACCGATAATAAAAAAAGAAATATTGAAAAAAAAAATGAGCTATAACGATTTTTATTTTGCATATTCTTATGAGCGAGTTACACCTGGCAAAAATTATTTTAATTCAATAACAAATTTTCCAAGAAATTACTCAGGTATGAATGATAAATCAAAAAAAAAATGTAGAGATTTTTTATTAAAGTTTATTAATGGCGAAAATTTACTATATGAGCAAGAAACTCTCACAGATTGTGAAACAGCAAAAATCTTGGAGAATTCCTACAGAGCAATTAATATAGCTTTAATTGATGAGTGGGTAAAATATGCAAATATGGCTAAAATAAATTTGTCTAAAATTATTGAAAGTATAAAATTTAGATCTACTCATAATAATATTATGTCACCAGGACTTGGAGTCGGTGGATATTGTTTAACAAAAGATCCAAAGTTTTTACCTTATTCTGCATCTCATTTATTTAAAAAAAAAAATAAATTCCCTTTTATAAATTTGTCAACAAGTATTAATAAAAATATGCCCGATACTTCTTTAGATTATATTTTGGGCAAAGTAGGAAGTATAAAAAATAAAAAAATCTTGATTATCGGATTTACTTACAAAGAAGATGTTGCAGATTTTAGATACAGTCCAAGTTTAGATTTTGCAAAAAAGTTAATTTACCATGGAGGAAAAGTTAATTTGTTTGATCCTTATAGCAGTGAATACAAAAAAAAATTAAAAATCCAAATTGTAAAAGATTATCAATTAAGCAATTACGACATAGTTATAGTATGTGTGAACCACAGCAAATATAAAAAAAATTACTTAAAAAAATTATCAAAAAAGCCTTATTATTTCGATTTAAATAGAGTTTATTCTAATATTGAAATAGGTAAATTTAAATCAAAAAAATATAAATTTTTTCAATTAGGCAATAATTAATGAAAAGAATTTTAATAACTGGTGGAGCTGGATTTATAGGTTATCATTTAACTTTAAAACTTGTCGATTTGAATTACAAAATATTTCTTATCGATAATTTAAGTCGAGGAAAAAAAGATAAGTTTTTGAATAAATTGCTTAAAAATAAAAATGTAAAACTATTAAGACAAGATTTAAATAAAAAAATAAAATTTACTAATAATTTTGATTATATATTCCATTTGGCAGCAGTGGTAGGTGTTAAAAATGTTGAGATCAACCCAATTTTAACTCTTCGAAATAACATTTTACCGTTGTTTAATATTATAGAATTTACCAAAAATAGTAAAACCAAAATAATTTTTTTCTCGACTAGTGAAGTATATTCGCCAATGATAAAAAAAAATAAAATTAAGTTTCCACTTAGTGAAAATAATGAAATTATTTTACCATTAAGTATAAGTAATAGAGATACATATTTTATATCTAAAATATTTTGTGAAAAAATACTACAATCAAGTAAAATTAATTATTTGATTCTGAGACCTCATAATATTTATGGACCTAGAATGGGTTATTCCCATGTAATTCCAGAATTGATCAAAAAATTCAATAAAAAAAAAACTGTAAATTTATTTTCTCCACTTCATACAAGAGCATTCTGTTACATCGATGATGCAATTCATCAAATTATTGAATTAAGTTTTAAAAAAAATACAAATAATCTTACTTTTAATATTGGAAATCAAAAAGAAGAAATAAAAATTTTTGATTTGGGAAAAAAAATAGGTATCTTATGTAAATCAAAAAAAAAAATCATAAAACGAAAAGATACATTGGGATCACCTTATAGAAGAGTACCCAATATGAAAAAAACATTGTCTTTTATAAATTATAAAAGTTTTATAAATTTAGATAGTGGCTTAAAAAAAACAATAAATTGGTATAAAAATGAAAAAGATTAGTGTTTTTGAGCCAACAATTTTAAAAAGAGAAAAAACATATTTACAAAATTGTATCTCAAAAAATGAAATTTCAACTTACGGAAAATTTATAAAAAAATTTGAGAAAAAAATTCAAGATATCACATCTTCTAAATATTGTGCTGCAGTTACATCAGGTAGTGTTGGGCTTTTTTTGGCGTTAAAGGCAATAAAAATTAAAAAAGATGAACTTGTAATCTCACCGTCATATACATTCGCAGCAACCACAAATGCAATAGTTCATGCAAATGCAACACCCATATTATTTGATATAGATGAACAATCAATGTGCATTGATTTAAATAAAGTTAAATATTATCTAGAAAACAAGACATATAAAAAAAAAAATTATTTTTATGATAAAAAAACAAAAAAAAAATTAAAGGCAATATGTCCTGTCACTACATTTTCTATAGTTCCCGATTTAAAAACAATTAAATATTTATCAAAAAAATATAACTTAAAAATTATAATTGATGCAGCTCCAGCTTTAACAAGTAAGTTTTATAAGAAAAGTCTCGCAGAGTATGCTGATATGGTTGTTTTTTCTTTTAATGGAAATAAAACTTTTACATGTGGAGGTGGTGGTGCAGTAGTTTCAAATAATAAATATTATATAGAATATGTAAGAAATTTGTCTACAAATGCAAAATCTAAATCAAAGGCTTATACGTATAACGAGCCTGCATTTAATTTTAAAATGACGAATTTGCACGCAGCAGTTGGTTTGGGGCAATTAGAACATAACAAATTAATTTTAAAAAAAAAAGTAAAGATTAGAAAATTGTATAAAAAACTAAACTCAAATAATTTTTTTTTAAAACCAATATATCCAAAATGGAGTAACCATGAGTTATGGCTAAATTATATAATATTTAAGAAACTAAAAGACTATAATTTAATAACTAAAAAACTCGGAAATATAAATTATATTTATAAAGGTTTTTGGAAACCAATGCATTTACAAAAAAATTTAAATTTTGTTAAAGGATCAAATTTTAATTACACAAATAAAGTCTGGAATAAAATTTTTATATTACCTTCATCCATATCGCTTAAAAAAAAGATACAAATGAAAATAATTGATATTGTAAATAAAATAAATTTTAATGAAACAAAAATTTAAGAATATAGTTATATACGAAACAACTACAATTAAAGAAGCGATGTCAAATTTGCAACTATCCTCAAAAAAAATACTTTGTGTTTTAAATAGAAAAAAAGAATTAGTGGGTGTGTTAAATGATGGGGACATTAGAAGATCAATATTAAAAAATTTGAGTTACAAAACACAAGTAAAAGATATCATGAATAAAAAACCTATAGTGAGTGGAGTTAATTATTCAAAAAACTCGCTAAAAAAATTAATGGCAAAACGAAATATAGAGGCGATACCGATTTTAAAAAAAAAAAAATTATTAGAAATAATTTCTCTAGATGAAATAATAAATAAAGAAAATGAAAAAATTGATGTTATAATAAATGCAGGTGGATATGGTAAAAGACTCAAACCCCATACTTTAAAAACTCCAAAAACTTTAGTGAGAATAAACAATAAACCTATACTAAATTACATTTTAACTAGTTTAATTAATAGGAGTTTTTTTGATTTTACTTTTATACTTCACTATAAATCCAAACAAATTATTAATTACTTAAAATTATTTAATAAAAAATATAATAAAAATCTTAAAATTAATTTTTATAAGGAAAAAAAACCACTAGGAACCTGTGGTGGTCTTTCCTTGACTAATAACAAATTATTAAGTGAAAATTTCATTTTTATGAATTGTGATATTATATCTGGAGTTGATTTTAATAATCTTTACTCATTTCATAAGTACAATAAAGCTGATATTACAGTTGTTACATCAAGAAAAAAAATGACACTAAAATATGGTTCTATAAAAAATGTTGGTTTCGATATGAAATCAATCGAGGAAAAGCCTGAAATTGAATTTATTGTAAATGCAGGAATTTATGTTTTAAAAAAAAGCTGTTTAAAATTTTTAAAAAAAAATAAAAAGTTTGATATACCTGAATTACTAAAGATTTTAAAGTTAAAAAGAAAAAAAATAAAAATTTATCCAACTAATGAATATTGGTTTGATATTGCAAATACAACTGATTTAAAAATTTGCCAGAACTTTTTTAAAAAGAAATAATTTATGCTTAATAATTTAAAATCATATATTTATATTATTAGATATTTTTTTTTTAATAAAAATATTTTTAAAAAAAAAAAATCAAAAAAAATAATTTTATTAGAGGCTAATGAATTATACCCTTCACATGTTGCTTATTCTTACTTTGCAAATTTTTTAGCTGACTTACATCAGGCAAAAATAGTATCTTATTACCCAATATTTAAAAACTTCTTGCAAAAATTTATGAATTTTAAAATTTATATAATTTACAAGTCATTTGGGGTTTCAAAATTTTTATTTTATAAAAAAAAAAATATAAGTATCAAATTTAAGTTTAAAAATCGGAAAGAAATTATAAATTTTAAAATAAACGAAATAATAATAGGAGATTTAATATATGATAGTTATTTAAGAGAAAAAAATAAGCCAACTATTAATCTAGATGATCATGAATTTACCTCTTATTTTAATGAATGTTTGCAAATATTTTATTTTTGGGAAGAATATTTTAAAAAAAATTGTGTAAAAGCTATAATTTTAAGCCACACCACCTATAAACTTGCAATACCATTAAGGATTGCTACTGCAAATGGTATACCTGGTTATTCTGTGGGTATAAATTCTGCGTACTATATTGACAATTTGAGATATACAGAAACAAATTCAAAGGCATATTCCGAATTTTTTGATGAACTAAGCGACAAAGACAAAAAAAAAGCAATTGAAAAATCAAAAATATATCTTGATGCAAAATTTGATAATAATTCAGGATATGAAAAGAGCGCTGAAATTTTTCAGGCCAAAACTCCTTATGTTTTAGAAAATGATAAATATAAAACTTTTGGAAAGTCAAAGAACACAAATATTTTAAATAAAAATGGAAATTTAAATATTTTAATAACAGCCCATTGTTTTTATGATTCTCCTCATGCGGTTTCAGGTTTATTATTTGATGATTTCTATCATTGGATTGACCATTTAGGGCAATTATCTGAAAAAACAGATTATAATTGGTATTTAAAAAAACACCCCCACAGTGGTAATAAAAAACTTAATAATGTTATTCTTAATAATTTCACAAAAAAATATCCTAAATTAAAAATTTTAGGTGAGGATATAAACAATTCAGAGCTATTAAGTGAAAAAATAGATTTAGTTCTTACAGTTTATGGTTCTGTAGGATATGAATTCCCATATCTTGGAATCCCTGTATTGCTTGGAGCCACTGGAACTTCTTATGAAAATTATAGTTTCTGTTTACAACCAAAAACAATAGCTGAATACGATAATATTATTATAAATCTAAAAAGTTCTGCGAATAATTTAATTTCAAAAGAAGAGGTATGCTCTTATTTCTTTTCTAAATATTTATGTAATTGGGATTTGCTTGATAATTTCGTCGAAAATAAAATAAAATATAAAACTGATTTTTTTTCACCATTAATTTTTAAGTTATGGATGGATCAGAGACCTGAGAAAAAAACTCAAAAAATATATAAAGAGATCGATAGATTTATA
>MDTD01002089.1_pt1 | contig 11677 bp, 10 predicted proteins | sample 811221 | NCBI WGS metagenome assembly MDTD01 (sample SAMN05326646, study PRJNA326480) | marine metagenome | isolation source: seawater | place: Pacific Ocean: South West | collected 2011
GCCGGAGGCCGCGCGTGCAGTTCGGATGGCGGATGCGATTCGGGAAGCACCCAAGGATGCGTCATGACGGTCGCCTATATCGGTATCGGCAGTAACGTTGGCGACCGTGTAGAAAACCTTCGGCAGGCCTTGAGGTGCCTCGACGGTATCATGTCGCTGGAACGTCTCTCTGCGACCTACGAGACGGCTCCCAGGTACGTCATCGACCAACCGTCATTTCTCAATATGGCAGTTGGTGGAGATACGCCGTTGGAGCCGTTGCTTTTGCTTGAACAACTGAAAAAAATTGAGATTGATATCGGCCGTGTACCCACCGAGGAGCGATACGGGCCACGGGCTATAGACCTCGATATTCTGTTCTATGGAAGCGATGTGGTTAATGAGCCTGGACTGTCGATTCCGCACCCTCTGATGGCGGAGCGTGAATTTGTATTGAGGCCGCTTGCTGACATTGCCCCAAACTTTCGGCATCCTGTCATGGGGCGCAGCGTCGCCGAAATACTCTCAATGCTGGAGGGGGAACCCGAAGCGCAGATGGTTTCCATCGACGTTTGAATTTCAGCGATCGCGTCATAGAACCGTCAGTCGGGCCGAATAATGTCCGCAAATGTGAGTGCTGGGGAGCGTGCACGAGCAATTCGCGGCACTGAAGCGCGGATTTTCGCTTGAGTCCCGTACGAAAGTTGATGAGATATCGTCGCTTCTACAGGAGAGCACAGAAACGTTCGATGGGTTGATAACCGCGCGGATTCAGGTGATCCGGCATGGCCTAAAAGGACAAGCCGGCACGTTCGGTTGTCCGATGATTTTGGAAATTGCGCTTGTTGCCGAGCAGTATGTGAAGACGACGCCGTACTACGACGATGCGAAGGCGCGAAACCTGGTGGCGTTATTCGAAATCATGTTCGAGTTGCTGCCGGATGATGAGAACATAGATCGTCCAAACGATTCGATCGTCACGGCTCATCCGAAAGCGACAGAGATTTACTAGCGCATCTAGAATGCGTCCTCTGGCAGATCCAGAATTACATCCGCACCTTCCGAGATTGAGGTCGCCAGGCTCTCGGCTTTGGGAAGGATGTGGAGCGCGTAATATCGCGCTGTCGCGAGTTTCGCTTCGTAGAACGGTGCGTTCTCGGGATCACCTGAAAGCAATCCGGCGGCGGCGATCGCAGAACGGGCCATCAGTGCACCTCCTGCGACCACCCCGAAGAGCTCAAGATAGGCCGTGGCGCCTGCGAAAGCGCGCCCAGGTGATTCCGTACCAATTTCAATAAGCCAATCGGTTGTGCGTGACAGCGCGTCGACACTGGTCGTGAGAGCGCGCCCGATGGAATCCGCGGGTGCAGCCAAATTTGCCGCGTCTGCGGCGATGCTGCGGATTTCCGCCATATACTCCTTGGCCGTCTCACCGCGGTCCCGCAAGACCTTGCGTCCGACCAGATCGCGCGCCTGGATCCCATTCGTGCCTTCGTAAATCGGTGCGATCCGTGAATCTCGGTAATGCTGGGCGATACCAGTTTCCTCGACGAACCCCATGCCGCCATGAACCTGAACCGCCAGCGAGGTGAGTTCGACACCGACATCCGTCGACCATGCCTTGACGATCGGCGTCAGAAGATCCAATCGGGTGCGGGCCTCCTTGCGAGCCGCCTCATCCGGGTGTCGTTTGGAAATATCGAATTGTACTGCCGTGTCATAGGCAAGCGCGCGCATCGCCTCCGTCCGTGACTTGATGTCGAGCAGCATGCGCCGGACATCCGGATGATTGATGATCGCAACCTTCTCAGGTCCCCCACCGTCGAGCCGGCCCTGTACCCGTTCCTTGGCGAAATCACGGGCTTGTTGGTAGGCGCGTTCCGCCAGAGCAACGCCCTGCAGACCGACATTGAACCGGGCCATATTCATCATCGTAAACATAGCCTTGAGGCCCTCGTTCTCCTCGCCGATGAGGTAGCCGATGGCGCCGTCATTGTCCCCATAGGACATTACGCAGGTCGGACTTGCATGAATGCCGAGCTTGTGTTCGACGGAAGCGCAGCGCAAGTCATTGCGCTGGCCAAGCGAGCCGTCCTCGTTGACCAGCACTTTTGGCACTAGAAAGAGGGATATTCCTTTGGTTCCCGCCGGCGCGTCGGGCAGGCGGGCGAGCACCATATGGATGATATTGTCAGCCATGTCGTGCTCGCCGTATGAAATGTAAATTTTCTGACCTTTAAGGCGAAAATGACCGTTCTCCGGCACCGCGCGGCAACGCAACTCGGCGAGGTCGCTTCCGGCATGCGGCTCCGTCAGGTTCATCGTCCCGGGCCACTCACCCGAGACCAGCCGTGGCAGATAGGTCTTCTTGAGCGCTTCGGAACCATACATTTCCAGCGATTCGATCGCGCCGACCGTGAGCAACGGGCAAAGTGACCATGCCATATTCGCAGAGGTGAACATTTCCATCACCGCGGTGCCGACAAGCGCTGGCATTTCCTGACCGCCATATTCCGCATTGCATGTCAGGCCGTTCCAGCCGCCCTCGACAAAGGAACGGTAGGCGTCGGCAAACCCATCCGCCGTGCGGACAACGCCATTCTCAAACCGGGCGCCTTGCTCGTCGCCCGATTTGTTGAGTGGGGCTAAAACTTCCGAAGACAATTTGCCAGCTTCTGTCAGAAGCGCTTCGACCAATTCGGCATCGGCGTCCTCGAAGCCGGGAAGGGCTGCTACGCGCGGTAGCATCTCCAAATCGTTGAGCAGGAAACGCATGTCATCTTGGGGTGGCGAATAGGGGATCATCGTCGCATCTCCTTGACGTTTCCGGCCTGAGCTGGAACGACGTCGGAATGTATCAAAGCACCTTGCCGGGGTTCATCAGGTTGTTGGGGTCGAGTGTTGCCTTCAATTTACGCATCAGTCCGAGTTCCACTTCCGATCGGTATACAGGCATAAAGGATTTCTTCTGCTGGCCAATGCCGTGCTCTGCGCTGAATGAACCGTCAAACTCAGCAACTGTTTCGTAGACGATCTCGTGTATCCGTCCGGTATGCATAGCGAAGTCTTCCTCAATCATGCCATCCGGGGCATAGACCCCATAATGCACGTTGCCGTCGCCGACATGTCCGAACCCGTTGAGACGAAGACCCGGCAGCAATTCCTGCAGCCTCTTACCCGTCGTATCGAGAAACGCAGGAACTTCGCTCACCGGTACGGAAACGTCATGCGTCGTGCGCGGTCCTTCGTACTTGCTTGCTTCGACGATCTCCTCACGAATACGCCAGAAGTCTTTGCGGTGCGATTCTGATTGCGCGATGGCGGCGTCGAGAACGATGCCGTCTTCGAATGCCACTTCCAGCATTTTCTCCATGGCCTCGGCCATTCCACTCTCTGGATTGGCGCCTGAGAATTCGATCAGCGCATAATGTTCGTAGACCTGTTGCAACGGATCGACAATCCCCTCGAGGTGCCGTAGGTCGATGTCGATTAGGAGACGCGGCAGGTATTCGAAGCTCGTTACGGCATCGCCGCTCGCTTCCCGGCAACGTGCAAGAAGCTCGATCATCGACGTCGTGTCGCGGATCGCGGCGACGCAGGTGCACACTTCCTTTGGCTTCGGAAAGAGTTTTAGGACAGCGCCCGTAATGATCCCTAGCGTGCCTTCGCCGCCGACAAAAAGCTGTTTCAGATCGTAGCCAGTATTGTCCTTGCGGAGCCGCCGCAAGCCATCCCAGATGCGTCCATCCGGAAGCACAACCTCAAGGCCGAATACGAGGTCCCGGGCGTTCCCATAACGTAGGACGTTGACGCCGCCGGCATTTGTCGAAAGGTTGCCGCCGATCTGACAGGAGCCTTGCGCGCCAAGCGAAAGTGGAAAAAGGCGATCCGCTTCGGCCGCCGCGTCTTGAATATTTGTGAGAATGCAGCCGGCGTCGACAGTGATCGTATAATTTAATGGGTCGATGTTCCGGATCGTCGCCATGCGGTCGAGTGAGAGCACGATCTGCTCGCCGCTCGCGTCGGGGACACTGGCGCCGGTCAATCCTGTGTTGCCGCCCTGCGGTACCACGGGGATGAGCGCCTCCGCGCAGATTGCCATGACCTTTGAAACTTCGTCCGTTGACGCCGGTCGGACTAGTAGCGCCGCTTTTCCCTCCCAGTCGCCGCGAAAGGCGTTAACGTAGGGCGTGACCGTTTCTGGATCATCGCTCCAGCCTTTGTCTCCGACGACATCCTTTATCCGGTTGAAGGCCGCATCCCGCGCGGGTCCATGCGAAGCATCCGGCGCCATCGGGCACCCTCCTAATTTCGTTTTGCAACTGACGATTTAGCGGAACTGGAAAGACCGGACAAGCGAATGTGTCAGCATCAGCACTATCCTTAACGTGGCTTCTTCGGGGGTATATTCGTTCGCCGAACACAATGACCGTCACACTCACCGTCTTTCCGGCGCGCGCGGCGCGCGAACCCGGGATTATGGCCTGATACTTATTTTATGAGCCGGGTACGGGTAGGTCGCTCTCAAGCGACACTTCCGGGGCTGCTTCGCATCTCGGGATGATAGGCACAGAGAGTGAGAGCTTGTCCTACGGTGGTCCGCTTCCACACTCATAGTTTCGTCATTGATACCCGAGAGGAACCCGCCCATGCGTGTCGTGATTGCGATGATGAAGCATGAGACAAACACGTTCTCGCCCGTGCCGACACCGATCGAACGATTCGCGCGGGGGTTTTCGCTGCCGCCGCGGGGCAAGGACGCGTTGGAGGCGTTTCGCGGAACGGGGTCCGCGATGGCCGCGTTTATCGATATCTGCGAGCGTGAGGGCTGGGAAATGGTGACACCCATCGCGGCGCAGGCCTCGCCTTCGGCACCCGTGCAGGACGAGGCCTATCAGGAAATGTCCGACGCCATTGCGGATGCGGTCGAGGCGGGCTGCGACGCGATCATGCTGGACCTGCACGGCGCGATGGTGACGGAGAGCCATCAGGACGGAGAAGGGACGTTGCTGGAACGGCTCCGCGGCATCGCGCCCGATGTGCCGATTGCGGTGGCGCTCGATATGCATACCAATCTCTATCCTGCCATTGCCGATAACGCGACGACATTAGCCGGATATCAGACCTATCCGCATATCGACAATTACGAGACGGGAAAGCGCGCGGGGGAAGCTTTGGTTCAGGCGATCCGGGGGGAGGTGGTTCCGGCGCTTGCCTGGGGCAATCGGCCGATGTTGCCCCACGTCATGCGGCAGGGAACCGATAATTTCCCAAACAAGGAAATCCAGGCACGGTCCCGCGAGATGGAGGCCAATGGGGAGGCTCTGATCGCGACGCTGTTCTCTGGCTTTCCACACGCGGACATCCACAACGCAGGCCTTAGTGCCGTAGTGGTAACCGATGGTGATCCGGAAACGGCGCGCCGTCTCTGCGACGAGTTGCTAGAGATGGGCTGGCGGGACCGGGAGGCCTGGGTCTACCAGATCGAGCCTCTGGAGGAATCGCTCGCGCGTGCCCAGGACGTCGATGACGGGCCGGTGGTCCTTCTCGATCATTATGACAATTCAGCCTCTGGTGGCACGCAGGACACAATGACTGTCCTAGGCGCGATCCTCGATGCAGGCCTGGAAGATGTCGCTGCCTTTGCGATCTGCGATCCAGTAGCCGTGCAAGAATTGATCGCCGCTGGGGTTGGTAACGATGCGACGGTCATGCTGGGTGGCAAGATGGATATGCCGTCCATCGGCAAGGTGGGTGAACCCCGAGAGGTTACGGGAACCGTTAAGCTGATTTCCGATGGGCTGTACCGCAATCTTGGTCCTGCTTCGACCGGGCTGCTGATGGACATGGGGCCGACCGTCGTGTTCGATACAGGCAAGGTCGAGATCGTGGTGATCTCACGCCAGCAGGAGCCCAACGACAAGAACGCGTTTCTCAGCCTCGGCATAGATCCGGCGCGCAAGAAGTATCTGATGCTAAAGAGCCGGGTCCACTACCGGGCGGGTTTCCGAGATATTGCGAAAGAGGTAATCGAATGCGCAGGCACGGGTGTCTGCACCTCGGATTACGATCAACTCACCTTCGAGAACGTCCGCCGTCCGATCTATCCGCTCGACCTTATCAACGATCCGAATGGGTCGTAGCGTTGTCGGATATCAAAGCGTTTCAGCGACCTCTGGATCGGTTTTCTGGAAATGCATAATGGCCCATGCAAGGAAGCCATTGGCTGCACCGTCGACCCAATGGTCGAGGCCCCGTAGCATGTTTTCCACGTATTCGTTCCCGGATAACTCGCTGATTTCGTCATAGTTCTCGCGCAATTCCTCGCCGACCCTTGCATAGTGCGTTCGCATGTCGTCCAGGTGCTCGATTGTTGCGACCTCCTCGAAATCTCGCTCGGCCAGACTGTCGCGATAGAAGTCGATAGAGCCCAGCGTCTCTAGATGAATGCGGTCCAGGATCGGTTGGAGAACATCTGGTGGGCAATCTTCACTCTGCATCGGATCGGTGAAAATGAATTCGCCCTCGGGTCTCAGCAGCCGTTGCACTTCGTCGAGAACGGCATTGCGGTCTGCACTGTGCAGTATGGCGTCTTGCGACCAAGCTACGTCGAAGCTTCTGGCTGGTTGCGGTACTTCTTCGAAACTGCCGTGCACGACGTCGATTAGCTCCGACAAGCCCGCTTCCGCATTCATTTCGCGGTTGAGGGCATTTTGCTCGTCGCTAACGTTCACGCAGGTGACTCGGCAGCCAAAGTTCGAAGCGAGGTAACGGGCTGAACCGCCGAATCCAGCCCCGAGATCAATCACTCGCGAGGTCGGATCCAGCGGTGACAGGCGCTGCGCCATTGTCGCGACTGTGCGTCGGCTCGCTTCACCGATATCCTCGTCCTCATTGCGATATAGTCCGATATGGATGTCTTCGCCGCCCCATACATTGCGATAGAATTCAATAGCGGGCGAGCTATCGTAATATTCTTCCGCAATCGCGACTGCGTCCGACTTTTCAGTCATTTTGTCTTCTCCATTCGTTGTCGAACGATCGCGCAAACCCAATGTCCAGGCAGGACGGTCCGTTCGATGTCTATGAGGCAGGGCTCTAGCCACACCACGTAGGCTTCGTTAAAGGCGATGTGCTTGCCGGTCTTAGACCGAATGACATCGCTCGCTGTGATTTCCATTTTGGCGGTTTAAGCGGGTACCATGCCGGTCCTGTAAAAGACGCATTCGCCCGAAAGACGCGTTTTCGTTCTTCTTATTACCCACCCATATCGGGTAGCGGAGTTTCCCCCGACACGCCACCGCCCGGAAGACGATCAATATTGATAGGCCGCAAAGTACGGACCGCCACCCGATTAGTTCCCGGAATATTAACAAGTGACTGCGACGTCTTCAACCGGACTTGGGCGAAAATTTCTGTAATACTAGTTGTACGCGATGCGTCAGCGCGTCATTCGCTACTGGTTTTCACCCGAAGTCGCTTGAGGACTGCGCTCGACGCCAGCAGTGTACGCTCGCCCACATATACGCGGCCGCGTACGAAGGCCATGCTGCCGGTGCGCCGCACCAGTTCGCCTTCCGCTTCGACGAGTTCGCCGGCGCGTCCCGCGTCGATGAATTCGGAGTTGAGCGAGACCGTTACCAATTGTTCTTCCCAAGTCTCCTTGGCGGCGACTACCATGGCGAGGTCGATCATTGTCATCATGAGGCCGCCATGCACGATCTCATGGCGGTTGCAGTGGCGCGCTTCGGCCTGGAGCGCGAACTTTTGAACGCCGTTTTCTTCTTTCCAGAAGAATGGACCGGCATGATTCTCGTATGGGTCGATCGGATCGTAGATAGTGTAGCCGTCAAGCGGCGGTGACGTGTCGTTCATGGCTTCTCTCGCCGAATGAGAGGGTTATCTCAAGGCTTAAGTATGCCTGCCATCGAATTGAGAAAGTGATGCCATGACCATTGCCGAAACCTTAGCCGATTTCCTCATCGAAACGGGATACGATGATCTGTCACCACAAGCGGTCGATCATGCAGCGATGATCGTGGCCAGTACGCTGGCGAGTGCGGCCTGCGGACGGCATATCGAGTCCGCACGCATCATTACTGAAATCGAACGCGAGCGCGGTGGGGCGGAAGAAGCATCCCTTTGGTTCGAGGCAAGTGCCAAACTACCGGTCGTCGGCGCAGCGCGGGCGAATGCCTTAATGAGTGATGCCGCCGCCTCTGACGACAGCGATTTGCGTAACATAGTTCACGCGGGCACGCCGTTGACCGCGACGGCGCTTGCCGTGGCGGAGGCGACGGGGGCGTCGGGTCAGGATGTGCTTGCTGCGATAGTGCTCGGTTATGAAGCAGCAGGGCGGATCGGCGAGTCGATAATGCCGCGCTTCGACTATCGCGGACACCACGGCTGCATGGGCGCGACGTTTGGCGCGACGATTGCGGCGGCACGTCTCTTCGGGCTTGATGCGACGCAGACAGCACACGCCTTAGGGTTAACTGCAACGTCGATTGGCGGGCTGACGAAGGCTGCCAACACCAGCATCGCCCGCGAGTATCACGCCGGCAACGCCACGGTACTTGGTGTCGAGGCGGTGCAGGCCGCACGGCGTGGGTACACGGCGGAACTTGCAATCTTCGAGATGGAGCGTGGATTTTGCCAGCTTTTCGGAGGCGGCGACGGTTCGGTAATCACGGAAGGCCTTGGCGAGAGTTGGGATATCGTTACCGACATGGCGTTGAAACTGGTTCCGGGCGGACATCCCTACCATGCACTCGGGGAAGCTGCCGCGAATGCGGCCCGTGACGGTAACGTGGAAGCGGATGACGTTTCTGCGATAATAGTGTCTCGGCCACGCATGACGCAATTGACGGGGCCGCTGCATCCCAAAGACCTGATCGACATGGCACACAGTCCTGCCTACTTCACGGCAGCGGGTGTTCGTGACCATGCTTTTGGATGGGAGCATGCCAGTCAGGAGAAGATCGATGATTCGGTCATCCATGTGCTGATTGACAAGGTGAAGGTCGGACCGCCACCGGCTGCCGACGTAGAGCACTATCGTCAGGGTGCTACCGTTACCTTGGAATTAGTCGATGGTCGCACATTCTCAAATACCGTTTTTTCACCCAAGGGAGCGGGTTACCTTGGTATTGATTGGTCCGATGTCGAGGTGAAGTATCGCGCGCTGACGCCGTCGGCACCACTCACCGTGTCTCAGATTGCATCCAGTTTCTCGACAATTCGAAACCTCCGTGAAATGTCGACGGTGGGCAGGCTCATGGATGAAATTCGCATATTGCGATAGTTAATCAGCGACATGATGAGTAAAAGTGTTGAATGGTTAACAATTGTTAATTCTTCATCAGGACATTCGCACTAATTAATTATTCGTAAAGGTTTAAGTCAGATTACAGTTAGGTGTTCCGTCAATATTGTGCCCTATGTTGGTAATCGTTGGGGCGGGGCGCATATGCTGTCGGAAGAAACTTATCAGAGGCGGCATGAGCGTCGGCGCGGCGTCGACGGTCTGCTAACAGCGCATCGGATCGCGTGCCAGGCGTGCAACGAGACGGTCGCGGAAATTCTTGAGGCGGCAGTGCTTGCCGCTTTCGAGCCGATAGCGAAAGGTCGCCGCGATCCTGTCCGCCGCAGCCGATTGGTTGTCGTCGCGATGAACGACTTCGAAGAGGCCTTAAACGCCGGGCCGGCACATTGACGTTGCGGGCTAAATAATTCCGCGCTCGGTAAGATTGGTGATTTCATTCGCGTCGAGGCCGAGCAGATTTCCTAATATCTCTGAATTGTGAGCGCCGCAGAATGCGGGAGCGCCGCCGTATCCGCTTGTGGCCGCGCCGAATTTCAACGGGAAACCGGCTGCTTTTAGATCCTCAAGAGGACCAAGCGTCGGGTGTTCGACCGTATCGATCATTCGACGTGCCTGTAAATGCGGCCAAGCGAGCAGGTCATCGATGTTCTGGACCGGGCTTGCAACGATCCCCGCGCTCTCCAGAGCGGCCACGGCGGGTTCTGTCGGCCGGTCTCTGGTCCACTCTGAAAGCATCTCATCGACCTCTGCGTTGTGTTCGACGCGCCAGTCCATCCGGCCCCAATCTGGATCGTGTGCGAGGTCCTCGCGCTCGATCAGTGTGCAGAGGGCTTGCCACATTGCGTCATGGCCGATCCCAATAACGACCCAGCCGTCTTCTGTCGGATAGGCATTGAAGGGCGAGAACCGCATGATCCGGTTACCTTGCTGGAACGGCATGCCCAGCCGTTCGTAGACATCGAGCGCCTCGTCGAAGATCAGTGAGAATAAGACGTCCGTCATCGAGACGTCGACGAGTTGACCTTCGCCAGTTCGCTCCCGGTGGAACAGGGCGCCGAGGATGCCGGAGAACGCGAACCCGGCAGAGACTGTGTCGGCGAGTGGTGTCCCTGCCTTCGTGGGCGGGTTGCCGGGTTGCCCCGTGACGCTCATCAGACCTGACATGGCCTGGGTCGTCAGGTCGTAGGCGCGGCGCTTCGCGTCGGGACCGGTCGCGCCGTATCCCGTTATCGAACAATAGATCAGACGCGGGTTGACCGTGGTAAGCGACTGCCAATCAATACCGAGGCGCTCTGTTACGCCGACGCTGAAATTCTCGACGACGACATCGCTTTTATCGACAAGGCGATGAAAGAGGTTGCGTCCTTCATCCGACTTGAGGTCGAGCGTAATCGATTTCTTGCCGCGTGAGCGTTTGAGGAACGCAATGCCTATATCGCTCTCGTTGCGCTTCTGTATGGTTGGTCCGTCCTCGCCGTAGAAGACAGGTGCGCCAGAGAGCGTATCGCCGGTTGACGGATTATCGATCCGGATCACCTCCGCGCCCATGCCGGAGAGCAGTAGGGTGCAGTGCGGGCCGGCAAGATACTGGGAAAGGTCGAGGACTCGGATACCGTCGAGGATACCGCGATTACCTCGGGACTTGTTCGTCATTCGTCGCGTCCGACGGCCTTTGCGTCCTTGAGGTCCGATATTTCCGCGTCCGAGAATCCCCAGCTGGATAGGACTTCCTCTGTCTGTGCGCCAAAGTCGGGTGGTCCAAACTTGACGCTGCCAGGGGTTCGGCTGAAGCGGGGCGCCGGGCCAGGCTGCATGATGCCGTCGACCTCGACGAAACTACCGCGCGCCTTATTGTGTGGATGATGCGGCGCCTCGCTGAAGCTGAGGACGGGTGCGAAGCAGATGTCGGTGCCTTCCATAATCTCGCACCATTCGTCACGGGTCTTCTCTTTGAACTTGCCGTCGAGGAGCGCAATGATCTCGGGCCAACTCTCGGGTTCCAGTTGAGGCGGCAGGCTTGCGGGATCGATATCCAGCGTCTCCATCAACAAGTTGTAGAACTTCTCCTCGACGCAGCCGAGAGAGATGTGCTTGCCGTCCTTCGTCTCATAGCAGCGCCAGAAAGGGGCGCCGCCGTCGAGCGGGTTGCTCTCACGCTCATCCTTCCAATGACCGGACGAAGCGAGACCAAAGCACGCCATGGCGAGATAGGCGGAGCCTTCCGTCATCGCGATGTCGACAACTTGGCCCTTGCCTGAGTTCTTTGCTTCCAGGATGCCGGCGAGCAAGCCAAGTGCGAGAAACATGGCACCGCCGCCCATGTCGCCGATCACATTAAGGGGCGGGACCGGGCGCTCCTTGGTGCCGATGGCA
>MDTD01183442.1_pt1 | contig 11677 bp, 6 predicted proteins | sample 811221 | NCBI WGS metagenome assembly MDTD01 (sample SAMN05326646, study PRJNA326480) | marine metagenome | isolation source: seawater | place: Pacific Ocean: South West | collected 2011
CGCTGGTTTGCCAATCACAAAATCTTTTCACTCAGTTCTCTGCCAGTCTCAGACGATCTGCATCTGGCCATCGAAGTCCGCAGTGAGAAGACGACCGACGTGCAGATGGTCGTGGACTGGAAAGCCGATGACCGCCCGTTGAACAAGTTGGTCTCCAGGAGTGATTTGCTCAAGCTTGAAGCTGGTCAATGGCAGACCGTCACCCTGCCGATCCCCGCGATCGACAAGGCTGCCAAACTGCGTGGCCTGTTTGTGCAAATGTCCAAGCCCGGCAAGTATGCCATCCGTTCGATCCACTTCGTCGTGCCCAGCAAAATGCAGACTCAGCCAATCTCACGTGATGTTTTCTACCGTCAAAACAGCGTTAAACTCACCGGTCATACCGTTGCCAACATCCCCGTGGTCCACCTGCAGATTGTCATGGACGAGGAAGACGGCAAGCATGTCGTGGTCGAGAAAAACATTGCCACCAACGACAACCAATTCACCTACACCCTCAAAGCAGATCAACTCCAACCCGGCAAGCTCTACCATGTCCAATGGCGCACCCAAGCTGGCGATCCAAACGTCATCGACCAACCCGTCTTTGCTTACCATCAGTTCACCGGCAAGCAACTACCCACCGCATCCATCGACAACGGCAAGCTCATCGCAGACGGCAAAAAACTCGGCTTCGTCGGACTCAATTACACCAAGTTCCAACTCGGATACTCAAACAAAACCGACTTTGAAAAACTTACCCGACACCTGGTCCAACTTCAGGATTGGGGCGTCAACTGCGTCCGCCTGACGCTGAACATGATGATGATCCAACCCCAGCAAGGCGTGTATCCCGAAGACCCCGAATATGCTCAGATCATCAAAGCACACAATCTCGATCCACGCTTCATCGAACTGCTGGACTATCACGTCAAACTCGCTGGTGAACTGGGCATCTACACCATCTTCGATTGGCATGAATACGGGACACGCCCCTATCGCTACTTTGTCGGGGGTCAGCCGGAGGACAAGAAAAAAGGCAAGCCCGGCACGGCATTGGCATGGCTGGCACCCGACAACCGCACGCCGGTTTCGTTCGACTATTCCAACAAGCTTCACCGCACCGCCCTGCTGGATTGTCACACGTGGCTTGCCAAACATTTCAAAGCCAACCCCAACATCCTTGGCATTGAAGTCCCCTTCAACGAACCGCATGACGCCTTTGCAGCAGTCGAAACCAATCTCCGCAAAATGATCGACGAAACCGCCAAAGCGGTAAAGCTTCAAGACCCCGACCGACTTTGCTTCGGGATGACCAGCAGCTACTCCCATGACAATGCAACACCAACCAGCACTTGGCTGATCCCCGATCGCATTGATGGATTGGGCAGTCACTTTTACATGGCCAATGGTCCGATTGATCTGCGTCAGGATCACAAACAGCGTAAGCATCCGTGGCTATGCCGCATTGTCGACGAGACCTTCTATCTCGGTACACCTGCGGTTCTCATGCCCTACGCAACACAGCTTTACCCGCAATACAACGGCGAAGACGGTGATCATGGTTACAAGGATTTTCTGCCGGATATCGATGAAGCCATCGCATCTCGGATGATGGTCGAAAACGGCATGGTCACCAACTGGCTTGCAGGCCAGGTCGGATACCTGCTGTGGACGATGCATGAAACCGGTGATTTCAAAAAGTTCAGTCAGCCCGTCTACGAAGGTCTGTTCAAAAAATACGCACCATTGTTCAAAGCTGGACCGTTGGATCGCAGCAGTAGTGATGTGCTTTTCATCCAAAACCCGGCAGCAGCAAAAATTGCCAACGGCCACAACTACAGTTGCGTCCCCATCGCCAAGCTGGCCATCGACCTGCATCTTGATCCAGTGCATTACATGACGGATGACCAGTACATCACCGTCGGTGTCGCCCGTTATGCCAAGGGTCTTGAACAGGTCATGGAAGGTTCACGAGACCTGTCATACAAAGCAATTATTCTCGACACCCGCAACTGTGATCAGCGTGTGGTCAAAGCGGTCCAGAAAATGAAAATCCCAACACTCATCTCCGACGATATCAGCAAGGTGACCAACGATGAGTTGGCCATGTTCCTCCGTGATGCAGGTGTTGCAGTGGATACCCAAACGCCAACAAGCATCCACCTGGGTGTCGGGCCGGAACATGTCGTGCTCTACAATCACTCGGGTGAAAAAGTCACTGCAAACGCCTATCCGCGCGTGAACCGCGAAAGCCAATTCAAACTCGTTACCGCTGATGGCAAACCAATCTTCACCGGAACCAGCAACCAATTGCAAAGCGATGGCGTTGCAGTGAGCATCGAACCCCGCACCGCATTGATCCTGCAAATCCAGTAACGCAAGAACAACACAACATATCCACACAACGGGCACCGGATTCACATCCGGTGCTCTTTTTTTGGTGATTAATACGAAAAGGATTTACTCACGTCATTCCCGCGCAGGCGGGAATCCAGTGGCATTCAGTGCACGCTTGCAGGTTCCACTGGACTCCCGCCTGCGCGGGAGTGACGAAAGGTGGCGATGGCCTTTGCATTGGTAAAGGTGAAATGCACAGAGATCGCTTAAAACGTCACTGCCACATGTTCGATGAGGGTGCCTTTGGCGAGTTCTCGGTTGTTGCCATCGGCATCGTGGTAGACGACTTTCAGGCCATCGGTGTAGACGTAGCTGCCATCGGAGCAGATGTCGAAACTCAGGACGTGGTCTTGTAATACCGTTTGATTGCCAGCAGCATCCTGTTTGACCAACTCCCAATCCTTGGGGGCGAGAACAGAATCAGTGTCGCGTTTGGCTTTGTCTTCCTGCTGCATTTGGAGCAGTCGGCCGGCAACGAGCATCCGTCGGGCATCCGGGCCTTTCTTGCGCATGGCACCGGCGGCGCTGAGATGCTTGCCGGTGACGAAATGGCTGATGGTGTCGAGTAGCCAATACAGCGTCACACACAGGCGAATGGGAAAGAGGAGAATGTCCTTGAGGATTTGCCAGGGTGATATGCGTGTGCGGTTGTCGATGGATTTGTAGGGTCGGCGGATGAAATAGAGTGTGCCATCGGCAAGCATTCGCGGATGGAAACAGTCGTACCCGTCCTGCTCAACGAGTGTCTCGAGTTTGTTTGCATCCATGTCGATGGACTTGATGGCATAGGGGCTCATGTCCACGGGAAAGCCATGTTCGTCACGGGCGATGCCAGCGGATTGGTAAACGAAGGTTCGACCTTTGCCGCGAACCCAACGCGGTGCGTCGTCGTAGGAATCGCCTTCGGTGCACTCGGCCATCTTCCCGCCTGAAGCGCGCATGGTGACCAGGTTGGCTGAGCCGTCTTCGTAACCGATGCTGCACACTGCCAGGTCTTCTTCGGGATGGACCGCCATTTGTCGGATTTGGAGATTTTGTTTGTGTGCGATGCGGTCTTCGGAATCGGACTTGAGGTTGTAGCGAAAGACCCCGCCGATGGTCTGGGTGTTCAGTGCGTAGAAGATTTCGCCGGACTGCTGACCGATGCACACCGCGGCGATATTTTCCATGCGCGTGTTGCCAGCCAGTGCAGCACCACGGACCTGTGCAATGGCCTGCCAATCCTGCTGGGCGGTGACGTTCCACATCATGCCCTGGCTTTTCCAACTTGAGCGTTGATTGTCACGGTTGCGACGATCGAGCAACTCCTGGAGGAAGTGGCTTTGGATGAGTTTGACATCTTTCCCGGAAGGTTTGTGGTAAAGCTTACCTTCGGCCAGATACGCTATTTCAGGATCAGGCGTAGACATGGTTGAGATTATAGCTTGGTTTGGAAATCAGGTGTTTGCATCGTGAAACATTATGATTTAACCACAGAGGCACAGAGCCCGAAAAAAAGCAAGACATCCACGCTTTGTGAATGCCTTGCTCTGTGTCTCTGTGACTCTGTGGTTCATACTTTTGTATATGACCAGAAAGTTAATTTACAGTTGCACTTCCTTACCCGTCTTGGCGGACTCGTAAATCGCGCCGAGGATTTGGATCATGTGCACGCCGTCCTGCGGGACGAACATGGGTTTGTCTCGGCCCATGAGCACGTCAACCCAGTGGTTGAGGTACAGGCCGTGGGTCGCCCAGACATTGGTGGGAACCTGAGGGAGAATATCACAGAGCATGCCTTCAATCTCGGTGAAAAGCTTGAGGGGTTGGCTTGAGTCCAGACAAGCGCCGGACTTTTCACCACGCAGCTCGACGAAGTTCTTTTCCTGTTCAATGTTGCTTGCCCATGAGAATTCGATTTGCAGTGAGGCGCCGTTATCAAATCGGACAAAGCCCATGGCCAGGTCTTCGACATCGAATGTGCCATCGGCTTGGGCGCGACCGAACTGACTGTGTGCCGAATCGCCTGCCACGTCAGAGTTGGCAAATTTGCAGTAGGTCGAACCGGAGACAGCGACGGGACGGGGATTGCCCATCAGCCAGATGGCCAGGTCGATCATGTGGACACCCAGGTCGATGAGCGGGCCACCGCCGGAGAGTTCTTTGGTGGTGAACCAACCACCCTTGCCGGGGATACCACGACGACGAATCCAACCGACACGGCCGGCATAGATGTCACCCATGTTGCCTGCTGCGATGTACTTCTTGAGGAACTGGGAGTCCGGACGCATGCGGTTGTTGCGCATGACCATCAGGGTCTTGCCACTGGCTTTGGCGGCATCGGCCATCCGCTGAGCTTCCTTGGGACTCACCGCGTCGGGCTTCTCACACATGACATGCTTGCCGGCTTCCAGCGCGGCAATGGCAATCTCACTGTGGAACTTGTTGGGCGTGCAGATGTCCACCGCATCAACGGACTTGATCTTGAGAATGTCTTTGTAGTTCTTGCAGGTTTTGTCGATACCGTATTCCTTACCCAACGCCTTGGCCTTGGATTCTTCGATATCGCATAACGCAACGAGCTTGACATCCGGGTTCTCATTGAGCGGCTTGACGTGGACCGCTTTGAAGATGTTACCCGTGCCGATGGCAGCAACACTCAGTTGCTTGGGCGTGGACTTTTTCTTGGATGTTGACTTCTTCTTGGAAGCGGACTTCTTGTCGGACGGTTTACTGGATTTAGCCATGGGAATACCTTTAAAAATCAGATTGGTTGAAAGTCTACGTTTATGTGAATCGGACTGCAAGGTCAGATGAGGTATGATAATCAATATGAACACCAGCAAGTTGCAATCCGATGAAAAGTCCGCAGAAACAGGGGCCGATTCGCCGCGTCAACCGACACGTGATCCCATGCAACGCCCGCTGTTGGTGGACTTAATCGGTGTGATCACCGGGATTCTCATGTTCCTGGCAGTCGGACTATGGTTTACCAGACTCTATGCCCCCAATAGCCAGATGCTCGAATTGAGCAACCTGGTCCATCGCAGCTTTGGGCTCTTTGCCGGCTTGTGGTTGATTTTGTATGTCACATGGTTTGTGACCTCGAGCAAGCAGCGAAAAAAGAATCTCCAATCGCATCGTCAACAGGCCAACGACAATTACCAGTTGGGGCAGGTTCGCAAAGAGATTGATTCAAGACGATAATGGCCAACCAAAGTATCGTCGAACCTGCCATCCCCTGAAAGATCGACCCATGAAGTGCCTTGTCCTGTTCCTGAGTTTAATCATTTGTATTGCCCATCCCATGTCATCTGCCCAAGCTCAAACCGATGAATCGTCACTGAAACTTCCCCGGACCTTGCCTGCTCATCCGAGACTGATGCTCACGCCTTCGGTCAAAGCGCGGGTTGCCAGGCTTCTTGAAACGGATGCCAAGGCACAGCAGTTTTTTGAGCGGATTCATCAAGGCGCCAAACTCATCGCCAAGACGCCCCCCATCGTGCGTAAGCTTGAAGGCGACAAACGCAAGCGCATGCTTGGTACAGCACGTCTTGCGCTGCACAACATTGTCACCATGGGTCTCTCGCATGCCTTTGCACCCGATGATGCCATGCGCGATCGCATCATCGCCGAGATGCTCAGTGCGGTGGACTTTGTCGATTGGCACCCAAGCCATTTTCTGGACACCTCGGAAATGACGCTGGCGATCGCGCTGGGTTATGACTGGTTATACGACGAACTATCCGAAGCACAACGCCAAACCATCCGTAACGGGATCATCCGGCTTGGATTGGAAGCTGCACTGACCAACACCGGCGGTTTGAAATGGGATAACAACTGGAACCAGGTCCGTCATGGCTCACTCTCTGCCGGGGCGTTGGCGGTCTATGAAGATGCACCGAAGTTGGCGAAGCAAATCCTGGAGCAGGCCAAAGACAACTACCAACGGGCGCTGCATGTGTATCGTGGTGGTGGTGTCTACCCGGAAGGCCCGGTCTATTGGCATTACGGGACAAGCTTTTCATGGGTGATGGCAGCCTGCCTCAACTCCGCGACAGGGGATGACTGGGGCATTCTCAATTCGCCGGGGTTTGCAGAGAGTTTCGAGTACGTCAAACAGGTGACCACCCCCACCGGACTGCTGTTTAACTATGCTGACTGTAACCGGGGCCCGATTGATCAGCCGATTCACATCTGGGCTGGCGCCATGCTTGATCGACCGGACTACATTCAGTTCGGCATCGACAGTATGAACCGCTACTTCAAACATGTTGGCGTTCGCGGCCCACGCCTTACCCCCTTGGCCCTGCTCTGGTATCACCCCACAGGTGACCTTGAACCGACGCATGGTCCGAGTTGCTATGTCGGGGAAGGTGAGAAGGTGAAAATTGCCACCATCCGATCCGCATGGGACGATCCCAAGGCAAGCTTCATCGGCATCAAAGGCGGTCATATTCGCGTCAATCACGGGCATATGGATATCGGCTCCTTCGTCATCGAAGCTGACGGCGTCCGATGGGCTGAAGACCTGGGCATGGAAAAGGAAATCTATGACCGCAAGGACAGCTGGGGCACCGACCAGAACGCTCACCGTTGGACGTACCTGCGTGCCAACAACATGGGGCATAACACGCTGACCCTCGGCGGTAAACTTCAGGATGTCGATGGCATGAATCCCATCATCTCCCATGGTCAGAATAATGCCATGCAATTTGCGGTCCTGGATATGTCCAATGCATATCAGGGTCAGGCTGCATCCATCCAACGCGGCATTGCCATCCTCAATGACAAGTCCATGATCGTACAGGATGACTGGAAGCAGATGACAGCGGACCACGATCTGCTTTGGACCATGCTCACCATGGCTGACGACATCCAGCTCTCGGAAGATAAACAACTCGCCACCCTCACCGAACATGGCAAGACATTGCGTGTGTCGATTCGCCAGGGTGTCAATGCGACGTTCCAGGTCCGTGACGCAGCACCAGCAACCAAGGCAGAAGACCCCAACAAGGGTTACCAGCGCCTGCTCATCCGCATCCCTGCTCCTCAAACCAACGGCTCATTGATCGTGCATTTTGTCCCCGGCAGTGTCGACTCGACTACACCCCCAAAGCCCCTGAAAATCGACCAATGGCAAACTTCAAACGCCCCGTAATCTGACATCCCCAACACATGGCAAAATGGCTTGACGTGGTTTCTTGACCGCGTTGACATGGCTCTGCTCAAATCCTGTGCAGACCTCAATTCAGCAAGACCATTTCTCACGCCAAGCCCGCAAAGTCGCAAAGAAAAGCTCGCAATGAATCACTTGGCGGCTCTGCGTCTTGAGCGAAGCGGGCGTGAGGATGGTTTGAGCCAAGGGGTTCTAAAGAACCTGTTGAAATCGATACAACGCACCTTTAAATGTATGGACATTTAAGCCCATTTCAGGCATCCATTGTCTTTTTCCTGAACATTGCAGCCAAAGCTTTAAAATAGCATTAATAGATAAAAATTAACACTTTAAATGAATAAAAACACGGCTTTCGCCCTCGCATTTGTACATCTTCAATTGCCAAATATGTACAAAATGTTTGACTCATTTGAAGGCGACTCATAGAACTAGCCAGAAGGTTTACAGCAAATGGCAACGACTCAATCGCAAAGCAAAATCACGGTGATGACGCCTTCGTCGGAACAACGACGTAGCGGGCCCCTGCACAAGTGGCTTGCCAGCGAGATCCGAAATCATGTCCGCGAGCACAACCTCGGGCCGGGTACACCCCTGGAACCGGAAGTGGAGATTGCCCAGCGGTACCAGGTCAGCCGTGGCACGGTGCGTCAGGCGATGGCAACACTTGTCCACGAAGGCCTCATCGATCGCATTGCCGGTCGCGGTTCGTTTATCCGTGATCATCAAGCTGAGCCTTCCAACGCCGAATCCAAACCCAACTGGGCCGGGATCACCGCCAAGACCCATCGCATTCGGGTGTTGGTTGACTGCCCGCATCAACCCCACCCCGGACACATCGTGCTGACCCAGAGCATTGACGGGCTGGGGCAATTTGCCAGCCAAACCAATGGTAGTATCAAACTCACCTTCGAATACCATGGCGTCAGTCACGTCAATGATCCGGCAGCACACGCATTCATGAAACAGGATGACTGTGAAGGCATGATCATTCTCCCGGTGACACAGGAATGCGTGCAGTTCGTCAACGAAATGGGCAAACCTGACAAACCCACCGCGGTGCTCTATCGCCGGGTCACCAATCCACATGTCCACCGCTTTGCACTGGACAATTCGGCAGGTGCCTATCAGGCGACGGACTATCTGCTGCGTCAAGGACACCGACGCATCGGCATGTTGATTCTGACCTGGCCACTGGCTTGGCCCAGTACGCTCAAGCGTTTGGATGGTTACCGTCAGGCGATGCGAGAAGCCGGGTGTGAAAGCCCCGCGCTTGTTGCCATGGCCAATGATGCCAAGAACATGACCGAAATCAAAACCGCCTGTCGCCAGCTTCTGGGACAAGCCAATCCCCCTACTGCAATCCTGGTCAACAACTACAACAACCTTCGACCGACCCTTGAGACGATGGCGGAAATGAACCTGCGTGTGGGGGAGGATGTCTCGCTGATCTGTATCGATGAATCCGAACTGGCGATGAATCACGACCCGCAGATCAGCGTCGTCCATATGCCCCTTGCACACAATGCCATCCGGGCGATGAATCACCTGTACCATGCCATACTCAACGACCAACCCCCGGGGCCTGAAGTGATGACGTATCCCGAATTACGCCTGCGTCAATCATGCTCCCCGATTCAGACACTTGATCAACTCAAATGACATTTGCCCAAAGGACAAACAGGATGTCAAACCGCACAAAACAAGCCGCGTTCACACTCATTGAATTACTCGTGGTCATCTCGATCATCTCACTGTTGATCAGCATCCTGTTACCTGCATTGGGTGCAGCAAGACAAGCTGCCCAATCCACCAAGTGTCTATCCAATCTCAAACAGATCGGCACGATGCATGTCATGTATGACGGGGACACCGGCACGTTGCCCATCGCGGGTGAATACAGCTCGACATTAAGCAAAATGTACAAGAGTTGGAACTGGCGTTACTACACCCAGGACTACACCCAATCCTACGGCGTCTTTGACTGCCCTTCACTCAACAATGCCACCGGCGTCACCCAACTGCTTGAAAACACCGATAACTATGCCACCGAAAGTAGCAGCCAATGGTCACGCTGGATGTACTGCGAATATGGTGTCTCGGTGAACAACCTTTTTGGCAGCTTCCGGTACTCCACAACCGGTGGCGGGAATGCCAATTCGCCTTTTACCGACTCATTCAATCCAGCCCGACTTGCAGACCTGCAGCGCCCCTCGAAGATCTTCAGCACCATGGATACCGACGTGTTCAATGCCACCGAACCCCATGGTTTCTACACTGTCACCGACTGGCGTGCAGCCCCGACGGCTTATGGTGAAGTCATCCCCGGCGCCCGTCATGCCAGCGCGGTCAATGTCTCCTGGGCCGACGGGCATGCCAGCCCCATGAAAGTGGGCGATGTCACCGATCCCTACAATACCGGCATGTCCAGCAACACCACGCCCGTTGATGGCATCAACTATTGGAACCGTTACAACTGATTCACGCATCCTGCCATCGCCATAACAAAGTATCCCAATCATGAAAATCAATCTCCCTATCACGCTGATCAGCCTGTTGCTGATCATGGCAGGTCCGTTGCATGCACAATCGCAAGACCAGCCATCGCCCCAGCAGCAAAAGCTCATCACACAAACACTGCCACCCCATCCGCGTCTGATGCTCACGCCGGACGTCAGGCAACGTGTCGCGAAAGTGATCGCAACCGACCCATGGGGGCAACGTTTTTTCCAGCGCATCAAACTCGGCGCTTTTGCAGTACGCGACTTGCCGGTCATCCAACGCAAACTCGTGGGCAACAACTTCAAACGCATGCTCGGCACCTCGCGTGATGCGATGCATAACATTTTCACCATGGGTCTTGCCAACGCCTTCCAACCTGACAAACAACTGCGTGATCGCATGGTCGAAGAAATGATCAGCATTGCCAACTTCGAAGATTGGCATCCAAAACATTTTCTGGACACTGCGGAAATGACCCTGACCATGGCGGTCGGATATGACTGGCTGTATCACGAAATGACAGAGCAGGAACGGCAAATCATCCGCGACGCCATCATCAACCATGGTCTGAAAACAGCCCTCAAACACAAGGGTGGGCTGAGTACCAACAACAACTGGAACCAGATCCGTCACGGCTCATTGATCGCAGGTGCCCTGGCGGTCTACGAACACGAACCGGAACTTGCTGAAGAAATTCTCCAACAGGCTCACAAGTATTACCAACGTGCCCTGGCATCGTATGAAGGTGGCATCTATCCCGAAGGGCCAAGCTATTGGGGGTATGGCACAAGCTTCTCCTTCCTCATGTCCGCCTGTCTTCAATCCGCAACCGGTGACGACTGGGGCATCACAAAAAGCCCCGGTTTTTACGAGAGTTTTGATTTCGTCCTCCAGACCACGGCCCCGAGTAAAAAGCTCTTTAACTTCGCCGACTGCTCCGAAGGACCGATGCATCTGCCGATTCACATGTGGGCAGGCGAAGTCTACAACCGCCCGGACTTCACGACGGTGAGTATGGCAAGTTTCAATCGCTACCTTGACCGCGTGGACACCACCAGCTTCCGCATCAATCCCTTGGCACTGCTCTGGTATCACCCCATCACCGATGCCAACGCAGCAACGCCCCCCACGCTCTATGTCGGTCAAGGTAAGAAAGTCCACCTGGCAACCATGCGTAGCAGCTGGGATGACAACGCCAGCTTCATCGGCATCAAGGCAGGCGAAATCCGAGTCAATCATGGGCATATGGATATCGGCTCATTCATCATCGAAGCTGACGGCGTCCGCTGGGCAACCGACCTGGGCGCTGAACGCAAAATCTATGACGGACGCGATGCCTGGTCAACCGCACAGGACAGTAAACGCTGGTCCTACTTCCGCGTCAATAACTTCAGTCACAACACGCTGACACTTGGCAATCACATTCAAAACGTCTCAGGTGCTAACCCTGTCATTGCCAGTAAACAGGATGACTCCGGTACCTTTGCAGTCATCGACATGTCCAACGCATATGACGGTCAAGCCAAACAAATCCATCGTGGTATTGCCGTGATGTCTGATAAAACCATGCTGGTCCAGGATGACTATCAAGGCATTGATCCGACGATGCAACTGCGTTGGAACATGATGACCCAGACGCAC
>MDTD01095424.1_pt1 | contig 11676 bp, 10 predicted proteins | sample 811221 | NCBI WGS metagenome assembly MDTD01 (sample SAMN05326646, study PRJNA326480) | marine metagenome | isolation source: seawater | place: Pacific Ocean: South West | collected 2011
TCAAATATAGAGAATGATATTAAAGATACTATTTATTTATTTAGAAATATTTAAATGATTTGCAAAATTACAAAAAAAAAAATTAAACCATTCATGTCATTCGGTAAAATGCCGATTGCGAATGGATTTTTAAAAAAACAAAATTTTAAAAAAGAATTTTTTTTTAGGATGGAAGTTGGTTTTTCTCAGAAAGTCTCTTTATTACAGTTAAATAATCATCCAAAACCAAAAATGATGTTCAATAAAAATTACCCTTTTTTTACTGGTAGTTCTAAAGGTATGAGAGCTCATTTTAAAAAATATTCAAATTGGATTAAGAAAAAATATTTAATTAAAAAAAGAAAGAATAATCTCATTGAAATAGGATCAAATGATGGAACATTTCTAAATAATTTTAGAAATAATTCAGTTAATTTACTGGGTATTGAACCATCATCAAATGTGGCTAAAATTTCAAGAAAAAAAGGAATTAATACAAAAAATATTTTTTTTACTTTTGAGAAAATAAAAAAGTTAAAAAAATTAAAGGATAAAACCGATATTATTTGTGCCGCTAATGTGATTTGTCATGTTCCAGATTTGAATGATTTAATTAAAGGGGTGGATTTTTTATTAAATCAAAAAGGTTTATTTATATTTGAGGAACCATACCTTGGATCGATGTATGAAAAAACTTCGTATGACCAGATTTATGATGAACACATATTCATATTTTCCGTAAATTCAATTAAAAAGATATTTAAAATTCATGGATTTGATTTAATAGATGTAATACCACAAACCACTCATGGTGGATCAATGAGATATGTGATTGGAAGAACTGGGCAACACAGAATTAAGAAAAGTGTTTTTAAATTTTTATCACAGGAAAAAAAAAGAAATATTGACTCAATTAAAGGTTGTTTAAAATTTAAAAAAAAATGTGAATTATCAAAAAAGCGTTTGAAAAACAAAATTAACAGTATTTTAAAAAAGGGAAAAAATATTGCAGGTTATGCAGCAACATCAAAAAGTACAACAATCTTAAATTATTGTGGCATAACTAATAAGCAAATAGATTATATTTGTGACACTACTCCAAATAAAATTGACACCTATAGTCCTGGTACACACATTCCTATAGTATCGGTGGACCACTTCAGAGAAAATCTACCTGATTATACTTTTTTATTTGCCTGGAATCATAAAAAAGAAATTTTTTCAAAAGAGAAAGATATTTTAAAAAAAACTAAGTGGTTCGCACATATTAAAATTTAAAATGATAAAATTTTGGTCATATAAGAGGGAATTAAGTAAGTATAAAAAAAAAATTTTTTCTAGCATCACTAAATCTCTTGAAAGCGGCCAAATATTTTTTGGAAAACAAATTAAGCAATTGGAGAGAAATTTTTCAAAAAAATATAAATCCAAATTTGGTGTGGCCGTTGGAAGTGGAACTGATGCAATTCTTATTTCTTTAAAGTCTCTTGATATTCAAAAAGGTGATGAAGTTATTACAGCTGCCAATACAGCAATACCCACCATCTCAGCAATAAGAAGTGTTGGAGCCACTCCAAAACTTGTAGATATTGGAGAAGATTATTTGATGGATGTGACAAAAATTGAGAGAATGATAACAACTAAAACTAAAGCTATTATACCGGTTCATCTATATGGACAAAGTTGTGATATGGATGAGATAATTAGAATTTCAAAAAAATATAAATTAAAAGTTATTGAGGATTGTGCTCAATCACAAGGTTCAAAGTACAAGAATAAATACTGTGGAACAATTGGTGATATTGGATGTTTTTCATTTTACCCAACAAAAATATTAGGGGCATATGGTGATGGTGGATTAATTTTAACAAAAAATAGTAAAATTTATCACAGAATACGAAGAATAAGATTTTATGGCATTGAAACATTAAATAAAAAAAATAAGTTCTTTAACGAATATTTTGCAAATGAAGAGGGTTTAAACTCGAGAATAGATGAGATTCAAGCAAGTATTTTAAATTTTAAATTATCAATTGTTGACAATTTTATAAAAAGGCGAAGAGAGATAGCAAGTTTATATTTTAGAGAATTAAAGTCCACAAACCTAGTAATGCCAAAATCAAATAAACATAATTTTCACGTGTATCACTTATTTACAGTTTATCATCCTAAACGAGAAAAAATCATAAAAATTTTAAAAAAAAAGTTTGTCCAGACAAGAATTATATATCAGCACCCGATTCATAAAATGACAGCTTATAAAAATTTTTTTCAAAATATAAAAAATTTAAGAGAAGCTGAGATTAAATCAAAAGGAATATTTTGCCTTCCATTATACCCAGAGATGACTAACAGGGAAGTTATAAAAATTTGTGATATTTTAAAAAAAATAATGAAAAGTCGTAATTTTTAAATTAGATTATTTTTTTTACATCACTAAATGATTTACCTTTTTTATCTTTCTCAGACAGAATAGGGTTTTTAATTCTCCAATTAATTTTTAATTCAGGATCATTCCATCTTAAGGTAGTTTCTGATTGTTTATGCCTATAATTTGTACATCTATAGTATAGAGTGCAGGTTTTCGACAAACATGCAAAACCGTGGGCAAAACCTTCAGGAATAAAAATAGAAAAATTAGAGTCATGTTTCATTCGTATTGAAAAATGTTTCCCAAAAGTTTTTGATTTTTTTCTAAGATCGACTACAACATCTAAAATTTCTCCTTGAACAACAGTTATAAATTTAGCTTGGGCTTTTTTTCTTTGAAAATGCAATCCTCTTATCGTATTTTTTTTTGAGAATGATAAGCAATCAAATATCAAATTTTTATTAAAAAATTTTTCTTTATAAATTTCTTTAAAAAATCCTCTACGATCTTTGAAAACTTCCGATCTTAGAATTACTAAATCTTTAAATTTCGTTTTTTCAATTAACATTCATTTATCCTATATATAGATTTGCAAAAAAGCCAATTTTAAAGACTTAAAAATGTTTAAAGTAACAACATTTAATCTACAAATTTTGAGTAATTTACTAGTTATTTTAAATTTAAATAATAAACAAATTTATAAAAAAATGCTATAAATACTCTTTTACTATCAATAAAAATGACAAACAATAGATCTTACCAAGCAGATTCCATAAAAGTTTTGAAAGGTCTAGAGGCCGTTAGAAAAAGGCCAGGAATGTATATAGGCGACACTGATGATGGAACAGGTCTGCATCATATGGTCTATGAAGTTGTTGATAATTCAATCGATGAAGCACTAGCTGGTTATTGTAAAAATATATCTGTAAAGATTAATTCTAATGGAACTATTACAGTTAAAGACGATGGCAGGGGCATACCAGTTGACATACATAAAAGTGAAAAAAAATCTGCTGCTGAAGTAATAATGACCCAATTACATGCTGGAGGAAAATTTGATCATGATTCATATAAAGTTTCAGGAGGTTTACACGGTGTCGGAGTTTCAGTCGTAAATGCTTTGTCAGAAAAACTTGAGTTAGAAATCAATAGAGACGGAAAAAAATATTACATAGAGTTTGTTGATGGCGAAGCGATAAAGCCTCTAAAAGAAATTGGAAAATCTAAAGAAAAAGGGACTCAAATTACCTTTCTTCCTTCAAAAAAAATCTTTTCATCAATAAAATTTAACGGAAATATTTTAATCAAAAGAATGCGGGAATTAGCGTTTTTAAATAAGGGGATAAAGATTACTTTTGTGGATGCCTCCCAAAAAAAAGAAAAAACTCAAAATTTCAAATTTGATGGAGGTGTAAATGAATTTGTAGAGCATTTAGACCATAAAAGAGATAAGCTACAAAATAAGAATGGAAATGAATTATTTAAAAAGCCAATTTACATTGAAGGAAAAAAAAATAATATAGAAATTGAGTGTTCAATAAAGTGGAATGCTGGTTATACCGAGGATTTGCTTCCATATACAAATAATATATATCAAAAAGATGGCGGAACTCATGTTTTGGGATTTAGAAGTGCATTAACCAGAATTATAAATAAATACGCCAATGAACATAATTTATTAAAGAAAAATAAATTAACAATATCAGGTGATGACATTAAAGAGGGTTTAACATGTGTTTTATCAACAAAAATCCCTGATCCAAAATTTTCTTCGCAAACTAAAGACAAATTAGTTTCATCAGAGGTAAGAATGATTGTTGAGACGATTATTAACGAGAAATTATCTATATGGTTTGATCAAAATCCCTCAATTGCGAGAATGATACTCTCAAAAATTATTCAAGCTGCATTGGCGAGAGATGTTGCAAGAAAAGCTAGAGAAAATGTTAGAAGAAAAGGAGCATTAGAATTGAGTGGACTACCAGGTAAATTAGCTGATTGCCAAATAGGAAAACAAGAGGGTACAGAATTATTTATCGTTGAGGGTGACTCTGCGGGTGGTTCAGCTAAACAAGGAAGAAATAGATCTAATCAAGCAGTCTTACCTTTAAGAGGAAAAATTTTAAATACCTATGTAGAGGATATAAAATTAAAGAAAAACGGTAATAAAGATACTGGAGAACAAAGAACGAAAGCTTTATCAAAAATGATATCGTCAAATGAAATTGTAACTTTGATCAATGCTTTAGGCTTAGATCCAAAATCACAAGAGATAGATTTGAAAGACTTAAGATATGGAAAAATTATTATAATGACAGATGCGGATGTAGATGGATCACATATAAGAGCTTTATTGCTTACTTTTTTTAATAATAAGCCATTTAACAAATTAATAGAGCATGGACATGTTTACTTAGCACAGCCGCCATTATTTAAAATCAACAAAGGAACTAAAGGTATCTATATCAAAGATGAGAAAGAGTTAGAGGATTATATAGTTGATAATAATAAAATTTTGAAAAAATATAAAAAAGGATCTAAAGAATATACTAAAGAAATTGAAAATGAGAAATCTAAGATGAGTATTCAAAGATTTAAAGGTTTGGGTGAAATGAATCCTGAAGAATTATGGAGCACAACATTAGATCCAGAAACAAGAAATTTGTTGCAAGTACAATATTCAAAAGATTTGAAAAAGGATCAAACATTAATTCATACTCTAATGGGTAATGATGTTTCTTTAAGAAAAGATTTCATAATTCAAAACTCAATTAATGTTCAAAATTTAGATATTTAAATGAAGTTTTTTGAAACTTCTAAGTATCACTTTTTTAAAAAATCAACTTATATCAGTTTAAGATGGATCGGAATTATTGGGCAATTAATCTCAGTTTATTTCGTTTATTTTTTTTTGGAATTTGATTTTAATTTCTTTATTTGCAACTTTATAATTTTTTTAGGTATTATAAGTAATTTATACTTAATCTTTATTTATACAAAAACTCAACTATCAGACAGATCAGCGTTTATTTTTTTAGTAATTGATATTCTTCAGCTAGGTGCTTTGCTATATTTAACGGGAGGCGTAAGTAATCCTTTTGTAATTTTCTTAATAATTCCAAGTGTCTTTTCGTCTTCAAATTTAAGTATTAAAACAAATTTGTTATTAGTGATATTAACTATTATAATAATTTTTGTTTTAACATTTTACTCTCTTGATTTACCCTCTCCAATTAGTGATCATTTTCATGTTAGTCCATATTATTTTTACTCAATTCCAATTGCATTAGTAATAGCTCTAATTTTCCTAAATTACTTGGCAATGACATTTGGTAAACAATCTAGATTAAGGAGGGAAGCTTTAGCAAAAATGGAACAAGTGATGGCTACAGAACATGAACTTTTGTCGTTAGGAGGTCACGCTGCAGCTGCAGCACACTCTCTTGGAACACCTTTATCAACGATAAAGATAATCACACAAGATTTAGTTAAACAATTTAAAGGGCAAACAGAAGTTGAGAAAGATATTGAATTATTAGCCAGCCAAGTGGAAAGATGTAATCAAATTTTGAAGCGCTTGACTCTTAATCCTGTTGAAGAAGATGATTTTATTGACAAAGATTTATCAATGAAAGAATATCTCAGTGAAATTATTTCTTCCTTTAAAGAAATCAGTAAAAAAAAATTTACTTTTAATTTTGATCAATATTCTAATGCAAAAAAAATTACAAAATCAATTGAAATTGTTTATGGTTTAAGAAATTTCATAGGAAACGCAAATAAATTTTCTAAAGAGAATATTTATATAAATTTAAAAAGTGACAGTGAAATTACTGAAATAATTATTGAAGATGACGGCGAAGGTTTTCCTAGAGATATTTTATCAAAGATAGGTGAACCATATTTAAAATCAAATGACCCAATAAAAAAAACTCAATCAGGTTTGGGACTAGGTCTATTTATTGGAAAAACTCTTCTAGAAAAAAACTTTGCATCAATAATTTGTAGAAATTCAAAAACTAGAAGTGGTGCAGAAATTATAATTAAATGGAGAAATAAAGATCTTTTTAATATTTAATGAAAATTCTTTTTTGAGTCGAACAGGGAGCTTAATTGTGAAATCATTACATCACCAAGCTCATTTACATCTGTAATTTTAATTGCACGATTATAATACCTTGAGACATCATGGCCGATACCAATTGCTAAAACTTCTATTTCAGTCTTTTGCTCTATAAATTTTACAATCTTTTTTAGATGTTTTTCTAAAAAATCTCCAGAATTTACAGACAATGTTGAGTCATCAACTGGTGCACCATCAGAAATCACCATTAATATTTTTCTTTCCTCTTTTCTTTTTTTTAATCTTGTAAAAGCCCAATTTATAGCCTCACCATCTATATTTTCTTTCAACAATCCCTCTTTTAACATTAATCCAAGATTATTTTTTGCTTGCCTCCAATGAGTATCTGCACTTTTATATATAATATGTCTCAAATCATTAAGTCTTCCTGGTGTTGAAGGTTTTTTTTGTTTATTCCAAAACTCTCTACTTTGACCACCTTTCCAATTTTTTGTTGTAAAACCTAAAATTTCAACTTTGACTGAACAACGCTCAAGAGTTCTTGACAATATATCTGCACAAATTGCTGCTATGGTGATTGGCCTCCCTCTCATTGAACCTGAATTATCAATTAATAACGTCACTATAGTATCTTTAAAATCTAAGTCCTTCTCTTTTTTAAAAGATAAAGAGTTATAGGGATCCATAATTATTCTAGGTAGTTTAGAACTATCTAACAAACCTTCCTCTAAATCAAAGTCCCAAGATCTTTTTTGTTTTGCTAATAATTGTCTCTGTAATTTATTTGCAAGTTTTGTTACGACATCTTGAAAACCAATTAATTGTTGGTCTAAAGTTTTTCGCAATTTATTAGCCTCGTCTGCATTTTCTAACTTTTCTGCTTTAACAATTTCATCAAATTGTGTTGTGAAAATTTTGTATTCAAGATTTAAATCATTAATATTTTTTTTTTGAATTATTTGTTCTGAATTTTGATGATCTGAGTCTGTATCAACTAGTTGCTCATCAAGTTTATATTCATCAATATCATAGTCTGAATCCAAACTTGCATCTGTGTCTTGATCTTTATTTTGATCTTTTTGATCCTCGTTTTCGCTATTCTGGTTGTCATCTGATTGACTTTCTTTACCTTCTTCTTGATTCTCTTCGATATTTTCCTCGTTTTCCTCTGTTTGAAAAATATCCATATCTTGTAAAATTTTTGAAAATTTTGAACTATATGCACTCTGATTTTCAAAATTATCTTTAAGAAATTTTATGTGTTTATTTATAGATTCATCGAAATCTTTTTCCCAAAAATTTAGCATTTTTGATGAATTAGAGTTTAATTCAATATTGTAAAAATTTTTTAGCATGTAAAGTTCAAAAGCCTCAGCTATAGGAACGTCTTCTTTAGATTTTAATTGATCTTTTCTCTTCAAATTTAATGTGTGGCTATAATTGGCTTTAAGGTTTTTTTCTATACCTTTTAGCATTCTGCCACCAAGAGTTTCATATCTTGTCTTTTCTGCTATTGCATATAATGGTTTACAACTAGAATTTTTAGGAATATTCTTTTTGTAAATTTCATCATTAGAAAATTTCATTTTAAGTGCTGTAGAGTCTGCCTCTGCACGTGCTTTGATAAAGTCATATTTACTACTTAAATTTTCTAATTCGAAAAAATTGGATTTATTAGAGTTTTTATTATTTAATTTTTTATCAGAAACCTTTAAATCGTCAGAGATTACCTTTATCGTCGAGGTTAAAGCTTGTCTGAGTTTGTCTTTTAAATTTGTCTCTCTATTATTGCTCATTAAATTTGAATATTTAGCAGAGACTCTGGTAGATCTTCACCAAAACACCTTTGATAATATTCTGCAATTGTATTTTTCTCCATCTCATCGCACTTGTTTAAAAATGTTACTCTGAATGCATAACCGGTATCTTTAAATATTTCCGCATTATCAGCCCAGTGCATTACTGTTCTTGGACTCATGACAGTTGAAATATCTCCTGCTATAAAACCTTTTCTTGTCAGTGAGGCTACTTTTATCATATTGGCAATTTTTTCTTTACCTTTTGAATTATCTAAGTTTTTGTTTTTTGCTAAAATTATCTCCATTTCTTTATCTAAGCTTAAATAATTTAGGGTTGTTACTATATTCCATCTATCCATCTGGCCTTGGTTAATTTGTTGGGTACCATGGTAAAGACCGGTTGTGTCTCCAAGTCCTACTGTGTTAGATGTTGCAAATAATCTAAAGTATTTATTCTGTCTAATAACTTTGTTTTTATCTAATAAAGTAAAATTACCTTCAGCCTCTAGAACTCGTTGTATAACAAACATAACATCTGGTCTCCCAGCATCATATTCATCAAATACTAATGCAACTGGATTTTGAATTGACCAAGGTAATATACCTTCGTTGAATTGTGTTACTTGTTTTCCTTCCTTCAAAACAATTGCATCCTTGCCAATCAAATCGATACGGCTTATATGACTATCTAGATTTACTCTAATACAAGGCCAGTTTAATCTTGCAGCTATTTGCTCAATATGTGTAGATTTTCCTGTGCCATGATATCCTTGTACTAAAACTCTTTTGTTAAATGCAAATCCAGAAATGATTGCAAGAGTGGTATCACGATCAAATTTATATGATTTATCTATTGTTGGAACATACTCACTTTTTTTTGAAAAAGCATTTATTTCCATATCGGTTTCAATACCAAAAGTCTGTTTAACTGAAATCTTTATATCTGGTTTTGAATTAAGATCTGGTGTCAATTTTTTCTCTATATGTGTTTTTAAGTTGAGTATAAGCCAAAGTAATCTGTTTAAGCTTTTCCTCGTATTTTTTATTTCCCGCATTTATATCTGGGTGAAATTTTTTGACAAGTGTTTTGAATTTTTCTTGTATTTTTTGCCACTTTAAACCCACAGAAACACCTAAAATACTAAAGGCTTTGATGTCTTTATGGTCAAATTTAAATTGACGCATATGATTATAATCACTTTTATATTTATCATGATCTAATTCATCTTTAAGAGTATTATTCCATAACACCTTAAAAAAGTTATCTGCAGAACTAAAGCTTTGCGTGGGTTTATGCCATATCATATCAGATTTTAAAAAATTAATTACTTGATTGTCATTCATACCTGAAAAATAATTCCAGTTTTTGTTAAATTCTTTGACGTGCTCAAGGCATAATAGGCGATATTTTTTGCTGTTATCTTTTTCAACCGGAGCTTTATATTCTCCTATTTGATTACAATTGTTCCAGTCACAAATAATTTTCATGATATATATATATTTATGGATATAAATAATTTAATTGCAATTGTAAAAAAAAAATTAAACAGTGAGATAATTATAGAAAAATTAAAAATTGAGGATAAATCATTTCTTCACAAGAATCACCCCGGTAATGAAAAGGGAAAATTTCATTTAAAAGTAATAATTAATTCTCATGAGTTAAAAAGCCTTAATAGAGTAAAAAGTTATAAAAAGATTTATAAAATTTTAGACAAAGAAATGAAGGAATATATTCACTCTTTACAAATTATGATTAATTAATTCATTTTTTAAAAATATTTTTATTTTTCGGTCATCGTATTTTTTATCTATTAGAGTTAAACTAATTTTTTTTAGAAGTATCAGGTTAATTTTTTTTGAAATATTTTTCTTATCTTTTTTCATAAAATACAAAATCTTATTTAAATCTTTAATTGAAAAATAATTTTTTATCTTCGAAGGAAGTTTTAATTTATGTACATGATTTGTGATTTGGTCATATTCTTTTTGTTTAATAAGATTTTCATATAAACTAAATTTTAAAGCGCTTGTAATCCCTAGAATGACTGCTTCACCATGATTAAGTTTTTTTGAGTATCCAAGAGCTGCTTCATAAGCGTGAGCAAAAGTATGACCGAAATTTAATATTTTTCTCAAGCCTTTTTCTTTTTCATCTTTCTCAACAATTATCTTCTTTATTTTACAACTTTCATAAATAGCTTTTTCTATAAATGGACTTTTTAATTTTAAGATTTTTTCGGCATATGTATCTAAATAGTCATAAAAATTTTTATTTAGAATTAGAGAATGTTTAAAAATTTCTCCGTATCCACATATTAATTCTCTTCTTGGTAATGATTTTAAAAAATTAGTATCACTTATAACTATTTTTGGCTGATAAAAACTTCCTATTAGATTCTTTCCCTCCTTAGTATTAACTCCAGTCTTCCCACCCACTGATGAGTCTACTTGTGATAGAAGGGTTGTTGGAATATTTATAAATTTTAAACCTCTTTTATATAAGCTAGCTGCGAAACCAGCCACATCTCCAGTTATACCTCCTCCAACAGCAATTACACAATCAAGTCGTGAAAAATTTTTATTTAGTAAAATTTGTAAAATTTTATTGATAATTATTACGTTTTTGTTTTTTTCATTAGCGTCGAACTTGAATCTTGATATTTTTTTTTTCTTAAGAGATTTTGTTATTTTTGTAATCATTATGTTGGGAACTTTTTTATCGATTATCAAAAGACATTGATTAAAATCTATTGAATTTTTTTTAAAGTACGGAAATATATCTTTTATTATATTTGAGCCGATTATAATCGGATATTTTCCATTTTGAGTGTTAACATTGAGTTTAATGGGCTTCATAGATATTTATTATTTTTTTGACAATTTCTATTTTTGATAAATTTTCACAATCAATTTTATACATAGCTTTTGAATAAACAATAGATCGTTTTTTTATGAGATTTGTTAGTTGAATACTGGAAGCTTTGTAAGCTAACGGTCTTTTTGGACTATTTTTTATTCTATTTACTAATGTTTCAACATCCCAATTTAACCAAAAAGAAATATGATTATCAAGTACTTCCCTTTTAATCTTATTATTTAAAATAGCTCCTCCTCCTAGAGAAATTATTACTCTACTCTTTTTCAACAATTTTAATGTAGTCGTTTCCTCAATTTCTCTAAAATATTTTTCACCTTTATTTTCGAATATTTTTGAAATTGATATACCTAATTTTTTCTCAATTTCTTTATCTACATCAAAAAATTCTACATTCAATTTCTTTGACACATAAGAGCCAATCGAGGACTTACCAGAGCCCATCATTCCTAAAAAAACTAAATTTTCTTTTGATTTCATATGTTTCTGTATTGAAAAAACACAAATATGTCTTAATTTGATTTTAACCAACGTTATATGCAATTTACAAGAAAAACAAGTTCCA
>MDTD01184157.1_pt1 | contig 11676 bp, 14 predicted proteins | sample 811221 | NCBI WGS metagenome assembly MDTD01 (sample SAMN05326646, study PRJNA326480) | marine metagenome | isolation source: seawater | place: Pacific Ocean: South West | collected 2011
AAGCGTTAAGCTCACCTTGGAGGTTCGAATCCTTCCTCTCCAGCCATTATTGGAGTATAGTGTAATTGGCAACATTCTGGTTTTTGGCACCAGCGTTCAAGGTTCGAGTCCTTGTACTCCAGCCAGGGGTCGTTAGCTCAGCTGGTAGAGCATCGGACTTTTAATCCGTAGGTCCCGGGTTCGAGCCCCGGACGACCCACCATTTAATCTAAGGCACGCGATGGAGACATGATAGTAGTACGATATAAATTGTTATGAGGTGAAATGCTGTCTTTTGTGACAGCTAAGTAACCAGGGTGAGGTATTTTAGAATACCTCACTTTTTTTTGTGTACACACTTGAGACTCCGAATATAGTTGGTGGTCTTGATTGGTTTATTCAACAAGACCGTATAACAAAAGGAGAAATGATTATGCGAAACTTTGTATTTGCCGCCACCGCGGCTTGTGCTCTTACGTTCATCGGTTGCGGTGACAAAGAGGAAGATACTGCAGTGGAAGAAGATACTGCTGCCGAAGAAACTAGCGAAGAAGCTGAAGAGGGTTCCGATGAGGAAGCCGAAGAGGAGGCAGAATAATGAGCAATATTCTTTCTAATCGATACTTTCAGGTTGGGATTGTAGCTGCCATCGTTGGTGTCATCGCGATCACGTTTAATAGCACCTCTGACAACACAGAAGAGGAAGTTGCTACAACTGAGCAGACTACCACCAGCACCGAAGCACAGACTACGACTTCGACAACAGTCGACGAAAATCAGATCGAAAACGCCGTAAACAACACGGAAAGTTCTGATATTATCAACAATAATGAGGAGACCACTACTGAAGAGTAGAGTTCACCACAACAAATCCGCAGGGAGGCACGGGATACAGGTGCTTCATTTAAAAAAGGAAAAGTAAAAGTATGGTACAGACAGGACAAACGGTGAGCATTCACTATATTGGAACATTAGACGATGGAACTGAGTTTGATAGCTCTCGCAACAGGGGTGAACCTATTTCTGTCCAAGTTGGCACGGGACAAGTCATTCCCGGGTTTGACGCAGCGCTCCAGGGCATGACTGTTGGTGAGGTAAAAAATGTCTCACTTTCACCTGATGAAGCGTACGGCTCACATGACGAACAAGCCGTTCAAACGGTGCCTAAGAGTGCATTTCCTGAAGATTTCCAGCTCATTGAAGGAATTCAAGTTCAAGGTCAAGGTCCCGCAGGCCCCATCTTGGCAACAGTCCAGAGCTGGGATGAGTCAACAGTTACTGTTGACATGAACCACCCCTTGGCTGGTAAAAATCTCAACTTTGAGATTGAGCTGGTCAGTGTGAATGCTGAGTAAGACACAGTTATTAGCACTTTAATCTAAGGAAAGGCTCCGGCCTTTCCTTTTTTTTTGAACTTTGACGGCAAGTCGTCTATAATCTAATCATGCTCCGGTAGCTCAGCAGGATAGAGCAACGGCCTTCTAAGCCGTGGGTCATAGGTTCGAATCCTATCCGGAGTACCATTAGTGATAAGGAAGAAAAAATGGAAATCATCGGCGCGTTTACCATGACCGCAGTCATCGGCATCATGGCACTTTCCGCACTTTTTGAATAGGAGAAATCGATGGACTTTTTGGCATCAAAGAATTTTAGCTTGCTGTGCGCTGTGATAAACGGCGTCGTCGCCTATCAGCAATTCATGAGTAGTAACTGGCTTTTTGGTATGCTGTGCGCTGTGTTTTGTGTACTGTGCACTCGGAACTACTTAAGGGGGTAGCAGTCATGATGAAATCTTTCTTAGTTGCTCTTGTTCTCATAGCTGGTTGCGGGTCGGATGTCTCCATCATGAAAAGGGTTACAGAAGATCCGTCCCCAGATGACTCGCCAGAAGTTACAACAGATTCTTCTTCTAGTACTTTGGATGACACACCTTCTGACACTGACACTGCGATAGATACAGATATATCTGAATTAACGGTCGGTTACGCCGAAATGCATTTCCGCCAGGTCTCTTGCCAGGCGTGCTTAGGTGTCTCCTCGGAATTTCAAATCACAGCAGAGTTTAGGGCCCACCTGCCGACAGGCGGAGACTATACATCACATCTTCCAGATGTTGGGACATGCACAACGAGCGTGTACGATACTGCGGTTGGAGTGACGCCACTACAGGCAACACAAGCTGTTTCATTTAATGATCTTCAGCTATACCCATCTGGTCAAGGCCTCTGGTTGAACACAAATTTGTACGAGCATCAATATCAGAGAAACACACAGTACACAATCATAAGTGAGCACGGCACGATACCAAATGCCTTCCAGACGATGGAGGGCTTTGACGACATCCAGCCTTACACTCTTTTGTGGATTGACCCATCTTATGCGTACGATGCAGTAATTAGTAAGAGTGGTACAACATTCACATGGTATCCAGTTGTCCCAAACTCTCAATTCGAGGTAATCGTGGCCGTCTACAGTTCAGACGGCTCGCAATTCTTGGGGGCAGTAAGCTGCATGGAAAATGATAATGGTTATCTCACCATCCCTGGTTCTTACATTCAACCATTTCCTGCTTACTCCATAACAGCTGTTCACCTTATTCGCCACAGAGAAGGCTTGATATCATCTCCTGAATTAGGCGGTATGTTGCAAACCCACATGATGTGGGAAGTTATAGGAACAGGCCATGTGGAATGACTATTTTGCTCTGGTAAGCGGAGCTGTGTTGGCGGCTGCTGTTGGCGTAGTAGACCAAATTCATGGCGGCACTGCCACTGTCGAAGTTGAATCGATGACGTATTATCTACCTTTGTGGGTTTTTCCTTGTGAAGTTAAAGAGGGGACCCAATTTTATTACACGAAGCAAGAGAATATGTTTCGGTTGCAATGCGGAAAGCCGGGAGAGTAGATAATGTTTCGAAAAAGTACACCATGGTCCTCTATCTCTGACATCATGGCCGGCCTTATGATGGTATTTTTGTTCATAAGCGTTAGCTATGCGTATCAAGTAGCAGAGCAGGCGAAGACACTTCAAGAGCAAAGCGAACAGCTGATTTCACAAAATGAAGAAATAACTTCTTTGGTCACAGAGTGGGAAGACTACAATAGGCTGATATACGAAGACCTCATGCGTGAGTTTGGAGAGCAGCTTATGGTATGGAATGCTGAGATAGAGCAAGACACCCTCTCTATCAGGTTTAAAGATCCAGAGCTTTTGTTTCAAGCAGGCCGCTCAAACATATCGATCAAGTTTCAGGAAATTCTCTCTGACTTTTGGCCTCGATATGTCACGGTACTCCGGAGGTATGATGCCGTAGTCCGTGAGGTTAGGATCGAGGGGCACACCTCTTCAGAGTGGGCAAACTCCACTCTAGACGAATCATACTTTAAAAATATGGCACTGTCTCAATCTCGGACCAGAGCCGCTCTCGAAAGCTGTTATTCTCTGACGCCTCAGGAAGAGCTTCAATGGGTACGGTCAAATGTTACCGCGAACGGAATGTCATTTTCAAACCCAATCCTCGACCAGCTTGGAGAAGAAGACCCCCTGCAGAGCCGCCGTGTCGAATTCACGGTGGTGGTCGACGCCCACACAAAACTTAAGGAAATATCGGAAGAATTATGACAGAATTTTTCAATCTATTGCCTCTTTTACCAGTAGTATTTTTACCATTATCGATACCAACAATTCGGAACAGGTTCTTCCCTGGCACCGATGTGGAGAAATTTGCTTACGGCGCTGTGACAACAGGTATCTTGCTTACATTTTATGGTATCTGGGTCGGTCTCCAGGGGTTCGACACTACTGACATCGCTACCTCTATCCCTGCTTTGCTCGACGGCCTTAAGACTGCGTTCTCGTCTTCCTTGACAGGCTTGGGGACTTCTTTATTGGTTAATCTATTCTTTGTAGAAAGCCAGGACACTCAAGAGAAGTCATTGTCGGAAATTAGCCAGCAATTAAGCGACTTGAATGATCGCCTTGAAAAGTTTACTGTTAATTCAGCTGAAGCAAATGTTGATGCTTTGATGGCAGCTGTTGAGAAAATGGTCGACCAGCTTGAGGTTGGTATTAACACGGAGACCCATAGTGTTATGAAGAAATTCAGGTCTTCGGTAGAGACTTTATATGAGTGGCAGACGAAATACGTCGACGAGATCAAGAGCGTAACAGAAGCTATGGACAGAAATGCCGAGGTCACAAAGTTTACGACCGAGCAATTGGATCGCACGAACGATGTGCTAGCAGAACTTGCTCCTGTAACGGAGACGATCGCTCAAAGCATCGGCTGGGTCCAGACTGCTCTCCCGTCTTTCCGCCCAAAGAGAAAAGCCTTAGAGAAAACACAACAATCAGCCCAGGAAGAAGATGGCGAAAAATGAATTCATAATATTTGTCGGCCCGATGTTCGGCGGAAAGACAACAAAGCTACTCAGCGCGGTGGACAGATACAAGTACCAAAAGCGAGACATATTTGCATTCAAACCGCAAGTAGACCAGAGGTACGCCAAGGAGAAAATTGTCACGCATTGGGGTGGAAAGCTAAGGGCGGATCTAGTGTCAGACGCTACTGAGATACTGGAGTCCCTCGCCTTAAACGGCATCGGTCTTCAAGGCCAACCAGTCATTGCAGTCGACGAAGCTTTCATGCTCAAAGATGCAGGCACAGTTCTACCAAAGCTTTTTAAAGCTGGTGCGACAGTCATCGCGTCCACCCTTCAGATATCTTCAGACGGTACGGCTTATCCAGAAGTCGCAGGCTTTATGCCTTACGCCACGAAAGTAGAAGTGTGTCCTGCTGTGTGCACAATTTGCGGAGCAGACGCCCATTACACAGAGAAAGTTGGTGGTCGGGTCGACCACGGTATCGAGGTCGGCGGAGCCGAAATGTACCAGCCCAGATGTTTTGAGCACTTTACCTATTACGGAGGACGTAGCTTATGAAACGACTTGTGCCCCCTTCCCCGATTAGAAAAGGAATAATCGCGGGAAATTTTGATGTTATCCATCCTGGCTACGTTCGGTTTTTTGCCGACGCAAAAGCAAAAGCCTGTGATTACTTAATAGTTGCTCTCCACGTGGACCCGACGATAGAGAGACCTCACAAAGCGAAGCCGATCCTGTCAGCAGAAGAAAGGACTGAAACCTTACTCGCGCTACGTCATGTTGATGAAGTCGTGTATTACAACACTGAGGCTGAGCTGGTGGGTCTTCTCAAGACAACGCGACCAGACGTGAGGATACTTGGCTCTGATTACGAAAACAAGAGCTACACTGGCGACGACCTCGGGATTGAAGCTTACTTTCACCACCGAAACCATGATTGGTCAACCACTCGATTTAAGAACGAGATAACAGAGCAGGTTCTAAGGCAAAGAACCGAAGAGGGCAAAGTTGAAAAAAAGGATTTCAACCCTCCGGTTTGCTAGCAAGTCCCTGGTACTATTCATAGTCCTGAATCTCGCTGACTTCTGCACCACAGCCAGTATAATCAACCTTGGCGGAAAAGAAGTGATGCCCATCGCTAGAGGGTTCTTGGACTTTTACGGTTTACCAGGGCTATTTGTTCATAAGCTTTTTATAGCTTCAGGTGTGGGTTACTTGTGTAGAGATTTCACAGAAAGATGGTGGAATCTTCTAAACAATCTTTTTACCGCCATCGTGGTCTGGAACACTACACAGCTCTGCTTATTCACCTACGCAGTTATTGGTAGCCCTTCGATTTAAGCGATCATGCCGTTATTTCGTATTCCCAAACACACGTAACATTTACGTTTCCATGTGCGTTTGTAGGATCGATTGCAACACCAATAATGTCTCCTGCAGCAAAATGATTTCCGGCAGTGAAGTTAAATGAGTATGAAGTGTTCGCCGAGCTCATGTTCGCTTCCACAGTTTCCTCTGCAGACGTATTGACTACTGTGCTTCCATCTGTTCCTATGTGCACTCCGACAGAAGTATTACCCAAGCCACCCGACTTGCTGGAGCGTACTAACACTTTCACAAGCTTGCCATTATATGGCGCCACTCCTTGGGTAATGTAACTGGGACTAGCTTGTTCTGACGTTCCTACCCACGGGATCCACTCTCTGCCAGTTCCTGATCCATCATTGTAGCGATGGTGCGTCATGTGTCTCATTTTCCCGTAGATGGATCCAGCGACGGTCATTCCTTGATTTTCATCTATGGTAACTGCAGTTGTAGGGGATGTAGCGTTGACTTGTGTCGTTCTTATGATCAGCTGCGTTGGGTGCGAAGTGTTACTAATGGCTCCTGCTGCTTGTCCAAATATATCCGCGAAGTTGCCATAGTCGCTACCATTGAACCCAAGCATTCTGATCTGTCCAATAAAGTCACCGTTTGCAAGAGCTGCAGGGCTAGCTCCTGTTCCCCTCGATTTTGAAAGATCTAATTGGGACGCATCACCAGAATTGTCTGACTGGCTGATTGTGACCGCTCCGTCGTTGATAGAATCAGCGTGGACATGCAAGGTGACTTGTGGGGTTGAGGTTCCAATACCGATTTTGTCATTCCCACCGTCGATATAAAAAAGATGCGGATTATTATCACCTTCCACCCTAAAGTCTACATCTGCGCCAGCTTCATTAAACGTTATTTCGTTCGTTCCACCCTGCGTGATGTCAATGAAATTGACGCCGCCAGCCTGGAAGTTTATGTCGTCATCTTCAAACTTAATAAAGGTATCGTTGTCATCTTTATGGTATAGAAAGCCACTTATCTCAGCTGTACCGTCAACAACTAAGTTGGTGCTGTTTAACAATTGTAACGAATCTGATCTTAGTCTAGCAGTGATAGTCTGTGAACCAGCTCTCATGTTGGCAAACTCAAGAATACCGTCCTCGGTTCCGACAGAAGCGTCGTCTATTTTTCCTGTCACTTTTGCATATACTGTGGATGCATTCTGGTCATTATTTCCGACCCACTTTATTTGCCCTAAATAATCTGCGTCTGCAGCTGTTGAGCTCACTCTTGTTAACTCAAGCACGGGACTAGCTGTCGAACTGTTTTCTGACGTCTCGAGTTGGAAAATGGTGCTTGTTCCAACACCAGAAACCTTGAGCTTGGTATCGTCCCAGGTGAAATTAGAACTAGCTCCGAAGCTTGAACCGCCGTCATTAAATTGGATTTGTGTGTTTGCGCCAGCTGGTGTTCCGCCACCTCCGCCACCGCCAACCCCAAGGTTCCCAGGAGCAACTTTCTTTAGCGCTGAGTCTGTGGCGTCCCATATAAGCAGCCTGTCATTCGTGGGGTCAGTGGTCGTTATCAGTGTTTGCCCGGATATGGCTTCTTCGCTAAGCTCTCCGGCCCTTATTGATCCCGATGCTATATCTATTGATTCTACTGACTCGTCTTTGATTTGATTACCTCTAATCCGACCTACATTTGCCATTATTTCTCCTTGAAAATTTATGCGTTCCAGCATATAATAAGAATGTTACAAAGCTAATTATAGAAAAGTAGGAGAACATAATGGGCGCACTTGGCGGACACATGGCTCATCTTCATGAGTCACTTGAACTGACTTTTGACGAGCTATCCACAATACTCGACAGCGTTGCAAACGCTGATATAGCAACGACAGAAAAGGTTGATGGCCAAAATTTGTTTTTGACTGTTGATGATACAGGAGACATTCGTACAGCTCGGAATGCTGGTGATCTTAAGAAGGGCGGGATGACCCCACAGGAATTTGCTAGTAAATGGTCAGGTCATCCAGCTGAGGGCGCTTTCACCAAGGGGTTTGAAGCGATTAACCAGGCAATTAACGGACTAGATCCCGCTGAAATTCAAGAGCTATTTGCGGGCGGCAAGCGGTACGTTAATATGGAGGTCATGTACCCTGGTAATCCGAACATTATTGTTTATGATGCTGGAAATGTTGTCCTTCATAATTTTAATACGTTTGATGAACGCGGCGAGCCCGTTAATGACCCAGAAGCGCGCTCGGCTTTCGACCAGCTATCATCAGCGCTAGATGCAGCCGAGGTTGATGTCGACGGTGAAACTTGGTCGGTACATGGACCAATCGTTACACAGCTGCAGGCACTGGCAGAAGGCACGGCACTGGCAGAAGTTCAAGCTGAAATTAGTCGTATCTCAAGCCCTGTCGGTATGGAAGCAACGATTGGCGACCTTGCTGAGATACGACTCCGCGCGACAGCTGAACGAGCTGGAATTCCTCCAGAAAAGATTGATGATATGATGGATGCGGCATTCCAAAGAGACGGCGCGAAGAAAGTTTCTGCTATTAAAAAGGGTCTCCCAAAAGAACAACAGAAAATTGTGTCGAAGCTTTCAACAAAGACCAACGCGTATAAAGCTATCAGCGCTGCTCTCCGACCTCTTGAGTTGGCGATCAACGACTTTGCAATTGAGGTTTTGCGGGGGATGGAGAGCTTCTTTGTTTCAGATACAGATTCAGAATTGCAGCGCCAACGTGATGAGCTGCAGCGGTCGATTGAATATCTTGAGGGGCTCGCTGCTTCTGGCGATGAAGGCGTCGGCGCGCTAGTTGATAAACAACTGGAGAAATTAAAGAGTGTTGAAGATGTCGCTTCTACAATGGAAGGCGTCGTATTTGAGTACCCCCCTGGCTCAGGACAGCTAAAAAAGTTAACAGGCACATTCGCCATGGCAAACCAGCTTGTGGGCGGTGCTAAGAGAAAAGGAATGACCAACCAGACTTCTGCTTCAGAGCCTGAAAGAAGCGACGAGTCGTTTACGAAGAGCTATTACTCTAAGTTCCTGCGGGACAAGCTTTACGATTCGATTCTGGGTGAACAATCTGAACCTTCTACAACTACAGTAAAACGCGTGGGTCTAATTCCAGTATCAGGCAAACCATATCATGCTGGACACCATTATCTCGTTGAGAGAGCTGCTGGTGAGAATGAAGAGGTCATTCTTTTTGTTTCCACCTCAGATCGAAAGAGAAAAGGCCAGTTCCCGATTTTAGGCGCTGACATGGAGCGGGTCTGGAGAGAGGAGCTTGAACCGATTATGCCCGCTAATGTTAGGGTCGAGTATGGCGGTTCACCAGTACGAAAGGTTTATGATACGATCGGTAATGCATGCCAGGTTGACGGAGTTCAAGAGACCTACGTGGTCTATTCTGACCCAACCGACACCGCACAAAATTACCCCCAAAAGCAAAGGGACAAGTATATGCAGCCGCTGTGCGATCGTGGGCAGGTTATTTTTGCAGCTGAAGAAAACCCTGCAGCTTTTACTCGAGGAGCAGGATCCCCTAATGTAAGCGGAACTAAAATGAGGGAAGCGCTGCAAGACAACAACTTTGAAGAGTTCGCCGCCGGGATGCCGGCAGGCGTGAATGCACAAAACGTTTGGAGCATCCTAACCAAGCAACCAGCGAATGAAGGTCGCCGAAAGCTTTCGCTAGTCGAAGCACTGTTCGGTGGTCGCTTCTAGATGCTGTGTAAACTCGCTTCCACGGTGCTATAATCATACATGGATTAAGGCTGAGTGGTGGAATAGGTAGACACAGCGGACTTAAAATCCGCTGCCGATTGCGGCGTGCGGGTTCGAGTCCCGCCTCAGCTACCATCTTAACAACAAGGATAGAAAAAATTGTTTACTAAAGCGTTAGCTTTCGAAGATGTTCTGCTGAAGCCTGCCTACTCTGACATTGTCACAAGAGCAGACATTGACCTCAATGTTGATATGGGTCGTGACGTCAGTCTAAGGCTGCCGGTAATCGCGTCTCCAATGGATTCCATCATGTCTCCCGAGATGGGAGAGAAGATTTACGAAGCTGGTGGTATCGGAGTGTTACATCGATATCAGTCTATCGAAAAGCAGTGTAAGGAAGCGCAAGCAACGTCGGGCAACGTAATTGCCGCAGTCGGTGTAACAGGCGATTATTTTGAACGGGTGTCAGAGCTCGTCCGCCATGGCGTCGCTGGCATTTGTATCGACGTTGCTCACGGTCACCACGACCAAGTCGGCCGAGCCTTGGAGAAACTCAGGGATTTTTGTCCTGGGTTGCATATCATGGCTGGGAATGTTGCCACGCTAGAAGGGTTTGATTACCTTGCAGCGCGGGGAGCAGACAGCATCAGGGTGGGCATCGGAGGCGGCTCTATTTGCTCAACCAGGATCCAAACCGGCCACGGGGTTCCGACCTTCCAGAGCGTACTGGAGTGTTCGAGAAGTGAATATGGCGCCGCGCTGATCGCTGATGGCGGAATTAAGACTAGCGGAGACATCGTCAAAGCGCTCGCCGCCGGTGCAGATGCAGTGATGTTGGGAAGCTTGCTGTCTGGAACCACTGAGACCCCGGGCGCGGTAATAAAATCTGCAAGCGGGGAAGTAAGGAAGATCTATCGAGGAATGGCCAGCCCCGAAGCGCAGCTAAATTGGCGCGGCCGGTACTCATCTAACGAAGGAGTTTCCCGTACGGTGATCTTTAAGGGTCCTGTGACCAATGTATTATATGAACTCGATAAAGGCGTCAGAAGTGGCTTATCGTACTCTGGAGCAAGGAATGTAAGAGAGCTCCAAGCGAAGGCTCGCTTCATAATTCAGACCCCAGCCGGTGCAAAAGAAAGCTCAACTCATATCGACGAGTAATATCTTAAAAAACATCGAAGTGTTGCATATTTAATTGTGGAGGTGCTATCATGGCCACGACAGTCTCAACAGCAACGCTCACCGTTTCGATTCAGGAAACTATCACGCTTAACGGAACCAAACAAGGCGCAACCGTAAACGCTAAGTTCGGCAAGATCAAGCAGGTAGACGAGCGCGTATTAACTGTCCCAACACATGAGGTAGCGTTGATGAGCTTAAGCTCGTCTGCAGCTGCTGGTACCTACGTCACATCGAAAGTTAGATACGTAAGATTTACAAACCTTGATGATACGAATCATGTAAGGCTTACATTTGTATCTGGCTCGAAAAACCGGTTTGATACAAAATTGGAGGCAGGAAGAAGTATGATGTTTACAAATGCAGCAATGTCCGGCTCAGCGGCTGGAGCAAGCTTTAATACATTTTCCAATTTCACTAGTGTCAAGGCTACGGCGAATAGTTCAGCTGTAGATATCGGTTTATTCGTTGCTACTATCTAACTTCAATAATCAAGAACGATTTGCATGCTTAAGCAACCTATATTGGGTGGCGAGCGATTTAACGTTTTCAAGAGGTGAAAGTACCAGTACTGGATGAGTAACCGCAGATAAGCAATGAGCGAATAGGAGGCTCTATGATGACACAACAAATTGAGATTGAGATTAAAGCGATGAACGCCGGGATTCTTCCTGCATTCCACAGTCACGCGATTGATAATCTGTTCTCTACTCTTGACAAGGAGAGCTCTCGTGCCATGAAGAGAAAGTTTAGAAAGCTATGGCGAAAAGCAAGGGATAAGAACATTGCCGCCGCAAAGACGGCCGCCGAAGCAGAGTTCATTCGTAAAAAATTTGAATCGCCAACAGTACGGAGAAATGCAGTTTTACAAATGATTCGCAATAATGAATTTTAGCTTTGCTCATCCATAATTACAATGGTATTACTAACGCGATTATGGATGAGCTTCTATGCCCTACAAGATTAAGAAACAGAAGTGTAAGCAGAGTGACGGGGACTCTGGGAGTTATGTCCTCTCTTATACGAGTACGAAGGGCAAGAAGTATAATAATTGCCACACCTCCAAGAAG
>MDTD01100209.1_pt1 | contig 11674 bp, 6 predicted proteins | sample 811221 | NCBI WGS metagenome assembly MDTD01 (sample SAMN05326646, study PRJNA326480) | marine metagenome | isolation source: seawater | place: Pacific Ocean: South West | collected 2011
TCCCGCGAGCAGGCGCTGCGCGCTCAGGAGCAGACGGGATGCTGCGGCGTGCTCCTGCAGGTGCGCGAGCGCTTCTTCGAGCGGTGCGTCGAGGAGCTCGTCCAGATCGCGCCCGGCGAGCTGATGACGCCAACTCGCATCGACGCGCTGGCAATCCCGGCAGGCACCCATCTGGTAATCCCAGACGCTCTCCCCTGCCCAGGCCTGGATCCGGCCGTCTCCGAGCAGCTTGGCCTGGTGCTCGAGATCCTGAATCCGTCCGCTGCGCTCCTCGTCCGCCGGATCGAAACGGTCCAACCACAGCGCGTCTTCGGGCTGGATGGCATCGCTGGCACGGAGAGCTCGGCGTTCCTGATCGCGCCACAGTCGACGAAAGCCGGCCGCCAGCAGGAACTTCGCTTCGACTCCACGCGCACCCTCCGGGAATCGGGGCCGCAACGTGAAGACGAGCTCGCCGCGCGGCGCCGCATCCGGCGCCGTCGACTGCAGAGCGTCCGCCAGACTCTCCCAGGGCCCCAGGCCACCGCATGCGGCGCAGGCCGGCCCGCCTTCGCTGCGCACGATGCGGGCGAGCGTCGGCGTGAGGCCCAGGACCTCGCCCAGTCGAGCATCCGCAGGGGGCGCCGTCGGCCAGGCGGTGGGCGCGAGGGCAAGGACCTCCTCGCTCTCGCTCGGCGGACGACTGTCCTCCCCCCAGCGCGCGCCCCCGACGTGATCGCTCAGCAGGGGCGAACGCGTGGCCAGCTCGCGCTGCAGCGCTTCCTCCAGCGCGCTGCGCCCGACGCGACTGAGGTCCTCGGCAAGCGCCTCGCTCTGGGCCGGCGGCATCGGGGCACGCGGCGCGGGGACGGGCACCTCCTTGGCGCGGGACCGCAACCAGGCGCCGGTCGGCGTGTCGGCTTCGGCCAGGCCTGCCGCGGAACCGCAATAGAGCAGCTGCCCGCCCTGCGGCCCCGCCCCCGGGCCCAGCTCCACCACCGTGTCCGCCGAGCGCACGAGCACTTCATGATGCTCCGCGACCCAGAAGCTGTGCCCCTCGGCGCAGAGCTCCTGGAGCAGCGCGACGACCTTGCGCGCCTCGCGGAAGGGCAATCCCAGGCAAGGTTCATCGAGCAGGAAGAGCTGCGGTCGATCGCGTCGCGCGCTGGCCAGCGCGCGCGCCAGGGCGATGCGCCCGCGTTCGCCCAAGGAGAGATGCCGGCCGCGCTCGCCAAAGGTGCGCTGTCCCAGCCCCAGGGCGATCAGATGGCGCACCAGCGTGCGCAGCCGGCCATCGGAGGGCAGCCGCTTCTCGATGCGCTCCAGCGGGGTCGTGAGCCAGGTCCGCAGCGAGCGGTTGCGCAGCCGCAGCTCGAGCAGATCCTGCTTGAGTCCCAGCCCCTCGCAGCTGCTGCAGGGCAGGCCGGCCGCGTCGGTGCCGTGGCCTCGACAGCGATCACAGCCCCCCTGGCCGACGCGCGCCACCAGGTCGGAGGCCTGCAGCCCGCGCATCCGCCCTTCCTCGCCTTCGGCGAAGGCGCGGCGGATCTCACTCCAGGCTCCGGCGAGCGTGGCGACCGTCGAGAAGGCCGAGGAGCCCAGCGCGCGTTCGAGCAGCACGCGCACTCCGCCCAGAGGCAGGCTGCCCTCAAAATCGCGCTCCTCTCGTAGGCGTGGGACCAGCTCTTCGTCGAGCATCGTCGACTTGCCGCTGCCGCTGACCCCGACCACGGCCACCAGCTGCCCCAACGGCAGCTCCAGCTTCGGGATCTCCAGGAAGCGAGTGCTCAGCTGGGGAAAGACCAGGGAGCGCGTCGCCGGCGCGCTGGCGAGCGGCGCGGCCCGCGCGCCGAGGGCCTCGTCTTCCGGCTCCGGGAGTTCCGCGCGGGCTCCCTGCCCGACGATCCGCCCCCCCGCCGGTCCCCCGCCGGGCCCGAGCAGCAGCCAGTGATCCGCGGCCTCCAGAAACTCACGCGCCGGGTCGGCCGTCAGAACGGTGTTGCCCTGGTCGACTAGCTCGCGCAAGAGCGCCGCGAGCGCGCGCCGTTCGCTGCCGTGCAGACCCATGCCGGGCTCATCGAAGAGCGCGAGCTGACCGCAGCGCACCTGGGCTAGCAGCGCGACCAGTTCGAGCCGGCGCCCCTCGCCCAGCGACAGGGTGCCCAAGGTCCGCGTCGCGCTGAGGTGCCCCATGCGAGTGCGATGGAGATACTCCAGGCGGCGTTTGGTGCGCGCGCCGATCGCCTCGGGCAGGCTGCGCCAGCTGGACAGGGGCGCGCTGCACCAATCGGCCCAACTGTGGCCCTCCAGGACCCAGTCCTCGGCCTCGCGATCCTGCAGCAAGGCAGCCTCGTCACGCACCGGAAGCGCGTGGCCGCACTGCGGGCAGTGATCGGGCGCCGCCAGCTCGAGGGTCGACTCCGCGACCTCCAGTCGGACCCGGCTTCGTCGCCGCAGCGCTTCCTGCGCGGCCTCCGCGAAGCGGTCGCGCTGCTCGGGACGCCACTTCATGCGATCGAGCAGCAGCCAGGCGTCGGCGGGAAGCTCTTCCGGCGCCTCTTCCAGCCGCGCCAGTCCCTGCTCGCCCAGGCGCACCCGCGTCCAGCCTGCCTGCAGCAGGGCCGCCGTCGAGGAACCGCCGCAATGCGCAAACAGCAACACCCGCGCGCCCTCTTCAGCCTGGTCGACCTGCTCGAGCAGCGAGTTCAGCTCGGCGGGGCGCCACTGATGTGCACAGGCCGGACAGCGTCGCTCGGCCTGAGCCTGAAACGCGCGCAGCAGCGCTGACCACAGGTCCAGCGCCGTCCCGACTTCGACCTTCTTGCGCCCGCGCGGGATCTCGCCCGCCGCGGCCAGCACCGGCTGCAGCCCCTCGATGGAATCCGCGACGTGCGGGAGCCAATCCTCTTCGCCCCCGGGCAGGGCCTGGGGATCTTCGAGGACGCGGAAGCGCTGACGCGCGACCGGCTCGAGGGTGCGAAACAGCAGGGCTGACTTGCCTGCTCCGGATGGCCCGTGCACGGCGGTCCACTGACCCTGGGGAAGATCCAGGTCGAGTCGCTGCAGGTTGCCGGCCCGCAGCCCACGCAACCGGATCGAACTCACCCGTCTTCCCGTTCGCCCAAAGGTGGATAGCTTGCGTCGCGACCGTCGAGGAGAACTTCGCGCAGCGCGGCCACCAGGGCGGGAGGCCCGGCGATCACGTTGCGCCCGAACACCCAGTCGCCGCCGGCGACGATCGTCTCGGTCAGGCCGCCCGCTTCGGCGACCAGCAGACCACCGCCCGCCACGTCGTAGGGTTGCAGGTGCAGCTCCCAGAAGGCGTCCAGCCGACCGCAGGCCACGTAGGCGAGATCAGCCGCCGCCGAGCCCATGCGGCGCACACCGCGCTGGTTGAGGAACAGGCGGTTGAAGTTCTCGAGGTTATTGTCGAGCAGGAACTGGCGGCGGTACGGAAAGCCGGTGGCGAGCAGGGACTGACCGAGTTCGGTCGTCGACGAGACCTGGATCGGTTTGCCGTTGAGCTGCGCCCCCACCCCGGCTGCGGCGGTGAAGCACTCTTCGAGGCGTGGCAGATAGACCACCGCCAGGTCCGGCTTGCCTGCGCGCAGCCGGGCCATCGACACACCGAACATGGGCAGGCTGTGAACGAAGTTGGTGGTCCCATCCAGCGGATCGACACACCAGACGTACTCGGCGTCGGTGTCCTGGCCGCCGCTTTCCTCGGCGAGGATGCCGTCCTGGGGGAAGGCCTCGTGGAGGGCGTCGACGATCACGCGCTCGGCTGCCAGATCGGCCGCGGTCACCAGATCGCGCGCCGCCGACTTGGAGTGCACCGCGTCGGCGTCGAGGCGGTCGAAGTGCCGCATCAGCTCGGCCCCCGCGGCGCGCGCGATCTGTTCGGCCGTGCGCAGGACCTCGGCTGAGCTCACTCTTCGACTCCGTCCGACTGCGGCCACTGCCGCAGGATGTCGCCGACGACGGCTGCCTGCAGATGACGGAAGCGCGAGTTGTGGGTACGGCGGGTGTGGTCCTTGACGTAGTTGACCACCACCGAGAACACCAGCGGAGTCCCATCGGGAGCGAGCGCGTAGCCGCTCAGGCTGGAGGCCCCGGTGATCCAGCCGGTCTTGGCATGGACACGCTGCGGATCAAAGATCGGGTCGGAGAAGTACTGGCTCAGCCGCGAGCCGCGATCGGCGATCGGCAGCGAATCAAACAGCAGCTGCCCTTCAGGGTGCTCGGCCATCTTGCGCAGGAGCTCGCAGAGCAAGGCCGGTGAAGCGCGATTGGCCTCTCCCTGGGGATGACGGGCAAAGCCGCTGCCATCCGTCTGCTGCAGCCCCTGCAGCGACATCCCGGTCTCGGCGAGAATCTCGCGCACGGCGCGCAGCCCATTCGCGTAATCGCCGCGACCGAAGCGCACTAGGCCCAGGGTCTTCAAGAGGGCCTCGGAGACGAAGTTATCGCTGTCGAGGTTGGCGACCGCGACCGCCTCGGCCAGTGTCCAGGCCGAGTCGAAGGTCCAGAAGACCTCGCCGCGCGGCTCGGGGTCGTGCGGACCGGCCAGGATCGCGTCGCGCACCTCGATGCCGCGCTCGCCGAGGCCATGGACCAGCCAGGCACGGAAGATCTGCTGCGGATCGCGCGCCGCGAGGGCGATCTTGCGCGCCTTGCGCGGCCCGCCGTTGACGCGCAGCAGCTTGTCCTCGCGCAGCCAGTAGCCCGTGAAGATGCTGGCATCCTTCTTCAGCTTGCGTTCGACATGGATCGCGTCGCCGACCTCCGGGTAGAGACGAACGCGCCCGTCCTCGTGCTGCACTTCAAGCAGGCCGCCTTCAATCGCGAGCCCGGCAAAGCCGGCTGCATAAGTCTGGTGCCACTGCTCTTCCGGCCACAGCGGGTGCCGCGCGTGTTCGCCAAAGGCGCGCGCGTCCAGCACCAGAGTGGGGATCGACTCCATGCGCGCCTCACGCAGCGCCTCGGCCAGGCTGTCGAGGAACTCGGCCGGCACATCCCGCCCCGGCAGACGGCGCAAGGAAGGATCACCCGCCCCCACCAAAGTCAGCCGCTCGTCGTCGAGATAGACCGTGGTCTGCCAGCGATAGTCCGCCGGCAGCGCCAGCAGGGCGGCGGCGGTGGTGAGCAGCTTGGTGTTGGAAGCCAGCACCCGCGGGGTGTCGCCGTCCCAGTCAAACAGGACTTCGCCATCCAGCGTCTCGACGCGCACCGAGACATCGATGTCCTGTTCGCGGTCGATCGCGCGCACCTGCGCGGCCTGCGCGACCAGGCCGACCTGAAGCAGGACGGTCGCCAGCAGCATCGCCACCAGCCTGAGCATCACGGGCGCTGCCCCTCGCCGGCATAGGCCCAGGCGGTCGCCAGCACCTGGCGCGCCACCCACATCACTTTGTCCGCGTGAATCCCAGCGGGGACGTCGCCCGGCTTGTGATAGACCGGGTTGCTATCGATGTCGCCTTCGAAGAAGAAGATCACCGGCACGCCCTTCTGGAAGAAGGAGTAGTGATCGCTGCGCGCGAACAGCTCGCGGCCGCCTTCGAAATCGAGCTTGAGCTCTTGATCGATGTTCTTGGCGATGCGCTTCGAGAGCTTCTCCAGATCGGGTGCATCCCAGAGTCCGCCCAGGTTCATGCTCTTCGGATCCGTACGCGCGATCTGATCCATATTGAGCATGATCAGGGTCTGCTCGTGGGCGACCAGCGGCTTCTCGCAGTAGGCTCGTGAACCAAGCAGGCCGTTTTCCTCGCCGGTGAACCACAGCAGCAGGATGTCCTCACGCGGCTTGGTTTCGGAGAGGGCCTGCGCGATCTCGAGCAGCGCGGCGCTGCCGCTCGCGTTGTCGTCTGCCCCCGGGTGGACGCGCATCTTGCCGCCGTCCGCCCAGTCGTTGAGCCCGACGTGATCCAGGTGGGCCCCGATCACGACCGCCTCGCCGTCGCCGTCGGTGCCGCGCACCCAGGCCGCGAGGTTGTAGCTGGGGATCACGCCTTCCTCGACGCTGGGGCGGAGAGCGATCTCAAGCCCACGCGCGGCCTTGAGCTGCTTTGGCCGCTTGCGCTTGAGGATGGACTCGTAGTAGTCGTCGAGATCCTCCTCGAAGATCTCGCTGGCCGCCTTGCGCGAGAGCGACATCACCGGGATATCCGGAATATTGGCGATCCGACGCAGCGCACGCACCGGCGTGCCCGGATAGAGCGGCTGCGGCACCAGATTCGGAACCGGCCCGACCTCGTCCGGGAACATGCCCGGATCCGGGACCACCACCAGCGCGATGCCACCGGCGTTGGCGACTTCGCGTGCTTTGCGCCCGATCTCGGAGTGCTCGGTGGCCTCGAGCCCGGCGAAGCGCTTGTCCTTGGGGTTGTCGGCGTAAGGCTCGCGGGTGAAGGCGAAGACGATCTTGCCCTTCACCTTCGAGAGGTCCTGCCACTTCTCCTTGCGGCCGTCGATGGCGAAGCCGACGAAGACCGGCTCTCCTTGGACTCGCTCCACCCCGCCGCCCGGCACCGGCACGAAGTCGAGCCCGAGCCGCAGCTGCTTGATGTCGTCCTTCTTCCGATGAATCTCGACGAAGGCCTCGGGGCTGGGCACCACGCAGCGCAGGCCGACCGGCAGCCGATAGCCGCCTTCCTCGCCCGCGGGTTCGAGGCCCCAGTCCTTCAGATGCTGCTCGACGTACTCGGCCGCCTTGTCAAAGCCCGGCGTGAGAGTGGCGCGGCCGCGCGTCTCCGGGCCGGCCAGGAAGTCGACGTGCGCCTGCAGTTCTTCGGCGGTGACCGATGCGACGATCTGAGTACGCACGGCCTCGGGATCTGCCGGCGCGACCGTCTCTTGGGGAGCCGGCGCAGCAGCGAGCAGGATCAGCGAAAACAGAGTGATCATGAGACGTAGCCCTGGGGGTGCGACTGATGCCAGCGCGCGGCGCTGGCGACCACGGCGCGGGCGTCCTCGAACTGCGGCTCCCAGCCGAGCTCCTCGCGCGCTTTGGCGCTGTCCGCGATCAGCCGCGCCGGATCGCCGGCACGGCGCGGCCCTTCGTCGTGAGGGACCGGAGCGCCGACCGCCTGCTCGACCGCGTCGATGATCTCGCGGACCGAGAAACCGTTGCCGGTGCCCAGGTTCCAGGCATCGGAGGCGCCGCCCTCGATCAGCCGCTGCAGCGCCAGGAAGTGCGCCTGCGCCAGGTCGTCGACGTGGATGTAATCACGAATGCAGGTGCCGTCCGGGGTCGGCCAGTCGGTGCCGAACACGGTCAGACGGCGACCGCTGCCCTTCGCCGCCTCGATGGCGAGCGGGATCAGGTGAGTCTCGGGATCGTGCGCTTCCCCGAAGTTGCCGCACTCGCTGGCACCCGCCGCGTTGAAGTAACGCAGCAGCGCGCACTTGCCCAGGCCGGCGGCGTCGCGGTCGCGCAGCAGGCGTTCGGCCGCCAGCTTGGTCGCGCCGTAGGGATTGACCGGAGCCTGCGGGTGGTCTTCGCGCAGGCGCTCGGTCTGCGGCTCGCCATAGGTCGCGCAGGTGGAGCTGAAGACGAAGGGCGTGGTGCCCAGCGCTTCGGCGAGATGAATGACCGGCACGACGTTGGCCCGCCAGTAGCGAATGGGCTGCTCCACCGACTCGCCGACGTAGCAGCGCGCAGCGAAATGGATGACGCCGTCAAAACTCCGTCCCTTCGCCCAGCCATGCAGGGCCTCGCGATCGAGCAGGTCGAGAACTTCGAGCGGGCCGTCCCAGGCGGCCTGATGGCCCTCGGACAGATCGTCGATCACTTGGACCTCGACCCCGCGCGCGCGCAGCCAGCGCGCGGTCGCGGACCCGATGTATCCACAGCCTCCGGTGACGAGCACCTTCATGGTGCCCGCATTCTGTCAGGTTAGGAATCCCGTTGCCACCATTCCCGCCAGGCCTGCGCGATCTCCGCGCGGTCTTCGGGGCCGGCGTCGAGCGGGAGCTCTTCGACGTGATCGGTGAGCCGTTCCAGCAGCTGGCACTGCAGGCGGAACAGGGCGCGGTCCTCGGGGTCGAGCCGCCGGACCAGCGCGCCGGCATCCTGGCGATCGGCCCCCACGGCGAAGGCCTCGGTGGCCGCCAGCCGCACCTCGCGCGCCGGGTGATCCAATGCCTGTTCCAGCGAGGAGCGCACCAAAGGATCTTCCGAACGGGCGAGCGTCTCGAGCGCCAGCAGCGGAATGGCCGGATCCGGGTCGGACAGGGTGTCGGCGAGCGCATACTGCGCTTCCACGCTGCCTTCGCCGATCAGATAGTCCACCGCAAGCAGGCGCAGCGCGGGATCCGGATGGGACAGCGCGACCTCGGCCGCGTCGGCAACGTGACGAAACTCGCCCGCCTGGAAGGCGCGCATCCGATCCAGCGCGCGCCGCTCGCTGTCGCGCAGCGACAGGCCGTGCAGCGCGCGGTCCAGCGCATCGACGGCTCGGGTGGTGTCGCCCCCCAGCTCGGCCATGCGGGCCACCCGTTCCCAGTAGCTGCGCGCGCGCTCGGGCTGGTCCGCCGCTTCGGCGAGCGCCTGGTAGCGGTCGGCGGCGGCGAGGAAGGCGCCCTCGGCGGTTTCCAGCTCGGCGAGCAGGACTTGAGCCCCTTCGGCGGCGCGCGGATCCGCCCCCAACGCGAGCGCCTCCCGACGCGCGGCGCCGGGATAGCCCGCTTGGCGCAGGGCGGAGGCCACAGCGAGGCGACGCAGCCCGTCCCGCGGATCGAGGGCTGCCATCCGCTGGCGTACGGCCACGGCGCGCTCCCAATCCTGGATCTGCACCGCTTCCTCCCAGGCCAAGCGCAGCGCCGCTTCGTCCAGCCCGGGCGGGAGCGTGCCCGGCTCGTGCTGAACCGGCGCCCCACTGCAGGCCAGCGGCGTGGCAGCGAGAGCGAGGAGCAGACCAGACGAGAGGAGGCGCATGCGCAGCCGTATCCTAGTCGGCCAGCTCCTGCGCGTTGCATGAAGAAGCCCTACGCCATCGGATGCGGCCTCGCGCTGCTCGTCCTCATCGGCGCGATCATTGGCCTGATCGTGTACCTCAACCGGGCCTTCCAGACGGAACCGGAGGAAGTCCGTGCGACGGCTGCGGAGATTCTGGCGATCGAGGCACCCGCAGACCTGGAGCCCCGGCTCGCGCTCAAGCTGCTCGGCGCGAAGGTTGCGATTTTCCAGGGCGCCGACGAGCGCAACTCGCTGGTGATGGCCGCGATCCCCCAGGACGCGATCGAGGACTCGGCGGCCGAATGGAACGCCCAGACCCAGATCGAGTGGGCGAAGTTCGACGCCAACGCCGAGATCGAGGAGTCTCAGCTGGAGCTGCTGTTTGCTGGACAGCCGATCCAGGTCGAGCTCGCGGTGGTACAGACCCAAACCGCGACCTACCGCAGCTTCCTCGCGACCATTCCGCGGAGCGACGGCGAGATCAAGCTGTTCCGGGTGGGCGAAGCGCAGACGGTCACCGTCGAGCACTTCCAGGACCTGCTCGACCAGGCATCGGCCGGACTCTAGTCCGGCTGCGGGGCGCGCGGTCGCAGCTTGTCGATCTCGGTCCAGAAACCGGGGAAGGACTTCGCCACGCAGGCCGGGTCGCTGATCTGCAGCGAGGGCGCGAGCAGCTGCAGCACGCCCGCCGCCATCGCCATGCGGTGATCCTGATCCGGGTCAAAGGGTGGCGCGGCCGCAGCGCACTCGGGGCGGATGCCGCCTCCCTGGACATGCAGCCGATCGCCTTCCAGGCGCGCGGCGCTTCCGGCCAGCTCCGCGAGACGCTGCACGCCGTGCACACGATCGGATTCCTTGGCCCGCAGGCGTTCGACCCCGTGCATGATCAACCCCTGCGGCAGGAAAGCACCGAGCACAGCGAGGGCCGGACCGGCATCGGGCGCAGGATCGAGGTGGAGCTCAAGCGGCGCGCTGGGCAGAAAGCCCGTCGCCATCCAGCGCTGGCCGACCCGTTCCAGCAGCCCCGCTTCCAGCAGGCACTGCAGCAGACCGGCTTCGGGGTGCAGGCCGGACCAGTCGGGGCTCAATTCGGCCTCGGTCTGAAGGGCCACCAAAGCGACCAGGAAGAAAGTGGCACCAGAAGGATCACCAGGCACCTGAAACACCCGCGCCTGCGGGGCGCAGCTGGGCAGGTGCAGGGTGCTGCCGGAGGCGTGCGGGTGTTCCGACCAGGCTGCATCGCCGCCGAAGGCCCGCAGAGCTTCCAAGGTGAGCTCGAAGTATCCGCGCGAGGGCAGCTCCGCCGGCAGCTCCAGCTCGACTCCCCCGCTCCAGGCCGCCGCCATCGCGAGGCCGGACCAGTACTGGCTGCTGCCGCCGCGAGGCGCGGGCCACGTGCCGGCGGGCAGGCCCGAGGCCGTGATCCGGAAGCCGGGGCGGCCGGCGTGTTCGACTTCCTCGATGCCTGCCCCCAGCTCGCGCAGGGTGTCGAGCAGCGGGCCGTGCGGGCGGGAGATCAGTCGCGGGGTTCCGGTGATCACGAAGGAACCCTGCCCCGCAGCGCACAGCGGAAGCAGAAAGCGCAGCGAGGAACCTGCCTCGCCGACGTCCAGCGCCCGCTCGCCCTGCGGCGCGCCGCCGATGCCGCGGACCCGCAGACTGCCGTCCGGCTGCGGCAGAAAGTCCGCCCCCAGCGCGGCGAGACAGCTCTGCAGATGGACCGAATCCTCGCAGTCGCTGACCCCGCGCAGCACGCTCTCGCCGTCGGCGACCGCAGCCAGCAGCAGCGCCCGCTGCGAGAGCGACTTGCAGCCCGGCAGCACGATGCGTGGGGATTCCTCCGCCATCCCCGGATCTTAGGACTGCGATGCGTCGAGCAGTAGAATCCGAGCGTGAGCACGACTCCCTCTGTCGACCCGCAGGCGGGCTACCGCGGCGGCCTGGAAATCCCTGGCTGGGAGCTCTTCTACCGCGGCAAGGTGCGCGATCTTTATCGCCACCCTGCACACCCCGACCATCTGCTGATGGTCGCGACGGATCGGCTCTCCGCCTTTGATGTGATCATGCGCGAGACGGTGCCGGATCGCGGCCGCGTCCTGACCCACATCACCGAGTACTGGCTGCAGCAGGTCGAAGGCACCATCCCCGCCGCGCGCGTCACGACCGACCCCGCGCAGGTTCCGGATCTGCCGGCGGAGTTCTTCGACGCGCTTCAGGGGCGCACGACCTGGACCCGCAAGGCCGAGCGAGTCGATGTCGAGATCGTGCTGCGCGCCTACCTCGCCGGCTCGGGCTGGCGCGAGTACGAAGCCACCGGGCGCATGTGGGACCACGCGCTGCCCGCCGGTTTGCGCAAGTCCTCCAAGCTGCCGGCCATCCTGCACACGCCGACCACTAAGGATGAGAAGGACCTGCCGCTGAGCTGGGAGCAGGCCGTCGAGCTGATCGGCAACGCGGACGAAGCGGAGACGATCCATCGCGTCGGCATCGAGCTGTTTGAACAGGCGGCGGCGCGCGCGGAAGCGGCCGGCGTCATTCTGGCCGACACCAAGTTTGAGTTTGGGCGTCTGGACGGCCAGCTCGTGCTGATCGATGAGGTCTTCACTCCCGACTGCTCGCGCTACTGGCCGGCCGACGAAGTCGTCGAGGGCGAAGAGCCGCCCAGCTACGACAAGGAGATCGTCCGGGCCTATCTGCGCAGCCTCGAAGACTGGAATCGCACCCCGCCGCCGCCGACGA
>MDTD01040386.1_pt1 | contig 11672 bp, 7 predicted proteins | sample 811221 | NCBI WGS metagenome assembly MDTD01 (sample SAMN05326646, study PRJNA326480) | marine metagenome | isolation source: seawater | place: Pacific Ocean: South West | collected 2011
TATAGGCCGGTAAATGTTGCCTTAGTCGCAGTATACGGCAAAAAACGCGAACCCGGGCATCGAAACAAAACTGCTTGCATCATCAAAGTCCGTTTGCGCCGATCAGCTTGAAAATTCTCCAACGATACAAGCTTCCCAGATGCCTCAGCATTCCATCAAGTATTCAGTTTCACCAAGATTGGCCTCTCAAAGAGCCGAATTATCCGCGTCCTTTGATCGGCATGCCGGACGTGCGAGCCTGAGTAGGCACCTAACAATCAGTATTTTAAGCACACCATAATGCGTCAACCGATGCCGCGTCTTGCATACAGTTTTGGTATGGCAAAACAATGAAGTCAAACGCGGCGGCCGCTACGAAAATCGCGCCGACGATTATGAGCGTTGCTTTGACGTCTTCGTCCAACATTCGGCTAATTCGTATTAATTTATAAGACTAGAGACTCAGAAAATATCTAACTTCTTATTATTTAGAAAAATAAAAGGACAAGCACGTTTTGGGCAAAATCAAAAGCCCACTCGGGTGCAAGTTCGTTGTGAACTCGTGAGTAAAAACCCTATCCAAGGCGTTATGTTGATTTTTTGCTAGTGAGTTCGGATGCTTTCTCAAGGCTAATGAAGACTCATAGACAAACACAAGTTAGCATATTGCTTTGAAAATCTCATCCTCGGCATCAGATTTCATATTTACTACTGCCATAAAAACTAATCCGTGAAAGATGACTTGGGAGTTTGTCATTCCTGTCCAAGAAGACCAATGTAAGCAAACGGCACTATCATTACTCTGATAAACATTTGAGTGATTAATCATTGTCCAGACCATACCTAATTCAGCGTCAAATTTATAAAGATGGCGGTCAAAGTCTTTTATTCCTGCAGAATGAATCGTGGAATGTACTCTAAGGTTTGGCTTAATAAGATAGCTCGAAAGTTATAATTACTTCTTGCGTATTATTTCGGTATCGCACAAATCATGAGATAAAGACTCGCTGCTAATATCCAAAAACGATAAAAAATTTGGTTCGGCGAATTTGATCTCCGTTAGCAGCGCGCTAAAGCTGGTAGGCTCCTGCAATTTTTCTGGCGGTTACCATATATGCATCAACATTCCACTCGAAGATTAGGAGGTTTATCTTCCTTGAATCGTGGAAGATTAAGTGATTTAACGGGGTTCATTTTGACTCAAAAGTATTATTGATAAATCGTAGCTCCAACGACACCTCGACAAGCGCTTTACAGCTTATAATTTCAATTAATTTTTCCATTTTTTTAACGTCATACGTGCCGAGTATTCTGGTCCTGCATTAAACGTGCCTTTGATGAGATGGGAGGCTAGAATTAGAATGTTACCTTCGAATGGTTAGGGGCAACAAAGTGATCTTGGGGCGTAAAAGCCGAAGAAAGAAATGCAATCTGCAAGTTAATTACAACTAGGCTCTGTTCCACGCGGTCTTCCAATTCGAACTGAAGCTAAAGATGCGAGACATGTCTACTGAAAAAAAAGCCAAATACGAGCCCTTGTCGCAGAAGAAGGGCAGGAGTATCTGGTGGAGATTGCATCAACTCGCTGGCTTGCAATTTTCTCTTTTTTTAAGTTTTGTTTTCACCACAGGCACTTTTGCAGTGATGTCACATGAAATTGATTGGCTAATGCGCCCAATGATGTGGGTAAGTCCTACCTCTGAAAATGAACGGGTTAGCTGGGGGACAGCCTTAAACAGTGTTCAGAGTGTCTTCCCCACAGCTACGATATCCGCCATCTACGCACCGATTCACTCCGCAGCCCCTTTTGATATTGTGCTAACGCACATTGACGAACGGAAGCATGTCTATGTGCATCCAAGGACTGGCAAAGTGCTAGGAGAGGGGTCCTGGTTCAACGTACATCGGTTTTTACGCGATTCCCACCGGCGCATAATGATATTCAAGACATACAAGGGTATTCGAATTGGTATCTTTTTAGTTTGCCTTACGTCGTTATATCTTCTTATTAGCTTAGCCACCTCACTTTTTGTTTATAAGAAATGGTGGAAAGGGTTTTTTCGTTTTCCCAAGGGTAGAAATCTGCGCGCTTATGTTGGCGATCTGCACCGGTGGATTGGGATCTGGAGTTTGTGGTTTGTTTTAGTAATGTGTTACACCGGAATATGGTACTTGCAGGCCGAACTCATCTCATACCCGCCGTATCCTAGAGAACAGCTTGAAGGAGGTATATCAAAAGCACATCGAATTAGGATCCCGATTGGTGACGCACTTGATTTGGCTATCGCCAATAGCGGGAAGGTCCACCCTGAATTCCAACTGTCACATGTGCTAATTCAAGATCAAGAAACTGAAGACCCCGTCTTTGAGATTCAAGGACAAACTGGTAAGGCGTTGCTAGTTGATCCTCGGGGAAATTCTGTGTGGGCAAGCGCTGAGACGGGTGCTCTTGTTGCTTCGAGAGACGCATCTACCTTTGGTTTTGTCGACCGATTGTACGTGGCCAATAACCCGCTGCACTTTGGTACATTCGCGGGATATATTACTAAGTGGCTTTATTTTGTGTTCGGTCTTTTCCTTAGCGGGCTTTCTATTACCGGTGTTCTTATCTATGTTTCGCGACTGGCAATAAATGAGCAAGAAAATTTAGGAGTCGAATATTTCTTAAAGAGCTCTTGGAGAGGCATGGGGCATGCGCGCTGGCTTGCGTTGGTGCTTACCTTGTTCTCATTTTTCGCATTTCCGATCCTAATTTCGTAAACGACAAAAATTTAATTAATTAAAAGTTCTCTCTTATTTGCTGAGGATCATAGCTGCGATATTTGATAGTTGGAGAGGAAGCGGGAACGATTTTAAAGCCGTCACTTACGGGTTTTTAGAGAGGATTTCGATAACTTACTGCTACAAACAGAGATACAACAGATTGGTCTGGGCTCTATTCGCCACCGAGCAGCAGGCTTATCGGTTCTGCCCGTTTGTTGAACTCACCCATTCAGTTGGTTCCAAACATTCCTATTTTGTGAAGCCAGCACTGCTTTGTGCCCACAAATATGCGATCAACCAAGTTTAGCGAGTAAACGCCCTTCATAAAGTCAAGCAGTCGTTTTTACCAATTCCCCGAAGATTTTTAATAGTGTCCCCAAAACCATTCTTGGGCATGAAGTGAGACCCCGGGCAAATTAAGGTAACAAAATATTAAAAAAGTTTTATATGGTGAGTCTGAGACGATAAAGCAGAGCCGCGCAACCCGGAGCCGCCACCAATACCATAGTTAAATATAGTCGAACCGCGCAAGATTCTCTGCCAACACACTAACTGGCTGCATGGCAGCGAGCGCCCGCGCCTATCCGTGAAAAACAATATTTTATTAGTGGCGGGATAAATCACGAAAAAGACTGCGTTAATGCTGCTCTTCAGGACCTACTGGCTCGACACTCTGCCTGTCGGTAAATTTAACTTTTCGCTGGTAAGAGTGGCCAGATCAAGAATTAATAATTATTTCACACCGACAGTAAACCTAAATCCATTTTGAACGTACTAAGGAGTGCACACCAAATGTGAGCTTCAATTTCAGTTTTATCAAGCCGAACCCAAGATTTGAATTATCATCATTTACCTGCAGGCCAAGTCAGAATATTTGGAATGAAATACTTGCAGATTGTGGTCCTCAATATCGCTTGCAACTCGTTCTCTGCTGCCGACACCTTACCCGAATTAGGCGGGGCCCTGACGGCATCTGGCATACCAACAACAGCACGTTTTTTTGGTGGTGTGACGTCGGATAGTGGCGCTTCCTACTCAAACACAGTTGACCCAGGTAGGCCAATAGACATTTTGGGCTCATGGCAGCCTGAATCGACGCATATAAACACGGTTGGAAGCATATACGTTGTCGCCCAACTTGATGCGAACTACTATTTCCAAGATGACAAAGAGCAATTCAAAGAGTGGGATTTGGATCTCAGAAGCTTGCAAGCGCGAAGAAAAGAGATAACGCTCGCATCCGTAGAAGAAATTGAAATAATAAGGGATTTCGCTCTGGGTCTAGCTGGGCTCGCTGGACAAACATTTTTTATCTACCTTGCTTATGAAACGGCTAGCGTGCCCGGCGAATTATTCTACTCGGGTACCCCGATAACTATTTCAGTCAGCTCAATTGATAGCGAGCAATCCTCCCAACAATCACCAAATTCATCGCCCATTGCGACTATTTTTGGAGGGGATCAAAGTTTCTCAGACTCTGATGGCAGCCCTGGCGAACAAGTAAATATAAGCGGCAGTGCTTCTGACAGCGATGGGAGCATTTCGAGCACGCAGTGGTTAGTCGGTGGTTCTGTGGTTGCGACTGGAACTAGCGCAACTCTCTCTCTTCCAGACGGCACAACGGTAGTCACATTTCAAGTCACGGACAACGACGGAACCACCGCGGATGCAATTGTAACCATCACGGTCGCGGCGCCCGCAGCACCAAACTCGTCGCCCAGTGCGACTATTTTTGGAGGGAATCAAAGCTTCTCAGACTCTGATGGCAGCCCTGGCGAGCAAGTTAGTTTAAGCGGCAGTGCTTCTGACAGTGATGGCAGCGTCTCGAGCACACAGTGGTTAATCGGTGATTCTGTGGTTGCGACTGGAACCAGTACAACTCTTTCTCTTCCAGATGGCACGACGGTAATTACATTTCGAGTCACCGACAACGACGGAGCCACCACGGATGCGAACGCTAAAATAACAATAGAAGCTGCAAGTTCAATTCAAATATACACCGAACTGATTTCCAATCAGATTGTGCAAGCACGCTGTGTAAATTGCCATGGAGGCATAGCCGCACTCATACTCGTAAGAAGTAATGTTAGTGGTTATATCAACAAGAATTACAACTCAATGAGTGAGTACATAAGGGAGGGTAAAGCAAGCCGTCTTTTGTCTAAGCCCCAGGGGATTAATCATGGAGGAGGCGTCCAATTACAACCAGGTTCAACGGAGCTAAATAATCTTGAAAGATTTATCGATGCGATCGTATCAGAATAGCGGATACTGCAGAATCATGATTCATGCGGAAACGATTATTAGATTAGATAATGCCATAAAAGGGACGACGTGTCCGATCAGACGATTTTTTGCCAAGATTCCAACACGCGTTTGACACCTTGCGGACAGTTTCCACGGATGATTCAGAATCAAAAGATCGCGTCGCAGGTAAAGATCATATTGAGGAGACAAGTGAGTTCACCACCTCTAAAACAGTTTCTTGTGCCAGTAAGGACCTGCTTACTCAAGTAGAGCAATCTCTCAAACCGGGGGAGGCATTAATCCACAAAGTATCGAAGTGATTAATCGATGTCAGGACAATACCTGAACCGGCGCCGCATTGAAAAGAAGGCGGGCGCAGTGACTTACACTTGGATCGTTAACACTGGGAGACGGTCGAAGTGCTGGCTCAGGAAGACGGCTGGAACATTTGGCAGGGCTTTTTCTACGAATGTCTTCACCCGCGCAAGCCGGACGAACGACCCGCTGATACCTACGTCCGTAAAATGATTTAAAAGTAAGTGTTAGACGAGCTTGGTAAGTGCCGGCTATCGCACTCGATGTGTTGCTAATTGCTGTTCCTCTCTAGATTTAATATCCTGTTGATAAGAAGTTTTCTGACTAGGTGCATTATTTTCGTTCAGCAGAAAAACTATAGCAGAGGAATAGGACTTACCACGACGCTAACAGTTAAGCCTCATTCTCCCACATAAGATTTCCTCCATCGGTAAATGTAATCAGCGAGAGAAGTGGCCCCCTACTTTTAGTTCGGAATAGGAATTAATGCTCGATGCCGCCTATCACTAGTTTCCACTATTTCGGAATTCAAATCGAATGCTTCACGCACCTTTTGCTGATTCAAAGCAATATTACTGGCGCCCGAAGCTATTACGAGACCTTCACGCAAAACCACAACGTGATCTGCAAACTGCAACGCCATATTTAAATCCTGGACAACAACTACGATCGTTTTCGACTCGTACAGACAAAGATCTTTCAACTTCATAAAGATATCGATTTGATGGTGTGGATCCAAATTCGCACTAGGTTCATCTAAAAGAATAGTGTTAGTGGACTGGGCTAGGGACATAGCTATCCAAGCTCTTTGGCGCTGACCTCCGGATAATTCCGATAGAAAAGCGTTCGCTAACTTATCAAGCTGGACTTGGCATATTGAAGACTTAACAATTGCTTCATCAACCTTACTCCATTGACGTAAAAGGCTCTGGTAGGGAGTCCTTCCTTTTGCAACAAGATCAAAAACAGTAATACCTGCTGGGGCTATTGGGTTTTGAGGCAAACTTGCTAAATGCCTTGCAAGTTTTTTTGCTGAGAATTCATGCAAGGGGCTATCTTCAAATATAATTGAGCCAGCTTCGCTCTTTAGTAATCTGGAAAGGCACTTTAACAAAGTCGACTTACCACAACCGTTAAGTCCCAAGATCATGGTGAGCTTGCCCTCTGGAATAATAATATCAATACCCTTCAAGACCTTGGTTTGGTTATAGCCCGCCACCAATTTTTCGACCTTAAATTTCGCGCTTGACTGATCTTCCATCTATTTCTGAATTCTTTCCTTACTCATTGTGAGCCAAATAATGAATAATCCACCAAAGACTGAAGTCAGAATCCCGACCGAAATTTCTGTTGGTGAAAATACCAAACGTGCCAATAAATCAGCACTTACGAGTATTAAGCTTCCCATAAGGGCGCTTGAGAGTAGGGCTGGAGCTTTTCCTATCAAGCTGCGAGCAATTGGTCCTGAAGCCAACGCAATAAAAGCAACTGGCCCGGCTATAAAAACGGCGCAAGTAACAGCGAGTAAGGCCACAGCAACCGCTGAGACTTGTAGTGGCACCAACTTTATTCCGAGGCTCAAAGCAACATCTTCGCCAAGACTGAGAGTATCTAGGCCCTCAGAAAGCCACCTAGCCGAGAGCATGAATGGTATTACTAGAACAAAGCCAAGATTAATTTTTAAGTCATCAACTGCATTTAGACTTCCCATAAGCCAAAGATAAGCTTCTTCTGCCCGCATGATATCGGATCTAGTCAACAGAAATTCAACACAAGCAGAGCTTGCCAATCCCACACCAACGCCAAATAGTACAAATCGATTAACATCAAAACGCTTTTCCCAAGACATAAATATTAAAATGCCTGTAACCAGAAAAACGCCGATAAGAGCACCTAAAGCAACTTCCAATCCATTACCACCAAACACAACTATAGACGTGACAGCCCCAAGTGAAGCTCCTCCGGAAATACCGATTATGTCTGGAGAAGCTAGTGGATTTCGAGTGAGGGTTTGTAATATCGCTCCCGATAAGCCCAGGCAAAAGCCAGCAATAGTACCCGCCAAGATGCGCGGTGCTCGGACGTCGAAAATAATAAATTCTGATAGTTCATTTCCTTGCCCCATAAACAGATCTATCAAGCCGTTGAGACTAATCGGAAACTCACCAAGACAAAGTGAGACAATAGAAACAGCAAAGAGTGAAAAAAAGGTGCAAAAGCCTACGAGGCAAGATTTTGGGTAAAAGCGAAAAGAAAACGCCTTACACCGGTAGAAGACGTATTTTGAGCCTTGGCAATTGTGAGGCATATCTGAGCTTTTACCTGAGATTCTTACCATCTATGAACCTGTTTAAACTCATGAAAGAACATCATTTTATTTTCGATCATGAAACAATAATCTTCACTTTTTTTATCAAAAACACGAAGAAAATGCCTCCAAAAAATGCCATGACGATTCCTGCTTGCACCTCGCCAACTGGTAAGATAATTCGACCCAAAATGTCTGCGGAAAGCAAAATACTGGGGCCTGCAAGTAGCGCAGCTACTAACTGATAACCGAGGCTACTTCCAACCAGAGTTTTACTCAAATGAGGAACAATTAGTCCCAGAAAACCGATAGGCCCAACGGCTGCAGTTGCCACTCCTGCTAGCGACGCAGCCGAAAAAAGCGCAAGCAGCCTGACGAAAATTGGTGATTGCCCCAAACTGTTCGCCAGCTCTTCGCCTAATTGAAGCGCAGATAATCCACGTAGGGAGAAGATTGCCACCCCTAACCCCAATGCATAAATCGGGAGCAAGTAGGCAACCTGTGCGGCTTGAGAACCGTCTCCTGATGCAAGGGAGCCGACTATCCAAAACCTGAACACATTGACACTCTCTTGTGAAAACTCGAGCACAGCGGACGTTAATGCACCGAAAATAGCCGTTATTGCCGCACCAACCAAAATCAATCTCAGAGCATCCGGCCGTCCCTTACCGAGTTGAGCAATAAAAACGATGAACGCTGTCGCAATGAACGCACCCATCAAAGCAGCCATACCCAATTCAAGTGGTGCTGAGAAATCGAGAAGCCAGACACTCAGAACTGCCATAAATGCCGCACCTGAATTAATCCCTAATATGCCTGGATCAGCGAGACCATTTCTCAAAATCGTTTGACAAATTAATCCAGCAACAGATAAGGCGGTTCCTGCAAACAGGCCAGCAACCAATCTCGGGATCCTTAAGTTGCTTACAACAATATGATTTGAATTTGTTTGATCAAAAGCTGCTATAGCCTTCCATACCTCAAGAAATGGAACTGATCGGGCTCCGATAGCTAGCGATAGAAACCCAACGAATATTAAGAGAGTGAAGATCAAGACTAACCTAATCTTAATCTTGCTTTCATACGTCCTGGTTGACATCAGGGAGTTAATCCAGCGTCTTGCGAAGCTTTTACGACAGTGCTTGGATCACCATCCAAGGCTTTTTCTAACGATGGCACAAGCTTATCTAGAACGTACGGCAGACTCAGTAAGGATGCATGGCTAAAAGAAGAGGTTAAAAGTGGTTCCACATATATCTCGCGACCTTCCTTATGCGAGTTAAGGCTTCTTCTCAGTGCGAGACTGCGAATCGAATGGAGCGAACTTTCATTCACTGCAAACCATAATAAAACATCGGCATCTAATGGAGACAAATCCTCAGCAGAAATAGACGCAATAAAATTTCCACTACCAGCGAGGTCGGCAATTGCGTCAGGTGTTTTAAATCCGAGATTGCTGAGAAATTGCGGCCTAATATCCGAAGGCCCGTAAGCGCCAGGCGAGTCAATCGAGTAAAAAGCCACAACGGCTGATTTACCCTCCCACTGTGGATATCTTGACCTAATATTTGAAAGTCGCTTCTTTATGGCGGAAATTTGATTTTTCGCTTCATTCTCTGCACCAATTATCCTCCCAACGGTCAAGGCCATCTCATCCCAAGGCATAGAGTAAGCAGTATTCCCTTCCAACGGAGGAATAACAGGTGCAATTCGACTGAGGATCTTATACTGACTTTCCGTGATCCCTGACCAAGTGGCCTCAATAACGTCGGGATTAAGCAGCGCGATTTGCTCTACATTAATACTACCCTTGAGAACCAAGGGTTTCATATCACCCAGCTTTTCTTCTGCCCAAGGCCAAACGCCATATTCATGATTTCCATACCAATAACGAACTGCGTCTGGAGTAACACCAAGGGCTAAAAAATTATCGTGGCTCATGAAGCTGAGAGAAATGACTTTTTCGGGCTTCTTTTCGACTTTGGTTACACCGTAGATATGCTGAAAGGTGACAGGAAAATCTTGTGCCACAGCAGTGGTAGAAATATGAGTCAGCATTAACAGTAAAAAAAAGGAGCCAACCTTAATGATCAACACGCTTGATCCACCTTTGTTCGGTTTATTTTTTCCAGTAGGCTGCGACATATCTCCGCTCTTTAGGCACATGCCAAAAGGAATTCGCCGCTTCTCGGACTTTATCTGCATCAGCCTTTTCCCCAGCAAACCAAAGATATCGATTCTCAAGCTTCGTCTTGCCGATTGTTAATACTGTTTCAGATAAGCTCTCGCCGCGAGACCGATCAAGAAATTTTGCATAATGTTCACACTCTGCTGCTATTAATTTGATATCTGACAAGTTTCCTAGCTCTATGAATGAAATGATATCATCAGAAGAATCAGCCAACGCAAGAGTTCTACGAATGGTCGGCAAAGCGGTCTCGTCCCCTGCTATAAGCAACTTTTTTGAAGGTGGCATCCATCCACCACCAGGGCCACTTAAAAGAATTTCGTTTCTAGAGTCAGTTCCCGCAAATAATCCTAAAGCCCAAGCACACGCAGGGCTGTTGTGGTGTAAGAAAAGGTCGAAGACCAGCTCGTTATGCCCAGGACTCACTGATACTGTTGTAAACGCAGGCAAATGTAGCTTGTCTGCCCCCCTAGCCCATACCGTCCGACCGTTTTGAGTGAGCGCAGGCCAGACAGGCGCCCTCCCAGTCGGAGGTATACCAATTCTAAAATGCAGTCCTGCGTGAGTGTATCGATCCAATTTTTCAGCACACAAGGTTACTCTCATGAATTGCTGACCTAATCGTTCGACGCCTACTACAGTCGCGATTCTGCAGTTTGGTGGAAGTGAGCGTGCATTTAACTCATCAGAATCGGCCCATAGTAACGCAAGCAGATTCAAGTGCTTTTCAGCATAACAAGAGATCAATTCTCGCAACGCATAAAGACTTTCAGACGTTTTTGCATATATGGTTATTTTCAACTGTTCATCACACATCTGACATCGGATTAAACCATTCCGAATCGATATGATTTGGCTCTTATCGTCCCTATGAATTAGGTTTCCCAATTCTTTTTCAAAAAAAACTTGATGAACTAGATTCATCATTAAGGAAAGATGGGGCTCATCGATTGTAGTTGATGCACAGGAGCCATACTTGGCGATCAACTTCTCTGTTTCTTCTGGCCTTCCAATCATAGATGAGTAAGGAGGTTACAATAACGAGCACAAAATAAAGCAATCGGGGTCAGATAAAGCGTCGCCACCACCCATAAACCCGCAATCTCTTGGACTTAGCCTGCAAAATGATAATGGCTCGCATTTCATGAAACAAGTCGGGGCCGAATTTTGAAGAGGAAGCGATTTATTCTTTAAAATTTAAAAAGCAAACACGTATAGTGCATCCTGGCAACTCAATTGGAGGAGATAGCAAGCAATTCGTTTAAAAGAAACTAAAAAGTCACGAACTTTCCCTCGAAACGAAAATTCTAACCTCAGAAAGCTGGTCTTGTGCATCAGATAGTCCCGTTATTTAGATTTGACAACATTTAAGGGCATGGCTGTATTAAAGCTCCTCCTGCAGACCTTGCAAGTTCCTTTATCCAGCTGTCGAGCGCGATTGATCAGCAACTCCCCTCCGTGATACTAAATGCGGTCATCAAAAGTGTTTACATAGGGCATTAATCGCATGATTTCGCACCTTTCGCGCCTATATCTGCTTGAAATAAAAATAAGAATCATTATCATTAAGGCATACAGGTAGAATTAGTTGAGGCGTCTCAATGATGAACAAATCCAAAGATTTATCTCGAAGGTCATTTTTACAATCGGTAGTCGGCGTTTTCGCTGTTTCGTCCACATCGTTAATGGCGCTTGTTTCTTCGGGGTGCTCTCCAGAGACTGGAAGCAGTAGTGGCGATTCCGATGCAGTGCGAACCATGGACTCCGACGCCTCGGACCAATCCGGTCGGTCTGCTCCATCAGACAGCGACCAACTTCAAGAAAGTAGTAGCGATTCAGATGCGAGTGACCAATCTGGCCGATCAGCTATGA
>MDTD01042111.1_pt1 | contig 11672 bp, 8 predicted proteins | sample 811221 | NCBI WGS metagenome assembly MDTD01 (sample SAMN05326646, study PRJNA326480) | marine metagenome | isolation source: seawater | place: Pacific Ocean: South West | collected 2011
CTACCTGACTACCATAGAACGAGCTGGGTGGCTTCTCAACGTCGTGGTCATCTGTGGTTTGTTCATGCTTGTTTTTCAAGTCCTGACGAGAAAAGTCGACGAAGAGGAATATCCTAAATTTTCCAGAAATCTGATGTTTGTATGTGCACCGTTTATCCTAATCCAAATACAGATTTTCCTAATGTTTCCCCAATCAATAAATCAGCATGACTACCTGAATGCGTATTGGCTTCTGATTCCGGGCTCAATTGCTTTCGCCACGATTGCACAAAGAAAGTTCTCGATTGTCACTGTACTCTTCTTGATACTAAGTTTTACTTTGATTTCCTCTGATTTGGAAAAGATGGATAGTAGGCATGAAGGTAGCAATAACCCCCATTTACATCAAGTTCAGAGTTGGATGTACCATAATCTTGATTCGGATGAAACGGTATTGATGAGTGATGATTTATACGAAAATAAATTCATTGCCGCATTGGCATCGAACAACGTTTTAGTGAGGCCTGTGGAAGATACGAGTGCTTTTTTTGATGAGTGGTTAGAAGAAACTGCATTCGATGTTGTCATTGTAAATTCCAATACAGAGAATCACTGGAGCCTGTACGCAAATGAGGATTTTATTTCGGAATGGTGCCTTGTTGAAGCAAGTAAATACGATGCCATAATGCCGTATCATGTGAGTTCTGATTACTACATATTCAAAATTTGTTGAGGGCCAACTTAATCAGAATTATAAATTCTGTAGAGTAATCTTGATTGATCCAAACACCAGGTTCTTCCTATAGTTGCCGCCCTCTGTGAGGATGTTGATAATTCTCCGAACATCGCATGAAAGTGATTACATGGCCCAATTTCAACTAGCTCAGATTTGCCTGATTGATAATCGACCTTGATTTTTGTTGGTAAGCCCTCGGGCTTTGAAAATGCCCTTTCCACGAGTAAATGACCTTCAGTACCCCATATTTCGATTTCGTTCCTGTATGAATGGCCAAAGCCCCATTGGAGTATGGCAGTTGACTCATCTTCATAACTTAACACGGCGAACCCGGAAGTATCAACTTCATAACCCGAATCCGTGTACTGTTTACAATGAATATCTACAGGGTTAGGGCCCAGTATCTTGTGGGCTGCAGCTACGGTGTAACAACCGGCATCCAGTAAGCTCCCTCCGCCAAGATTCCTGTCGTACCTAAAATTATCAGGCGATATGTGGGGGAAGCCGAATTTCGCATTAAGACTGATAACTCTTCCAATCATACCGGAACTTATTATCTCCTCGATTGCCTTGAATTGAGGATGGAACAGGAACATAAATAATTCATAAACTTGTAAATTACGATTCTCGGCTGATTTAATCAGACTCTCAGATTGCTTAAACTCGGTCGTCAGGGATTTTTCTACCCAAACATCCTTCCCGCTCTCGATGGCCATGTTGGCGTGAGAATAATGTAGTCCAGTCGGACTGCTAATTATCACTGCCTCTACTGATTGGTCTGAGAGTAAATCTGATTCCGTTTCATAAGATTTAGATTTAGTCGATATTGATATGGAATCTCTTATTTCCTTGCTTCTCGACCATACTCCGGCTAATTGGATATTGTCGCATGATGCAAGTGATGGGATAAGGTTCCTCCTAGCATGCTCCCCTAAACCCCAAACAGCTACCTTCACTTCAGTCCCTCCATCATAAGTTAGAGATAATTCCCCTGATATGCGGATTGATCCATGCATTTTCTAGTAATAGTTCTTTGATTTGCCACATCGAGAGCCAAATGAAACCCTCAGGAATTTCCTCCACATAATTCTCAGGGACCTCGATCAACATTCCTTTATTCCTCTTCAAGAACAATCTACCGCCATCTTCAGACAGCCACTGGTCAAATAGAACCTTTACATCGTGATTCTCCGGATTTTCGAAGATCGAAGAAAATCTAGGTTTACTCCCCTCATGTGCCCTTTCCAAATTGGAAAAAGTCGCCTGTAGTGTGGGAGACAATTGGAGCATCCCAAAATTTCCTGGCTCTGCCTTGGCTTCGATCAGATAATGCGGGACTCCATCGAAACGTTGCCTTAGAATCCCTAGCAAGCCACCATCTAGACCGACTTGTGTCAGAATTGGCTGATCCCAACCACCTGCACCGACCTCTCTTAAATCAAAGTCGACCCTGATACCGTGAATCGTGAAAAATTCGCCTGTCTTGTGAGATATGTTTCCTGTTTTCGCGTCAACAGACCAACCTTCGCACTCCTTAATTCCAATGCGACTAATCTTCATTTCACACTGGTTTCGCCTTTCGACGAACCAATCCCTAACTTGGTGGATATCGTGAAAAATACTCCTATCTTTTAGACATTCGAAATGATGTTCAATCCTCAAATCTGAAGCCACATTGGCCACCTGGCCAGAGATTAATTTTTGATATGAGGCTAAGGATTCAGTATAACTCAAATTATCACTCCAACACACTCCTCAACTCCAAGCAGACCCTTTCGATGTCTCCACTGTCCATTTCACAGTGAAGAGGCAGCCTTAGAATTCTCTGCGAAATTTCCTCGGTAACTGGAAGATCCTCTTTTTTCCACCCCATTTCTGCTCCTTTAGGGCTTGAATGTAATGGGACATAACCTATGTAGGCATTGATTTGTTTATTTTTAAGGTAAACTCTAACCTTTTCACAAATGTTTTCTGAAGGGAAGATGCAAACTACTGCATGGTGATTCCATTGGTCGGTAGGCATTCCCTTTTGGATGGTCAATTTGCCTTCAGTTTCTAAATCAGCCAGATGTAAAAAATATTGTTCTGTTAGCTTTTGACGGATTTTAAGATTTGAGTTTAGGCTTTCTAATTGAGCGAGCAAGAAGGCGGATTGGAGCTCGGAAGGATAGAAAGATGACCCTGATTCTAGCCATGTATACTTGTCAACAAGACCTCTGAACAACTTCGTCCTATTTGTCCCTCTTTCCCAGATATTCTCAATTCTATCGAATTCTTCGGGGTTGTTGATGTATATAGCTCCGCCAAGACCGCAATGGATGTTTTTTGTTTCGTGAAAAGAAATGGTGCCGAAGCGACCAAATGTCCCCAGGTGACCTCCCATTGAAACAGTTCCAAATCCCTGAGCTGCGTCCTCGATCAAATCAATATCATGTTCTTTACATAGACCAATCAAGCCAGATAAGTCGCTCGGAAGGCCGCCATAATGGACGGTGACAACTGCTCTTGTCCTTTCAGTTAGTTTCTTTTTTACATCTCTGATATCTAACATCAGAGTCGAGGGTTCTATTTCAGCGAAAACGATCTTTGCACCACATCTTTCGTAGGCAGAAGCGGTTGACACAAAGGTGTAAGAGGGGACGATTATTTCGTCTCCGTCCTCGATATCGAGTGCTAGCGATGTAAGCTCGAGAGCAGCAGTACAGGATGTAGTGAGTAAAACCTTCGAGCCAGTGATTTCCTCCAATAATGCTTGGCATTTCTTTGTAAATTTACCATTCCCTGCATAGTGTTTAGACTCAAAGACCTCTTTTACGTACTTTTGTTCCTTTCCAGATAAATAAGGAGTGTTAAACAAAATGGTTTCCATGTACACAGGGCAACGTCGAGGCTAATTCATAATTTCTGAAAAATAAACCAGGGATCAAGTCAATCTTGTCTTATCGCGTTCTACTCTTCTTTGTTTTCAGCCTCATGGCTTCCTACAATAGAACGAATATGCCATCGGGGTTTTTTTTCCACCTCGTCAATAATTCTATCTATGTATTCGCCCAATAGGCCCAGACCGATAGAAGTGATTCCAATCAAGAAGAGTTGTAGAATAGCAAGGGTCGTGAAACCTGGCACATTTGTGCCATCTATGTAATATCTGTAACTAAAGAACGCTGCACCGGCGATTGAACCTAAAAATGTTAGAAGTCCGAGATATGTAAAAACCCTAAGCGGGAGAGTGGTAGCTAAGAACAAATTATCAAGAGTGGATTTAATTAATTTCCTAAATTTATAACCAGATTTTCCAAATGGTCTGCTGTGGTGGTCTATTTCGATATTGACTATCTTTCTGGAAGATTTCAGTAGAATTGCCCCCAACACTGGATTTGCGGTTTTGTGTTCCAGCATCATACCAGCTACCTCTTTAGTGATCGCCCTAAAACTTGACATTTGTACTTCCCTTGGTAAATCGTGAAACCAAGAATATGTGAGTCTTACAAGACTACTGCCAAGATTCCTAAGAATTGAGTGTCTTTTGTTTTTGAATGTGCCCATTACACAGTCCGATTTAGAATTCACAAGTGAATCTATTAGAACGGGGATGCTTTCTGGATGATGCTGTAAATCATCATCCATCAATACAATAATATCGGCCTTTGAATGAGAAATTCCACAAAGTGTTGCATGGAACTGTCCGGCATTTTTTTGTAACTCGATTCCAAGGATTCTTGGATTTTTGTGTGCTAAATTTTGAATGGCTTCCCACGTCCTTCCCGAATCATTTGAATAATCATCCACGAGTATTAGTTTCCAATCCGCATTTTGGTTGAGCGCATTTTCGATACGTTTTGCTAATTCCTCCAACCATTCTCCGCTGCGGAAGCAAGGAATGACGACATCGACGGTTCCATGTTGTGTCATAAAATAGTCTCTGACTAAGACCCAAGCACTTTCTTTAATAAATCAATGCTGGTCCATCGAAATAATGGCAGAAAAAATTCCTGAAATACCGGAATCGGCGAAAATTGGCGAGGATTTTATTCATGGGATTAATTGCATTGTTGGTGAACGAGTCGAAATAGGCAAGGGAACGAGAATTGGAAATATGTGCATTATTGAAGATGGGGCCAAAATAGGAGATAGGGTTGAGATAGGTAATTTCTGCATTATCGGAAAGGGTTGTCGGATAGGGAGCGATTCCATATTGAAAAGCAATGTCGAACTTCGAGAAGAGACAATAATAGGAAATAAATGCTATATCGATTCTGGGGTAAAGTCAAGTGGTTCTAATGTCATTAGAAATGAAGTAACGTTACGCTATGATGCAATTATCGCTCGCGGGTGCGATATAGGAGATCGAGCATACATTTGCCCACAAGTAATGACCAATAATGTTGACCATAATGGTAATCAGATCGGTGGAGCGACCATCGAGGAAGATTGTTTTATTGGGACAAATACAACATTAGGAGCCGGGATAACTATTCTCTCGGGAACGTTGGTAGGTTCAAAATCTATGGTTACAAAGGATATTGCAGTCAAAGGTGTTTACGTGGGAGTACCTGCAAAATTACTCAGAGAATTTTGATTTTTCCTGTACAAAATTAATTTCATGCCCGCTAATCTTTTTCTGGATCTGATGTGATTCTGAATAACTGGAACATTGGTAATTTGTGTGGAATTGTCTAAAGTAAACTCTTCTAATCCAAATTTAGAATAGAGAAAAGATTGCATTCTGAGATGTGCAGAATGCCCCCTGAAATCTTCTCTTACACCAGTTAAGATTCCCTTCAGAACGTCCTCACCATCCTCTACTTTATGTTTATACAGAAAAAAACCTTGGGTTTTTCCCTGATATTCCCATACTGCGCAATATGTATCTGGTGATCTTATGGAATTTGTAATCCAAGCGTGATAATATTTCTCAGATTCCTTTTTGCTAAACAGGTTCCGGTTGTTGTAACGACTCTTGAAATGTATATTCTCAACGAAGCATTCTTTGGTGATTTCCAATATATCAGATAAATCTGCTTCACTATATGATCTTACGGTGCCTTCTCCTTTAATTTCACTAGGAAAATCACTTGATTTCATAGGAGTCCTAAATTCAGCCCTAGAGTCGACTAGTCTGAAACCCAAATCTTCCAGGATGCTGATTTCTGAGAATTTTTGGATTGGCACATGGGCCTCAATGCCCCAAACCATTTTTCGATCGAGAGATGTTATTGACTCCGAAATAGAATTCCAATCTGAAATATTTGATACATCCAAGTAATATATCTCTCTACCGAAGAATTCTGAATCCCATTCTTTTCGCTCAAGTGGCATATTGGTACCTCAGAAATGGTTTTGATAAGTTTTATTGGTATTCACATAATTCTCTGCCTGACGAAAATAACGAAAAGGAACTGCCAACTCAAAAGGCTGTGTCAGACTCGTCACAGGAGATTTGCGGAGTAGTGCTAGCCGGGGGTTGGGGGACAAGACTCCTCCCACTTACCAAGTCAGTAAACAAACACCTCTTACCAGTTTACAATGAACCAATGATCTGTAAATCTATTGCGACACTCAAGAGAATGGGGATTTCTGATGTTATGGTCGTTTTAGGCGGGCATTCTGGGAATTCTTTTTTTGAACTACTGGGCGATGGACACAGGTTTGGCTTAACGATAAGATATGCATACCAAGAAAGAGCAGGCGGAATTGCAGAAGCCTTGAGCCTGACAAAAGGTTTTGTTGGACAGAGGAATTTAGCTGTAATTCTTGGAGACAATATTTTCGAAGGATCAATGAAAAAATATGCAGACGAATTTCTAAAGGATGATGAACATGAGTGTTTTTTGTTTTTGAGAGAAGTTGCGGATCCTGAGTCCTTTGGAATAGCTTGGTTGGACGATTCTGGAAAAATTATCAAGATGGATGAAAAGCCCAAACATCCGGACTCCAGAATGGCGATAACGGGACTTTACTTGTATACCAGCTCAGTCTTTGACATTATAGAGCAGAGTATAGAGGAAAACGGATATTCGGAAAGAGGGGAGTTAGAGATTACAGACATAAATCGAATGTTTATGGATATGGGTACTGCAAAAGGGCGGCATTTTGAGAGTCATTGGGCAGATTGTGGCACAATAGACGCTCTTCTTGAAACATCAAATTTGATGAAGAAATGGGGCGAAGAGCCTTGGCTACCAGTATTGGAGAGTCTTAAATGAATGTACTCGTAACCGGCGGGTGTGGATTTATCGGTTCGCATCTAGTTAGGGAGGCTCTGAAGCTAACGGACATACAAAGAGTTGTGAATCTGGATGCGCTGACGTATTCTGGAAATATACAAAACCTGTCCGATATTTTAGATGAGAGGTATGATTTTGTTCATGGTTCTATTAACGACTACGAACTTGTGTCTTCTATTCTTTCGGAATACAAGATTGATAATATCATTCACTTAGCTGCAGAAAGTCATGTCGACAGGTCAATAGATTCAGTTTCCCCGTTCATCAAAACTAATATCGACGGAACTAGAGTGATTTTAGAAAATCTGAGGGTGGAAAGGAATAGAGAGAATAACATCAATCTTATCCATGTATCGACAGATGAGGTTTATGGGACACTTGGCCCCCAAGACACCCCTTTTACAGAAGAATCACCCATTTCTCCGATGAATCCGTATGCCTCTACCAAGGCTTCCTCGGATTTACTCGTACAAGCCTTCGTCAACACATATGGAATCTCAGCAATAATCACAAGGTGCTCAAATAATTATGGCCCTAATCAATTCCCAGAAAAACTGATTCCGTTAATGACACTTAATGCAATTGAAGGAAAACCACTACCCATATATGGCGATGGTAAACAGATCAGGGATTGGATTCATGTTTCGGATCATGTAAGAGGCATCATTTCATCGATGTTCGGCTTCATAGACAACAAACTGACACCGGGCGAAGTAATAAATTTCGGTGCTGCTAATGAAATGGAAAATATCGAAATTGTGAGAGGGATACTTGGGATAACCGGAGCCAGTGATGATCTCGTAAAGTATGTGAAGGACAGGCCAGGACACGACAGAAGGTATGCCATGGGATACGAAAAGGCGGAAATGAAGCTCGAATGGCGCCCCGAGAAGAATTGGGCTGATGGATTGAAAGAAACAGTAAATTGGTATATTGAACAAAAATATTGGGTAGAATCCATAAGAACGGGAGAATACTTGAATTGGATAGAAAATCAATACGGAAATTAGTCAGAAGATAACAGGGTGCTCCTTTGACAGAAGAGAAAGATTCTGATTTTTCGTTCTTGAACGATAGAGTTGTGAAAATAGCCATTATCACAGGAATAATTCTGAGGATTTATGAGTCTTTTACGGAAGAAGTAGAACCTGATGAGATGCACCAGTGGTACTTGGCGATTTCACCCGATATAAATTCAATTTTTTCGGATTTTGTTTCTAATTCTGGGACTCCTCATCCCTCTGCATCATTTATCCTGATGTGGTTTTGGGGAGCTCTTTTTGGTCACTCCGTAATCATAATGAGAATTCCGAGTATTATATTTGGAATTCTAACTATGATTTTCTGTGGATTACTTGCTAAAGATTGGTTCGGCGATAATGCTGGCAGGCATGCGGTAATTATGACTGCAGTGATATCTGACTTCATTAGGATTAGCGCTCAAGCTAGAATGTATTCAATGATGGTGTTCCTAGTAGTTTTGCTAATTTGGTTAGTAAACAGGAGAATAGCCAATCATGATGTCAAAGGGAGATTGAATTTTGCTATGATTGTAATAGTTTCGATTTTGCTCTCTCAAACCCATTACTTCGGCACTATGGCGGCATTTGGGGCCATTTTCATCGGGGTTTTGTATCGAAGGTCGGTATTGGGCCATATAGTCAGTGATTTTTACTGGATAATGATTTTTCTAATTTCCAGTTTCATCCCGCACATACCATTTATGATAACACACATGTCTGGCGGAGGTGTTTCTTACATCGAACAATATATCCAGTGGAATTTGCCTCTAATTGTTATCAGTAGGCAACTAAATGGATCTATTGCAATCGCCATATTAGCAATTTTCTTTGTCGCATTTTGCTTGAAGAATAACTGGGATCAGTTGGAAAGGGAGAGCAAGTATGGTTGGTATTTTGTTTGTATCTGGTGGTTCGGATGTTTCGGGATATCGGCGATCATTTCCATAGTTGGCCCTGCTGTAGCATCTCCTGCTAATCTAAGGATAATCATGCCTGCTACTGTAATCGGGCTCGCAGGATGTACGTCTCTTTTTCATGAAAGATACCTTTCGAGATATAGCAATTCTACCTTTTCTTCGGCGATTCTTGTGCTAATATCAGTACATCTAGTATTCTTCCATGGAATTCTCGACTCCCAGAATCCAGAAATAGAAACCGCATTTGACGAATCCGGAGAGATTTTAATTGGGGAAAGAGTAGTTTTGGTATCCAACGCACATGGGATTCTGTGGGAGGATGAATCCGGGCAATGTAGGTTTTGTAATCAGTTTCAAGGAGAAATTGTGGACACCGTGTTAATCTATGCAGGTGAAGAATGGAGGGATGATTTCGATAGCCGCCTGAGAAGTGGCTCTGTAGTAGTTGTAATTGAGTTAGAGCACTGGGTTTCCGAATATTCAAAATTTGAAAACGACAAAATAAATTCACTAGGCCAAGTCATTTGGGAAGGAGATTACAGACAGGTTAACGCAAGAGTCATTTCTCTGAAAAATGAAAATATCAATGATGATGAAAGTTCCTCTGAATCGATTGGTTTCCAGGAGGGGGTTCCGGGAAGAATAAAATTCGACGTCGATAGTGGTCTGATTTGTAGAATAACGGATACTAGTGGAGAGATAATCTGCACAGATGAAGCAGGAAGAGAAATTACAATCTTTGAAGGGAGACTACCCGCAGAATCTATCCATATCGGAGAAAGTTGGATTTGTGCCTTGGACTCTACTTCTTCTGTGCCATGCATCGAAAAAACTGATATTTTGGAATTTGAAGAGTTTTCTGGGAGTACAAATGTGATCGAGATTTCGATAGATGAGCCGATTTCTTCGATATCTACCGCAGAACATCACTCTTGTGCGCTAACTGTAACAAAATCAGTTTATTGCTGGTGGAACGTAGTAGGCGATTCTAGTGCTGAAGAATACACCAACGAGCCGAAGCTTCTAATCGATGGTAGGCTAAATCCTGTGAGGTCTATTTCTTCCGCAGGGCAAAATTCGTGTTTCATCCAATATAATTTACAAATTGATTGCAGAAAATTCCAGATTGATAGTGAAGTTTGGCCTGATAGTAAAGAGATAACCGATCTAGAAACTGAAGATATTACCACAATTTCATTAGGAATTAATATCTCATGTTTCTTGAGTTCAAACGGGGAAGTAGGCTGTTGGGATAATTGGTCGCCGATTGAGGTTTTCTTCCCGTTCGATAATGAAGAAGCGTCCTACGTAACAATATCTACACAAAACTCAACCGCATGCGCTGTTTCTGATACTGGAATAATTAGATGTTGGAATAACAAAATTGAGACCTTATCAGAAATTACCTTCAATGCGTATCCGGCTATTTCAGTATCGGAGGAATACATTTGCTACGTTAGTCGCGAAAATATGAGCATGTTTTGTATGAGGGAGGAATCGGAGGGGTACGAATTTAGATTCGATGATATATCCCTTGCAGACTTTGACATCGACAACGATCTCGTAGTTGATTCGATAGATTCTGATTACCTAAACGAGAGCATTTCTGTAAGTTGTCCAGCAGGGGAATTCGGGCATCATGACTGTAAGATGGCTTTTCCGGGGTACAAAGTTCCAATCAGTGGTCAAAGATTTCAAACGGCCTGTGAACCAGGATTTTTCCAACCAAAACAGGGAAGCACAAATTGCATTTTAGTTCCCGAAAATAGTTATACTGAAGGGTTTGGTTCTAGGAATCCTGTTTATTGCGAAGAGGGGTGGTTCATTGGGAAAGTTGGCTCTTCGGAAAATCTCTGCTCACCCTCACAATCAGGTAGTTTTCTACCTGCTGGTAAATCCGAGCCCATTCCTTGCCGGAAAGGAAGTTTTCAGCCAAACCGAGGTAGTGTTTCTTGTATTTTGGCATCACCAGGACATTTCGTCTCTGGAGAGGGTTCAGAGGTACAGGAAAAATGCACAAGAGGGTCATTTCAACCTAATTCCGGGGGATCCACTTGTCTAAAAGCGGAGCTAGGATATTTTGTTGAGTCCATTGGATCAGATAGTCAGGAGGCATGTCCGACTGGCTCATACACACAGGATATTGGTTCGATGTCACAAATAATGTGCAATGTAGGCGCTCCAGGATTCTACAAGCAATGGGGACTATACTTCCATTGTCCTCCTGGTTCCTACCAGCCCCAGGCTGGTGCCACGTCCTGCATAGAGGCGGATCCTGGTCACTATGTGCCATCTGAGGGCTCCTCATCTCAGACGCCAGCCTCCCCGGGCCACTACGCCGAGGGGTTCGGGGCGGTTGGCCAGACCCCCTGCCCGGTTGGAAGATACACCGTATCGACTGGTTCGGAGTCATCGGAAGATTGTGCCATTAGCGCGCCTGGATACCTAACTCAAGGGGATGAAATCCTCCCTTGTCCCCCCGGTTCCTACCAGTCTGAGTCGGGCAGAGAATCATGCAATGAGTCCGGACTGGGTTTTTACAATCCTAGTTTCGGCTCAATATCTGAAATTAGTTGTCCGGTTGGGAGTTACACCGTATCGACTGGTTCGGAGTCATCGGAAGATTGTGCCATTAGCGCGCCTGGATACCTGACTCAAGGGGATGAAATCCTACCTTGTCAGCCCGGTTCCTACCAGCCTCAGGCTGGTTCCACGTCCTGCATAGAGGCGGATCCTGGTCACTATGTGCCATCTGAGGGCTCCTCATCTCAGACGCCAGCCTCCCCGGGCC
>MDTD01099946.1_pt1 | contig 11672 bp, 8 predicted proteins | sample 811221 | NCBI WGS metagenome assembly MDTD01 (sample SAMN05326646, study PRJNA326480) | marine metagenome | isolation source: seawater | place: Pacific Ocean: South West | collected 2011
CTAAGCAAGTCTTCTAGTGGCGTATTCTTCATGTTCTCTTCCCCTGAGGATGAGGCGGTTGACGCAGAACCCAACCATAAACCTGCCTGCTGGCACAGTGGAAGACTCCCGGCTCTACTGACACAAATCTTGAGAAACGAGGCTCGAACTACTCTCTGCATCTGCGAGAGCCCTTTCTGTCGCCCCATCAACAATCCTCACGCGCCCGGCTTCAAATCAAGAGACCATCGTGAGAGAGCACCCTCACGGGAAATGTCATGCATCCATCTTAAACAGGCGACAACGATTACATGGCGATTCCTATCTTTGGACTCCACCAGCTTCCAGATGGAGCACTCGCAGACTTGCCGGAACAGGGACAAGGAAGCCGATCGCTCTAAAATACCAGATTTTGTAGGGATTACCTCCTCCTCCAAGATACTTTCTCTCCACAATTCAGGTTGACCGGAAGCCCGAGAGAGCCTATTACCCGCCCCCCGCCGAGGATTTCCCTGATCGAACTCCATTCTGATATGCGCACGAAAAGAAAGTTCATGAAGACGCATCTGACCCGTCCTCGAAAGGGCGGAGCCGCGAGGCGTCGCCGTCAGGCAGATCATCGTAAGCGCCTCGTCGCGCTCGGAGTAGATCAGGCAGCAGTGGATGGAATGAATCAGAAAGAGGTTCGTGCCATGCTCAAGTATCCTGCCAAAATCGGGAAAAGCTGAACTAAAGCTGCCCACTTCTTCAAAGGGTCCGCATCAATGGTGCGGACTTTGCTTGTACACACACCACATTCTTGCCCCGCGATACCGGTTGCTACCCAAGCTCAGCACCCAAGACGACCGGGGCTTCCTTAAGCAATCCGCCCTCTTCCAAGTTCGGCAACAGTGGCCTCTCACCTCGTGTCTGCCAGCCTCGGCTTGGGCACAATAAAGCAGGCCAGAAACAACCCCATCATGAATCCACCAAGGTGTGCCCCATACGCAATATTGACTTCAGCGCGCTCCATGAGGCGATAGTAATCAAATGAGATCCCAACTACGGTCAGGATCCCGAGGTTAGCGGGGGGCACGGGCCGGGCCAGGGGAAATACATTGGGATCAGGCAAACGCCAGCGGACCGCCATCCCAAGATACAATCCCTCGAAACCCATCACCATTCCGGAAGCTCCAAGCAGATGGTGATTCTCAAGGGGATTAAGAAAGACATGACCAAGGGATCCCGATACAGCTGTCAGGAGGCATACCGCCACCATCCAACGTGATCCCAGAAGCTCCACGGCCAATGCTGCAAAGATCCAAAAAAACAGAAGGTTAAATGCCAGATGTCCCGCATCTCCATGCAACATGGTGTTTGTTACGAGGGTTGAGAGAGTAGACACGTCATTAATAGTGGCTTTTCCAGAGAGGACCGCCTGCCAGCTGGTAGTGATCTCTTTCGGAACAACCATGAACCGCTCATCGGCCCCATCGGGCCCGAAAGTCTGCAAACCCAGAATCAGGCACATCACAAGGATCGTGAGCAAGAGCAGCCACTGCTTCCGGACTACCTTGTGCTGATACCAATTCATCGGGGAGAATCTTAATCTACAACCTCGGTATTGACGAGAATGCATGAGGGGGATTTCACCTCCTCCTTATTTCAGAGCGAACCGCAAACGGCCTCCTGCGGGTATTGTTCCGTTCCAGCGCAGGATCAGGGTGTCGCGGGCCGCCCAGCTTAAATTATAAGATGACGAATTTGCGATCTTGCCATCAATTCTAACGTCGGGAAGCCCCACGAACCCCGGCAGGACGAACTTTATCACGGGATCTTTGCGGTCGTAGACCCCGGCGCGCAACTCTACTTCTCTTGTTCCTCGAACGACGTGACACCCCTCACCTTCATTATACCCATCGAAATTCAGATCTCCTGAATCATCGAGAACAAGTTCCCCAGCATTTATAACCAGATTAGCTGGATGCTGATAACTACCTCTATATTTCTCTGCGAGATCGGGTTCTTCAAGAAACGATGGCATGATTCGCAGCTGCACAGCCATTTTCCCGCCTTTCCCGCACCCTTTGCAGGAAACTTTTCTATGCGTGGAGAACCTCGCATCAGGGGGCACATTGGTAATCAGTCGACCCCCTGCATTCGCTGGTAAGAGAAGAAGGTCATCTGGCACTGCCCAATGCCTGCCGGCAAGACCCAACCGCGATAACAATAGATGAGGTCCCTCAAAGGTAGCGCCGGATTTTACCAGAAGATTCCTCTCGGGATCAATGACCTGCCAGCCATCAGAGGCATGAATAAGTGGAGTCGTGAGCCGGAGCTCCATTCCGGAATGATCCGGCAGTAACTCCTCCGTTCCGAAGAGGACGAAAACCCGACCGTCTGGATAAACCGTATATTCCTCAAACCTCGGGAGTGGAAGAGACAAACTACGGCTCCGAAAACGAACCCGTGCAGAAGAACTTTCAAGAACCTCAATTATTACCGGGACGGGAGCGGCTGAACTGGAGGTCGCTGAGGAATCGATAACTTCCAGAAGAGACCCTCCCGCGAGCAAGTTCACGGTCCTGAATGGGTCCTCCCGAAGATTAAACCACTGTGTAATGACCTGCCCCTTCTCCCCGATCCGCTGTTTTCCCTCACCTTTCCTTGCCGTGATTCGAAGTTCGAAGCATCCGGGCGATTCCACTGACAGACAATCCGGATCGTCTCGAACGACGAGCCCCACGACACAGCTCTCGCTAGGGCAGCGCCCATCTATGAAAGCCTCCGCAACTTGGAAATGCCGGGAGTCCATGTGGGGGTCATGGCGAATTTCTTCCAGCAGACTCACTGCCCAGTCCCGTTCACCGATTTCCATGTATATTCTTGCCAGACGGGCCTTCTGGTATGCACGCAGACCTGCCCACTCTCTTGAGCGCAGCTCCGGCAGACTACCTGTGAGAACCCGGATAGCTCGCCGCCCTCGCCCTGCCCGTGACAGCAACTCCGCCATCGCCAGACGTATTTCAGCACGCAGCCGAACATGTGGAGGCTTATCCTCAATGGCCTTGAGAGCTTCCTCAAGTTGCCGAATCGAACCTTTAAACCCCTTATCCCCTGGCGGAATTTTCGCACGCTCAAGAGCAGTGACAGCTAGCCAGAACTCGCGATCACGCGGCCAAAGCTCAGCGTCTTTCACTAACGATTCCAGAAGATTTAAGGCAGCAGCATCTTCACCGAGTCCAGTAGCAACCCGGAACAATCCGAGTGTTGCGTGGGGGCGCAGAAATTCGGGTCCAGTCTCAACAATCATCCTGTAGAGGTTACCAGCCTTCACCCACTGACGCTCTTCCAGCTGTTTTTCAGCCATGAGATACTCTGCCAAGCCCTCTCTCCCCTGAGCCTCCGCCACGTCATGGCTTAGGACGGTCCACAGGCAGAACGCGACAACCGTGCTGGCCCGATACGCGCACACCACCAGCACGTTTCCCATCGCAAAAGCAGCAGCTTTACTTTTTACAATCTTGGCCATTCTGCTCGCGCAGCAATATCACGGGGTTTTTTCTTCTCCGACTGCGTGGAGCAGAGCAAGGGTTGCCCAACTTCCGGCTGCCATTGAGATAAACTGGTCCTTCCCATGCGGGTATCCACTCTCGTAGTATTTCTGGAACGGTTTACTACGACTTTTCACCTGCCATGAGCCGTCATCATGCTGGGTATCGAGAAGAAAGCGTAAGCCTCGCCAATAGCCTTTATCCATTGCGGTGAGGAATCCCTCACGGCGCAGGGCGAAAAGAACAGACCCAGTCGCATAAGGATCACTTTGCTGGCCCTTCCCAGGCAACTGGGCCCATCCTCCATCAGGCTGCTGCAACTGGAGCAAATCCCCCGCCGCCTCAGCCGCCTTCTCACTTGCTCCTAACTGCCCGAGAGCCAGGAGTTGAAAAACTCGTTCCTCTGTCTCTCTTGGAGTTGTCCGCAACAGCCACTCCCTTGCCTTTTTCTTCCTAGCCGCGATTCGGGGAGCCTGCTCCTCGGTGCCAAACTGGTCAATAGCTTCGAGGGCCAGATACGTCGCCGTGAAAGGACTGAACTCCGTGGGAGGACGATTCGAATTACTCTTCCAATGATCTGCCTTCTCGTCTCGCACAAGATACCCGCTTACTATTGCGGTGATCTCATCTGGTCCCCACCCCGCTTCCTGAAGCATCCAAAGAGCGTACCCCGCTCTTGTGAATCCCCCTCCCTGACCCCTTCCATCAAGATAACGTTCCTTGCCAACTTCCAGATCAGCCAGAGTGTGCTCCAGCTGTTCACGGATATTATTCTCATCGATAAGGAAGCCGCGTCGACGGGCCTCGACGAGAGCAACAACTGGCATCGCGTGGCCATGGCATGTAAAACAACCACGATGTTCACTTGTCCCAACCGTAGTTTTTTCAAGGAGAGGAATGGACTTTCTGATCGCAGATCTCACTTCCTCCACAGGGTGCTCGCTTTCTGCGCCAGCCACCCCGCAACCAATGGAGACCACCATCAGAGGCACTCTTAATCGCTCTCTTATTTTCATGTTATGGTTCTATGGAGAGTGGTAACAGCCCAAATCTCTACCGGGAACTGTCTTATCTTGCCGCTCTTCACCTCGGAATCGTATATCCCGGCGCTTCACCTGTCACCATACAACCCGCTGAATGATGGAACTTCCATTGTTTACGTGCAGGAGCTGCCTCTCACGCTTGTCCAAAACGACATGGTCTGCTGTCCTGAATCCATTCATGAACCAGTATCTTCTCTCCCTTTTCAGTATTGGAGCCTTTCTGCTCCCATGTGCTGCAGCTGGCAAAAGGCCCAACATCATCTTTATGTTTTCCGACGATCATGCCTGTAATGCCATCTCAGCTTATCCCGGGGGCCTTTTCGACCAGATTGCTCCCACCCCGAATATCGACCGGATCGCGAATGAGGGTATGCTTTTTGAGAACTCCTTCTGTGCGAATTCAATCTGTGGTCCTTCCCGGGCGAACATCCTGACCGGAAAACACAGTCACCTCAACGGGTTCCTCGATAACAACTCTTCCTATTTTGACGGTAAGCAACAAACCTTTCCCCAGTTGCTGAGAAACACCGGCTACGAGGTCGCGATGATCGGGAAGTGGCACCTTCACTCTAATCCCATAGGATTCGATTTCTGGCGTATTCTCCCCGGACAAGGAGCCTACTACAACCCGGACTTCATCGAGATGGACGGAAGTCGCAAGCGCTACGAAGGCCATTGCAACGATCTCGTCACCGACTTCGGTCTGCAGTGGATCAAGGAGGATCGAGACATGGACAAGCCCTTCGTGGCCATGATCCAGTTCAAGGCCCCTCATCGCAACTGGTCCGGCGCTCTGCGACATCTCGAACTCTTCAAAGGTGTGACCATGCCAGAACCCGACAGCCTTTTCGACGATTACGCCGGCCGCAGCAAGGTGCTTGGTGAACACGCCATGGGCATTGACAGGCATATGTACTGGGGCCACGACATGAAGTTCAACGGGCCCAACCTCTTTCCCGACCATTTCTCAAGTGGCATAGTCAATCGCCAGTATCAGCGGATGAATGACACTCAGAAGAAGGCATGGGACGCCGTATACGAGCCAGAAAACCAGAAGTTCATCGCGGATATGAAGGCCGGCAAGCTCAGCAAGAAAGATGTCGTGCGCTGGAAATACCAACGCTACATCAAGGACTATCTCAAGAGTATCGCCAGCGTGGACGAGGGCGTTGGACGCGTCCTGAAACACCTAGACGAAAGCGGACTGGCAAAGAACACCATCGTGATCTACTCAAGCGATCAGGGATTCTACCTTGGTGAGCACGGATGGTATGACAAGCGCTGGATGTTTGAGGAAAGCTTCAAGATGCCCTTCGTGATTCGGTGGCCCGGCGTGATCAAGGCCGGATCGACGACCAAGGCCCTTATCCAGAATATCGACTACGGGCCGACCTTCCTTGACGTCTGCGGAGCTGAAATTCCGCGTGACATGCAGGGCCGAAGCATTGTTCCCCTACTCAAAAACGCTAAAAAGAAGCCCGCGAACTGGCGTGAGGCATTATATTACGCTTACTACGGCGAACAGACGCATCAGGTGGCTCGACATGATGGAATCCGAACAGAACGTTACACGCTGTTCCATGTCCCCAAATATCAGGAGTGGCAACTCTTCGACAATGAGAAGGATCCACAACAAATGAAGAGCGTGCACAACGACCCGGATTATGCTGATGCTTTTGATGGGTTGAAAAAGCAATACGAGGACTTGAAGAAGGACTACCGTGCTCACGTTGCTCTTTTGCCCGATGAAAGACTGAATGAAGACTGGTGGAAAAAGCGCCACTCCGAAATGAATCAAAAAGCGAGTGCCCGCTCTCACGATCTCCTTTTTATTGGAGATTCCATCACCCAAGGATGGGAAAATGCCGGCAGGAAGAGCTGGGAAAAGTATTACGGGAAACGGAAAGCGCTCAACCTCGGCATCTCAGGTGACCGTACTGAGCATGTGATCTGGCGACTCAACAACGGAAATCTTCGGAAACAGCAGAAAGCCAAGGTAGCCGTCCTCATGATCGGCACCAACAACACGGGCCATAGAAATCAGGATCCCGGGGAGACCGCCGACGGAGTCTCTAGGATCCTGTCCATCTTGCGTGCGCGGTGCCCCGACGCCAAGGTTCTCCTTCTCGGAGTCTTTCCCCGGGATGCAGACCCTGAGGGTCCAAAGCGGAGGATCAATGATGCTCTCAATAAGCGACTTTCCGACTTTCATGATGGCAAACGCGTTCACTTTCTTGACATCAGCCATCACTTTTTATCCGAGACGGGACATCTTCCGAAGGAAATCATGCCTGACTTCCTTCATCCCCGGGAAAAAGGGTATGAGATATGGGCCAAGGCGATTGAGCCCAAGCTTCTGGAGCTGGGGCTCTAGACGGCCTCAAAAGTCTGACCGCTGAACGTTATTCGGTTCTGGGGCCGGTGTGAAAAGAGACTGCTTGTCGTAGTCTCGATATGCACCGCCGTGGATCAAAATGGCTCCTCTTGCTGGACTTTCCACTCACTTCGGTGCTAACACGCCGGCCCAATGAGTCGTTTCACCCTGATAGCTCTCTCAATCACCCTCTTGGCCTTTTCGTCTGGCATCTTACCTGCCGGAAGTCCCACAGCAGCAGAAGGCCATGACTCCTTCATTGAGGGATTAAGAGAAGAAAAAGAACCAGGCGCCAAGAGCGTCAGCACCATCCGCACCCTGAGCCCGGTCGTTTCCCGGTTTAAAGGCTGGTTTATCGATGTGACAGACCGTGCTAAAGCAAGCAACATGGGTGATGTTGAGACCGCGAATGGAATCTCGCTGGCGAGCAAAGCTCGGGACTCCTCGGGATGGCAGTTTATTGAAACCGAAAACGGGTATTTAGTCAGAGCAGCTGGAGGAAAATTCAGAGGGTGGGTAATTGCCCGTGATGATCGGGCCAAGACCCGTCCTGAAGGCCCAAACCTGACCGTCACACCGGCCCTTAGATTGGCCAACAGGGTCACAGACAATTGCCACTGGAAGCTTATCCTCACTGAGCAAGGTCTTGTTCTGGAGGCCCTCTCGGGGAAATACAAAGGATGGTTCTGGGACTTTGGCGGAGGAGACCCTTCCCATCAGGAGTCAGGGCGGGAGGTCTCGGTCAATGTTCTTCTTGCCGAAAAAGTCGTTGCTGGGTCTTACTTTGCCGTGCGCCCAGCCAAATAACTTGTCTCCTTCCGGGGTGCCATGCACGGTGCCCCGCTGAAATATTTTTCCTCCAGTGAGAAGCCACTTTCTATATCTCTCCGGAACCGCCCTTCTTCAGGCTGTGTTCTCACTGGCCACCTTCGGAGAAGAGCCGAGTAACCACACTGAAGATCAGACATCCCCACCACGGCACGAACCAGAGAATGCCACGTCGCCCCGTCCCCTGCTCAAAACTGCATTCCGCTCGACCGTCGGATCCATTATTCGACACCCTCTCACGACTTATCACCTCGGTATTACGTTATCCCGCCGGCGCGGAGCCACCCTCTTCGATAATAACCTTCCAACTCTGCAGGCTCCTCAATTACTTCCCGGGAAAGCCCCCCGCCCGGGGTCTCCGGAGTTCGAACTCCATCTCGACAGGGCAGGGCTGCCAGACCGGATCCCCGGTGAACTGAACTATCATATTGGAGGCCGCGAATTTTTCACTGCCTTTGAAAGGGAACTGACGGAGGCCAACCTCTCCATAGACAGCCAAGTCTACATTTTTGATAACGACGATATCGGTGTGCGCTACGCAAACCTCCTGCGTGCCCGAGCAGAGGAAATTCCTGTCAGGGTAATTTTTGATGATCTTGGCAGCACGATGGCCCATGGAAAGAGCCCGTCGTCGAATCTTCCACAGGACTTTATCCAGCCTGCGGATATCGGTGCGTATCTCATCGAAGGAAACTCTAATGTTCTGCTCCGTGAAACGCTGAACCCCTGGCTGATCACCGACCATACAAAGCTTCATATCTTTGACCGGGAAGTCGCATTCCTCGGCGGGATGAATCTTGGTCGTGAGTCACGCTACGAATGGCATGATCTCATGATCAGCGTAAAGGGTCCTGTGGTCGACGCCTTAAGCGGTGATTTCGACCAGACATGGAGAAGGAATGGCCTGTTGGGCGACTTCGCGCTATTTCTAAGGCGGCAGGATGTGCAATTTGAGGAGGAACAGGGAACACCTCTTCGACTGCTTCGAACGGATGTTCTGACCGCCCGTAATGAAATAGTTGTCGCTATGCAGCAGGCCATCCGTTGTGCGCGCGACCGTGTCTGGATCGAAACTCCTTACTTCTCATCGGACATAATCGAGACCGAACTCAAGTCCGCGGCAGAACGTGGTGTCGACGTGCGGATCATCCTTCCCGAAAGGGCTAATCACCAAATTATGGCTGCAGGAAACTCTGTTACTGCTCGAAACCTTCTCAATTCTGGGGTGAGAGTATACCACTACCCGGAAATGACTCACCTGAAAGCCATGGTGTGTGATGGATGGGCTACGGTAGGCTCCGCTAACCTCGATACGATTAGCCTCTTCATCAACCGGGAATTGAACGTCTCTTTTTCTGAATCAACGCTGGTATCCGAACTGATCGATCGGGTATTCGAACCAGACTTCCAGACCTCTTCTCCCCTTGCTATCGACGATATTGATCTGAAGTTTGCACCATTGATTGAATCTATTACGGACCAGCTTTAGGTCGCTCCGAGGCAATATTCTCCACCAGATAACAATAAATTTTCCGTTCACGTCACCGCTTACTGAATGAAACGCCGTCGCTTTATTAAATCCTCTACCGCAGCCTCTGGCGGTGCCCTTTCGTCAGCAGCCGCAGCGAAGGTGCTCGCGCAAGGCTCTCCCCGGAAGCCTAATCTTGTGATCATCCACTGCGATGAGCTGAATTTCCGAACTATTGGCTGCTATCGGGAAACCCTTCACCCTGAACAAGCCTATATGTGGGGAAAAGAAAAAGGAGCCGTTTGCGATACTCCACATATTGATAGAATCGCCAAAGAGGGCGCAATCTGCACCAAATTCTATGCTGCAACTCCTGTGTGCTCTCCATCTCGATCTTCGTTTATCAGTGGCCAATACCCTCATAATACCCCTGTCACCAATAACAGCATGCGGCTCGGAGACGAGGTAGTGACGTTCGCTGAAACTCTTAGAAAGGCAGGTTACTCGACGGGTTATGGCGGAAAATGGCATCTCGATGGACAGGGCAAGCCCCAGTGGGCTCCGAGGCGCAAATTCGGCTTTTCTGATAACCGATACATGTTTAACCGCGGGCATTGGAAGCAGTTCGAGGACACCCCGAAAGGACCACGCGTCAAAGCTAGACAAAATGGCAAACCGAGCTACTCCGTCAATGGGGCCGACGAAGAGTCCTTTGCAACAGACTTCCTTACCTCCAGGGCGATGGAATTCATCACTGCAAACCGGGAGGATCCGTTCTGCTACATGCTTAGCATCCCTGATCCACATGGTCCGGACACGGTTCGGGCACCCTATGATTCGATGTTTGACGACGCGGTTGTCACCAAACCGAGGACCTATGATAAGAAGGCGGAGATGGCTCCCTCGTGGGCCAAACCTACGCCCAAGTGCCACTACCGCATGGCCCAATATCACGGAATGATGAAATGCATCGATGACAACGTTGGACGTTTGCTCCGGCATCTGGAAAAGCTTAACCTGATTGAGGACACCATCGTTGTTTTCACTGCCGATCATGGAGACATGCGCGGAGAGCACCACCGCCAGAACAAGGGCGTTCCTCTCGAGGCCTCTGCCAAGGTTCCTCTTGTTGTGCGCTATCCTAGTGCAATTCCAAAGGCAACGCAGGTAGATCAGGTGATCAACACGGTCGACTTTCTTCCAACGATTCTCAGCCTCATGAACATCAAGTCAGCGGGCAGAGAAGAGGGCCGTGACTGCGCGAGAATTCTCCAGACCGGAAACCCTCCCACCGGATGGCGCGATGTGACATTCCTCCGGTCCACGAGCCGGGATGACAGCGACCGGGTCGGATGGATCGCGGCAGTCACCCCAAGATACAAGCTGATTCTTTCCAGTTCGGATGAGCCATGGCTTCTCGATCTGAAAGAGGATCCTGACGAACTAACGAACTATATTCGTGACCCCAAACTTAAGAATATAGGCACCTTTCTCGCTCGTGAACTGGCGAATTACGGAAAGAAATTCAAGGACCCCTACTGCGCCACTCCCGCTATTAAATCTCAGCTCAGCGAGCTATCGGTCTGAGGAAGATTGCCCTTCTGCCAGGGTGGCGCTGTGAACGAGAGCCGGAGCTTCAGGTGGATCTTCCATGCCCATCCTGAGTGAGCTTGGCGTCCCAGATTTTCATACTTAAAGATCACTTCCAGTCCTGCCAATGGTGTATTGCCAGCTGCGTGCAGCTCGATTATAAGAAGGGAAGACCTGTTTCACACAGAAAATACAAAGCACTACTGATCATGAAATTTTTCACAAAGATAATTACGAGCGTGTTCTGCATCTCAACCATTCTACCATTACTGGCGGAAGACCACCGGGAGGTGGACGAGGATCTCGATCGCAGAACTAATGCCGAGATTGTGGTGTTCCTTGAAGAGCATTTCCCGGAAGCGGTGGACGATATCAACGACGCCTCAGAAGCAGAAGATGAAGAAACTGAGCACGAACTGTGGCAGAATGCCAGAGAGCTCGTTGGTGAATTCTACCTCTTGTTCGAAGACATTGGCCAGGAGGCGGCAGAGGCATTTATCTCCATTCACCGAAACGATCTTGTTGCTGAGCGCATCATCAGGGAACTCCGTGATGGAGAGGGAGACGAGGAGGAAGATCTCCAACTAGAGCTCGAGGAAGTGATTGCGAATCATCTCGAAGGAATTCTTGATCTCGAAAGGATGATGCTGGAGCGGGAACTAACGGAGCTCGAGGAACGGGCAGAAGAGCTGGAGGAACGGGAGCTTGAACTCGAGGAGCTTGAACAGAACCGTGAAGAGGCCATCCGGGAGCAAATTGAGGATCGTCTGAGAGAAGAGGACCACGAGGACCACGAGGACCACGAGGACCACGAGGACCACGAGGACCACGAGGACCACGAGGACCACGAGGACCAC
>MDTD01156126.1_pt1 | contig 11671 bp, 8 predicted proteins | sample 811221 | NCBI WGS metagenome assembly MDTD01 (sample SAMN05326646, study PRJNA326480) | marine metagenome | isolation source: seawater | place: Pacific Ocean: South West | collected 2011
CTTGGCAACTCCTTCCGAATCCACGAGCGTCTGGAGCGGCAGGTGGTATTCCGAGGGGCTGGCAGCAGTGACAACGGCTTTACTTGGAATCACGGCTTCAGGGTAGAAGGCAGACGGCCGGAATAAAGGAAATGTTCACCCGGGGGCCTCCCGGAGTTGCCATCGCTGGACAATTCAAGCACCGTCCCAGGCACCTTATGTGCCTTCGCCTTTTCTTTTTTCTTCTCTGCGCTGCATCTGCTACTGCCACCATTGCGGGGGCCGAAAAATCAACTCCGCCCAACGTTCTCCTCATCATCTCGGATGATCAGGCGTGGGGAGACTACTCCTTTCTCGGACACCCCCACATAAAGACCCCCCACCTTGACAAGTTGGCAGGCGAATCCCTGACTTACACCAGAGGCTACGTTGCTGCTCCGCTGTGCCGGCCTTCCCTCGCCTCCATTTTCACAGGAAAGTATGCGCACGCGCATGGCATTACCGGAAATGACCCGCGCGTTCCTCCTGGCAGGAAGGGCGATCGCCGCAATCCCGAGCTTAGGCAGCTCTATGAGACGATTATGACCCGGATCAGTGAGGAGCCTGGACTCGCGCACCTCCTGGGTTCCGCAGGTTACCTCTCACTTCAGACGGGTAAGTGGTGGGAGGGCGACCCGAAAAAAAGAGGGGGATTCAGCCACGCCATGACACACGGAGACCCAGACCGTGGTGGACGACATGGAGATGCAGGCCTGAGGATCAGCCGACAGGGAATCAAACCCATCAATGACTTCCTTGCCGAAGCTCGGCAAAAGAAGAAGCCCTTTTTCATCTGGCATGCTCCCTTTCTCCCCCACACTCCTCATAATCCTCCCGAGCGCCTGTTTAAGAAATACCGGGCTCAATCGCCTTCAAGATTCATCGCCCGTTACTGGGCCATGTGCGAGTGGTTCGACGAGACGTGCGGCGAGTTACTCGCCAGAATCGATAAGGAAGGTCTCCGGGAAAATACGATCGTGCTCTACGTCACCGATAACGGATGGATCCAGAGTGCCGAAAGCGGGCGCTATGCAGCTCGCTCCAAGCGCTCCCCGAACGAGGGCGGTGTTCGCACCCCCATCATGATTCGATGGCCCCGGGTAATCGCCCAGAAGTTCGACGAAACCACACTAGTTAGCTCCATCGACCTTGCGCCGACCATCTTGAAGGCCTGCGGCCTTCCAGTTCCAGCCTCAATGCCCGGTATTGACCTGCGCGACCGTGCTGCATTAATCAAACGCAACGCGGTTTTCGGGGCATCCTATGCCCATGACATTCTCGACGTCACTCACCCCAATCTCAGCCTCCAGACCCGCTACCTGGTTTCCGGGCAGTGGAAGCTGCTCGCTCACCGGGGCTCCGGCACGACGGCGCAGAAGCTCGAACTGTATGACATTATTGCGGACCCGGCTGAAAAAAGGGATCTCGCACCCCAGCGCCCGGGCGAGCTCAAACGCCTCAGTGCCGCCCTCGACGCATGGTGGCCGGGACCTCCCTCCGGTCCATGACGCCCTGTCCCGCTCGTCCGAGACAACGGGATTCGCCTTTTCGCCACCTAGGGCTTCACCCACGTTCAGGATCCATGCTCCACTTACCCTTCCTTCTCCTGTGCCTGCTCATTCCGGTGGCATCCTCTGGCCAGCCCAACATTCTCTTCCTGTTCGCAGACGATCAGCGCAATCACACCCTCGGCTGCGCGGGCCATCCCGTGGTCAAGACTCCTCATCTTGACCGTCTCGCCGCCGGAGGCGTGCGATTCGAGAATGCGTTTGTCACCACCTCTACCTGCTGGGCCAGCCGGGCTTGCCTCTTCACCGGGTGCTACGAACGCCGCCACCTCTACCGCACCTCCCCCGGGCCGCTCAATCCAGATCTCTGCGCAGCAAGTTACTTTACCCTGCTCAAGGCCGCTGGATACCGCACTGCCCATCTCGGTAAGGAGCATGTCGCTATCAGCAAGGACAGCGCCGCCGCCATGTGGGATATCCGGCGCCGTCTGGGCCGTAACCCCTACTTCAAGAAACAGGCTGACGGCAGCCTGCGGCACACCACACAGATCCTCGGCGACTGGGGTATCGAGTTCCTCAAGACACAACCTGTGGCCCAGCCCTTCTGCCTTCAGATCTCATTCAACGCAACGCACGCGGAGGACGGGGACAAACGACCTGGAATTGGACACTTCCCCTGGCCGAGAGTCATGGACGAGGCCTACAAGAATCAGGAGATGCCCCTGCCTGCTCTCAACGCGACCGCCATCTATGAGTCGCAACCTGCATTTCTTAAGAATTCCCTCAACCGGGAGCGCTTCTTCTGGCGCTGGGATACTCCGGAAAAATATCAGACCAACATGCGGGCCTACTTTCGGATGCTGAGTGGAATCGATCACGTCATGGGCCGCCTCGTCGCCCAGCTCGACAGGCAGGGGCTCGCGGAAAACACCGTCATCATTTACTCAGCCGACAATGGCTTCTACCTCGGTGATCGCGGGTTTGCAGGAAAGTGGACCCACTATGATCAGTCCCTGCGCATCCCGTTGATCGTATTCGATCCCCGCGCACCAAAAGAACATCGTGGAGTCGTCAGGAAGCAAATGGCCCTTAACAGCGACCTCGGATCCACCATGCTCGAGCTCGCCGGCCTCCCTGCGCCGGCAAGCCACACCGGCCGGAGCCTTCTCCCGATCCTGAGAGGGGCTCCTCCGACGGACTGGCGGACCGACTTCCTCTGCGAGTTCATTGCAGTTCCTCGGACCATCCCGCGCTGGGAAGGCGTGAGGGGAAAGGAGTGGCTCTACGCCCGCTACTTCGTCAACGGGCCGGACAGGCCTCCCTTCGAGTTTGTCCACGACCTGAGGGAGGACCCCCGGCAGCTGATCAATGTGGCCGCTTTACCATCCCAGTCGGTGACAACACGACACACTCGTGCCCTCGCAAGGCTCCGCAAGCGCTGCGATCAACTGGTAGCCAGCAACGGGCTACGCTTGCAGGACCTGAGAACGAGAAAGAAGTAGGGGGGCCACACCGCCCCGGTCGCAAGGGTGGTTACCTGATCTTTTCGATCGCCTCCACCACTCGAGCACCCTCCCCCCGGATCTTCTCCGGCATGACAGATTTGATTCTGTCCATGGGCACCACCCCATCCCGCCCGAGCGCCTCCAGCGCGTTGGCGGCGGCGAGCGACTCGTAGACATTTCCGTCATGGACCACCTTGACGAGAACCGGTAGGATTCGCGCGCTCTCCCCGTGGTGACCCAGCGCTTCGGCAGCCACCACGCGCACATCAGGGGCGGGGTCGACAAGAAGATCAATAAGGCCCGCCTTGAGCGAAGCCGCCTCCCGCCCGGCTACCAGGGCCCCGGTAGCAGCCCAGTATCTTACCGTGGCCGATTCCGACTTCATGCTCCTGAGCAGATCCGCCGCGTCACCCACGGTTGCGATGCTTGCTTTCAGAGCGACAGAGCAGACCTCCTCCCACTCCTCCGCGGGCAGAGCATTCACATGCTCATAAATGGTAGAGTCTGCACTCAGCCGCTGCGTCAGCCCTTCCGGGACCAGGCCGGTATCTCTAGCGCCTGGCTCCAGAAGTTTCCCCCTTAGGGCCTCCTCCGCCGAAGTAAATCCGTTGCCTCCAGTTTTCGTGCTCTCCACGTCAAGCCGCCGCAGGGACTGGAGCGTCGCCTCGAATTCCTTTCCAGGCTGTTCTCGGAACGCATCATGAAGCTGCAATGGGTCGTATGCCGTATTGTAGAATTCGATCCCGCCCCTGGGCTTCCAGTAGCGGGATTGGATCTCGTTACACTTCCCCGCCTTGAAGGCCTCATACCAGGAGCCCATGCTGGCAAGAACCCGGAAAGGATAGGTGTAGGCTTGCCCCAGTGGACGGTGGGGGGAGAAATTGCGAACATAGAGCTGCCACTTGGTGCGGATTGCCCGAACGGTATCATAACGCTCATCCATCCTCCCCCGGTAGAGGTAGACGAAGTCACGTTCCCGGGCATTGGGCCCGAGGAACGGCTTCCCCTCCCAGATATCGGGAATCTTCAGCCCGCAGAGGTTGGCTGCCGCGGCCGGGAAATCAACGAACGCGACAAGCTGGTCAATAATGCCGGTGTCGTTCAGGGACTTGGGCGCAAGGTGCTTCCACTTCTCAGGAAAGCGAATGATCAGGGGAACCCGTGTCCCGGTGTCATGGATATTACGTTTACCCCGGGGAAGCGCGCCCCCGTGATCCGAAAAGTAGAACACGATGGTGTTTTCGGCAGCCCCCGAGGCCTCCAGCTCCCTGAGCTGCTCACCGACCCACTTGTCCATCAGATGCATGTTATCATAGTAGCGGGACCAGTTTTCCCTGATCTCCGGCGTGTCCGGATGAAACGGGGCGATCACCCCCAGGGGGACTTGCCTCGGGGGCAGGATACGCTGGGAGGGATTACTGGCCTTCCGCCCACCATAGGCCTGGTCCGTGGTCTGTCCCTCATGAGACAAGGTGGTATTAAAGACCGCAAAAAATGGCTGACCTTTTTTCCTGTTCCGGTAGTGAGCCTTCTTCCCACTGGCATGCCACCCTACATCTTTCCATCCAGCCCTCCGGCCATTGATCGACATATTGTAGTCAGTCTTTGAGTTATTGGTGCAGTAATAGCCTGCCTGCCGGAACAGCTGAGGATAATAGACAACCGCTGCCGGAACCCCTACGCTGCTCCGATGATTATGAAGGCCCAGCGTCGGTGCGTTCATCCCCGTAATCAGCGTTGAGCGGGCGACCGAGCATACGGGGGCAGACGAATAGGCATTCACGTAGCGCAGCCCTTCTGAGGCAAGCTGGTCGAGATGGGGCGTCCTTGCGTTCGGATCCCCATAGCACCCAAGGTAGGGACTGTTGTCCTCACTGGTGATCCAGAGGATGTTAGGCCGAGAGGGCTCGACACCCCTGAGGATCAGGGGACAGAACAATAAAACGAGGAGGAAAGAGCGGGCCATGGGAGCGATGTAGCCGGATCCTGCGGTGATGGCAACCCCGGGCGGGGCCCGGGAGCGGAAGGTTCCAGGGACTTTTCCTTTGCGGCAGCCCGGACTTGCCTAAGTTCGTCTCCGCCCATGAAAAACGCCCTGTTCTCCTCCCTGATCCTCTGCTGCCTTCCCTTCATCTCGGCTGCCCTGCCTGAAAAGCCCAATATCGTTCTTCTGTTTGCTGACGATCTGGGGCGCTATGCCTCCGCCTATGGCGATTCGCAGCGCCCCTCGGCAAATGACCTACTTTCCACTCCCGTGTTCGACCGGATTGCCGCAGAGGGGGCACTGGGTTGGAACGTCTTTGTCTCGGCCCCCTCCTGCTCTCCCTCCCGGGCGGCGTTGATCTCTGGAAGGCACTTTTTTCGAAATGGATCTCACTCCCAGCTTCACTCGCCATGGCATGGGAACCGTAAAGAGGATCCGTGGAACGACGTGAAAGGCTTCGCCCTGCTTCTGCAGGAAGCCGGGTATCACATCGGATGGTCTCACAAAATGCACATTGCCGAGGACCGCATGGGCGGGAAACAGAACAACTTTCGCTCCGCCGGCGGGAGAGTAAACCAGTTTTCGCAAAACGTCAGTAGGGAGATCGGCGAAGATGGGGAGCAGTCCTCCATCAAAAAAGCAAAGCAGAAACTCTACGACGAATGCCGGAACAACTTCCGATCCTTTCTATCAAAACGCAAACCGGGACAACCTTTTTACTACTCGTTTCATCCAACCAACCCTCACCGCAAGTGGACCAAGGGGTCAGGCAAACGGCTCTGGGGACTGGATCCGGATGAGCTGGCCAGGGCCATGCCGCCTTTTCTGCCCAATGTCCCCGAGGTCAGGGAAGACTTCGCGGATTATCTCGGAGAGGCAATGGCCTTTGACCGGAGCTGTCAGGAAATCATACACGAGCTGGAGAACCTTGGAGAGCTGGACAACACCCTGCTCGTCATTTCTGGTGACCATGGGGCCCCGGGGTTTCCCCGTGGCAAAACCAACTGCTATGATTTCGGTGCCCGTGTTCTCTTCGCCGCTCGCTGGCCGGGGCGGATCAAACCACGGCAGGTGATCAAAAAGCCCATCTCTCTGATTGACGTGGCTCCCACTTTTCTTGCCGCGGCGGGGCTGAAGCCGGAAGCAGGGATGAATGGTCAGGACCTGCTGCCAGCACTCGCTGAGGGAGATCACCGCGCGCTCCGGGGCTGGGCTCTGATCGGCCGTGAGACCCACGTCAATACTGCCCGCGGTGGACTGCCTTACCCGACCAGAGCCCTGCGCACAGAGGACTATCTCCTGATTATGAACTTTGCCCCCGATCGGGCTCCCATGGGCGACCCCCTCAAACTAAACGATGCTAACCCTCCATCTTACCAGCAGCTGGAGACCAGCACGAGGCTTGCTTTCGGAGACATTGATGCCGGCCCCACGAAGGCATGGATGGTATCTAACCGAAGCAACCCGAAATACGCACGGCAGTGGGCCCTTGGGTTCGGACCACGCCCTCCACAGGAGTTTTATGACCTGACCAGCGACCCGCACCAGGTCAATAACCTCGCGGGGAACAAGGCCTATGATGCCGTCCGCGAAGGCTTGCAGGCTCTTCTAGTGGACGAGCTTCGTCGCAACAAGGACCCCCGTCTGGATGGTGACACCTTCGACAAGCCCCCCTACAATAAGAGAACCCGGCCCGGGCAGACGAAGCGCCAGTAAGAAGGAAAATCGATTGCTCTCCTTGCAGATCACCCTATCCCTTGCTAAGGGGGCAGGCTCATTGCACGAGCTATTCCATGCGCTACCTCGTAAAAGTTTTTCTCTACCAGATTGAACCGGAAATCTGGCGTCGCTTCTCGATTCCAGCCGAGGCGACCTTTGGACAGCTTCATGATGCCATCCAGCAGGCCATGGGATGGGAGGACAAGCACTGGCATGAATTTCGCCACGGGAAGGGGAAACGCCTGCTCGACGTCATCGGTCCCGACCATGAGGAAGTGGAAAAAGGCGACAACTTTCAGGAAGAAGGATCGGTCTCAATCCGGCAGTTTGTGGGTCGGCGCCATTTTCCCATCCGCCTTCTATATCGCTACGACTTCAACGACGAATGGATTCACGAAATCTGTATCGAGGAGAAAACTGACCAGGGAGAAGGGGGCCTTCCAATTCTGATCGAGGGAGCGCGGGCCTGTCCCCCCGAGGATTCTGGCGGCGCCTTCGGCTACTTGGCGGCCCTTAACGGCGACCTCATGTGGCTGGATGATGATTACGACCCCGAGGCCTTCGACCCACAAGCGGTGAAATTTGGAAAACGCCGCGCTCGCATATAAGCAACTCGCTCATGCGCTCAGGTGGCGAGACACATTGTCGCTCCGTTCTTCCCCCACCTCATTACACTGCCAGTAGGTGCCGCTCTGGACATCAAGAGCGGTCAGCCACTGGCCGCCGTAGGCCCAGGTATCAATGCATATCGCATGCCCGAGATTGGCAGGAACTCCACCCTTCTGGGCCGTGTGACCACACACCATCGTCTTTCCGCTGCGATGAGGAGGCACTTTCCTGAACTTCTCCCAGAACAGCATGAAGGGATCCTGGTCCTCGAGTGCGAGGTGCGAAGCCGCATTCGCATGGACGAAAAGGTGCCTCTCCGATTCATGGAATGGAAGACCCCCCTCGATAAACTCCCAATGCTGGACGGGAATAGACTGAAGACTGTCGCCCCCGTAGGACGCAACGGTGGAGCTACCCCCCACTCCCTCGTCCATCCAACGTGCCAGGGCAACTCCTGAGTCCCTTGCCTCAAGCATCATGATCTCATGATTCCCCATGAGACTTACTACCCGCGTGCGCTCGCGAAGCTCTAAAATCGTATCGATGACCCCCTTGGTATCCGGACCACGGTCGACATAGTCCCCCAGTGTTACAACCGTATCTGCTTCATTAATCCCGGCGTAGTCAATCAACCTACAAAGGGATGACCTGCATCCATGTATGTCCCCTATTGCGATAGTGCGCATCCTGTGCTCGAACCATACGACGCCTTACCTCCCGACTTGCAAGTTCCATTCCCTCCATCCAACCTTTTCTGCTCATGCCGCAATTCCTGTCCCCCGCACTCGCTATAGGCCTCTTCCTCCTTTTCTCCAGCGGAACAGCCCATGCCACCGATCCCAATATCATCGTTTTTCTGGCAGACGACATGGGAATGGGAGACACCTCCGTCTATCAGGACTGGACCAGCAACAAGGATAACCGGCAACTCCATACCCCCAACATGGAGCGTATTGCCAACATGGGAGTACGGTTCATGGATGCTCATTCCCCCCACAGCCGCTGTAGCACCTCGCGCTACGCATTACTGACCGGACGCTACTGCTGGCGCACTTCCCTTAAATACTGGGTGCTTTTTGGCGTCCAGTGCGATCCCCTGATCGAGCAATCCCGCCCGACGATCGCCTCTTTGCTCCGCCGCAACGGATATCAGACCGGAATGGTGGGGAAGTGGCATCTGGGCCTTGGATATCGCAAGAAGGATGGCTCCCCTGCAAAGGGCTGGGCGGATGCGGACCTCACCAAGCCTCTCGCTGATGGTCCGACGGATCATGGGTTTGACTTCTTCTATGGAATTTCCCGGAGTCACCCAACTTCTGGACCCAGCGGCAAGAATCCCAATGGGCCAGAACAGCAGCGAGGCCCCGGATGGATTCACAATCGCAGAATCGTCGGAGCGACCGGGAACGGCAAGGAGCTGGATGGATCCTATGTCCTCGAAAGAATCGGACCCGCTCTTCACGCGAAATCCTTTCAGTTCCTCAGGAGCGCTACGGCATCAAAAAAGCCATTTTTTCTCTACTTCGCCAGCCCTGCCAATCACACCCCGCACACCCCCTGCAAATCGATTGCAGGCCGCAGGGTCGCGGGAGCAAGCCGCCATATCGACGGCAGGCTCACAGGCAGCGCCCGTCTGGACTTTATCCATGAGAACGATGTCCAGATCGGACTCCTGCTCGATTACCTTCAACGGACAGCGGATCCGCGTCGCCCCGGCCATAAGCTTCTCGACAACACCCTTTTCATCTTCGCGAGCGATAACGGCGCGGAAAATAAGTCGAAGACGGCCACTGGACCGCTCCGCAGCAACAAGGGATCCACATACGAGGGAGGCCACCGCATCCCCTTCTTTGCCTCCTGGCCTGCCGGCAAACTTGGTGATGGCCGGCCCAAAACCCCGGGCCGCACTTCCACCCGGCTCCTTGCCCTCAATGACCTGTTTGCAACCTTCGCCCAGATCCTCGGCAAGCCGCTACCAGATCTTTCCAAGGGAGAGATTGGGGCTGAGGACAGTTTCTCACAACTGGCCGCCCTGCGGGGCGAGGCCTGTCCACCGCGACCTCCGATTTTCCCCAATGACCACAACGAGGCCTCCAGAAAGAACTCTGAGAGGCGAGCGGTGGTGGCCGTTCGGTCCAATGCCTGCCCGATCAAAGGCCAGTGGAAACTCTTTCTCGACCACCGTTTCGCTCTTGAAGGAGAGCTCCACCCCTTCGAACTCTACGACCTCGAGACAGACCAGTTTGAACAAAAGAACCGGCTCAAGGACCCGGGGGCCAGACCGGCCCTCGAATTCCTGCTCAAAGAAGCAGCCAAGGCCTTGGGAGACAACGGCTCCACGAGACCATGATGAGGCCTTCCTTCAGGTTGGCGATCCCATCGCTTCCCGCTTGCAGAACCCCAGCTCCTTTTCTTTGCTGAAACGATGAAACGCACGGTCTTTCTAGGAACCTATACAAAAGGAGAGAGCAAGGGGATCTATTCCTGCCGCTTTGACGACGCCACCGGCGTTCTCTCGGACCTACGGCTCGCGGCGGAAACACCGAGCCCCTCCTTCCTCGCCCTCCACACAACCGGGAAATTCCTCTACGCGGTGAATGAAACAGAGAGCTTTGAGGGTACCGCATCCGGCTCGGTGACCGCTTACCGTATTACCGATTCGGATCGTGGAACACTGGAAAAGCTTAATACCGTGAGCTCGCATGGCGCCCACCCATGCCATCTGGTGGTCACCCCGGAAAGTGAATCCATCATTATCGCAAATTATACGGGGTCCACCGTTACTGCCATTGAGATTCTGGATGACGGGTCCCTGGGCAAACCGCTAAACAAAATCGTCCACGAGGGCTCCAGTATCCTCAAGCCGAGGCAATCCGAGCCACATCCGCATGCTGTCAACCTCGATCCTGCTAACAAGTTTGTCTTTGTCTCCGACCTCGGGATCGACCAGATCATTCGCTACGAGCTGGAGAAAGGGGGTCGTCTCAGCGAGCCCCGGGGTTCAACGGCGGTCTCTCCGGGTGCGGGACCACGCCACTTTGCTTTTCATCCGAAGGGATCTTTCGGCTATCTCCTCAACGAGATCAGCCGTACGATCACAGCTTTCCGCTACGACCAACCCAGCGGTAGACTTGTGGAAATCCAGACCATTTCGACTGTGCCTGATGGATGGTCCCGGGGTTCTACCGCTGAAATCTTCGTTCACCCGGGAGGTCGGTTTCTCTACGCTTCAAACCGCGGCCATGACAGCATCGCCTGTTTCCATATTCACCAGGGTTGTGGAAAGCTGAGCCTTGTCGACATCGAGAAAACCGGGGGGCGGACACCCCGCAACTTCAATCTGGACCCCTCCGGAAAGTGGATCATTGCGGCCAACCAGTCCAGCGGGGATCTGCATGTTCTTGCCATCAACCAGAAAACCGGCGCCCTCGACCCGGCTGGCGGCCGTCTCGAAATACCAAATCCCGTCTGCGTGGTCTTTCTCTAACATCCCCACCGCCGAGAGATCCCTCGTGCCTCTCTGCTACGTCCTCCCCACCGAATTCATGAAATCACTTCTACTCCTTCTTGCTTCCGGGTTGTGGGCTCTCAGCTTCGCTGCGGAACGCCCCAACATCGTCCTCATCATGGCCGACGACATGGGCTACTCGGACATCGGATGCTATGGCAGTGAGATCCATACTCCCGTCCTCGATCAACTGGCCCGTAACGGTTTGCGTTACACCCAGTTCTACAATACCTCCCGCTGCTGTCCGACCAGGGCCGCTCTGATCAGCGGACTCTATTCGCACCAGGCCGGCATGGGCCTGATGGAAGGGGACCGGGGCTGGCCTGGCTATCGGGGATCGATCAACAAGAATTGTGTCACTCTTGCCGAGGCCCTCAAAGGAGCTGGCTACCGGAACTACATGTCAGGAAAATGGCACCTGACCCGGCACAAGAGCCCCAATGGAGATATATCGGCTTGGCCCATGCAGCGCGGCTTCGACCGCTTTTATGGTACCATCACAGGAGCGGGCAGCTTCTACGACCCCGCCACCCTCTGCCGCGGCAACACCTACATCACTCCCGAGAATGACCCGGATTATCAACCTGAATCCTTCTACTACACCGACGCCATCAACGACAATGCGATCTCCTTCATCTCCGACCACTGCGGGAACAGCAAGGTAGCGGATAAGCCATTCTTCCTCTACGTCTCCCACACCAGTGCCCACTGGCCCATGCACGCACCGGAGGCTGATATCGCAAAATACAAGGGCGTCTACGACAAGGGCTACCCCGCAATCCGCGAAGCCCGCTACAAGAAAGCGATTGAAATGGGCGTC
>MDTD01036782.1_pt1 | contig 11669 bp, 10 predicted proteins | sample 811221 | NCBI WGS metagenome assembly MDTD01 (sample SAMN05326646, study PRJNA326480) | marine metagenome | isolation source: seawater | place: Pacific Ocean: South West | collected 2011
GACTTGGCGCATGCCCCGTTCGCCGGGAAGCGAGTAGGGGTGGCGCGCAGCCAGCTTCCACGAACGGCGCACCTCCTCGGACAGCGTATCCCAGTCTTCCTCGAAGCGCGGCCCGGCCATCAGGAACAGGGTGCCGAAGCGGACCTTGTTGCGCCGGACGCGCTGCAGCAGCTTGGCCGGCGACTCGACCGCGCGGGCCACGATCAGATCGACTTCGCCCTCCATCCGCAGCTCTTCTTCGGCCTGACCCGAGAGCACTTCGGCGTGGAAGAACTCCAGCCGCATCAGCGCCTCTTCGAGGAACTCCGCGCGCTTGCCGCGACGTTCGCAGAGCAGGATGCGCTTGTCGGGAAAGACGCCGGCCCAGACCAGGCCAGGCAGCCCGCCGCCCGAGCCCCAGTCGGCGATCACCCGGGCGTCTTCGGGCACGAAACGCGCAGCCTCCAGGCAGTCCACCAGGTGGGCTTCAATCAGCGTTTCCCAATCGCGCGCGCCGGTCAGATTGACGATCTGGTTGGCGGCGAGCAGCAGCCGCCCGTAGGCCAGAATCGAGGCGAGCGGGGCGTCGGGCGGCGAAGCCAATGGCGCGACGTGCTTGCGGAGCAGGCCGACGTCGAAGGGGTTGGGCTCTTCCAGGGCGGCGAGCGCTTCTTCGGGAATGCCGGGAAAGGACATGCAGGCGCGGTCCGACGCGAGGGGAGGGCCGGTGGAATCGGTGGCAGGGCAGGTAGGACTCGAACCCACAACATGCTGATTTGGAATCAGCCGCTCTACCAATTGGAGCTACTGCCCTACACGATTCCGATCGGATGGTGCCGAGGGGGGGACTCGAACCCCCACGTCCTTGCGGACACAGGCACCTGAAGCCTGCGCGTCTACCAATTCCGCCACCTCGGCTTCATCGGCCCATCCGGGTCGAATAAGATACCTCTCCCGCTGAGGGAAGCAAGCCCGTTCATGAGCGATTCCGAGCGCCCGATCCGCGAGGTCACCCGCAATCGCCGGGCCAAGTACGACTTCGAGATCCTCGAGACCCTCGAGGTGGGGGTGGCCCTGCACGGCACCGAGGTCAAGACCTTGCGCGCCGGGGAGGTCAGCCTCGGAGAGGCCTTTGTGCGCATCCGAAACGGCCAGATGTGGCTGGAGCAGGCCCGGATCGACGAGTACCGCGAGGGCAACCGGCATAACCACGACCCCTCCCGCCCGCGCCGCCTGCTGGCCCACAAACGCGAGATTCTCAAGTGGTCGCAGCGGATGAAGGAGAAGGGGCTGACCATCGTGCCCATCTCGCTGTACTTCCGGGGCCGGGTGGTCAAGCTCGAGATCGGCCTGGGCAAGGGCCGCAAGCGCCACGACAAGCGCCAGGTCATCAAGGACCGAGACAACCGCCGCGAGCTGCGCAAATTCACCCGCTAGGGCGGACTCCGCCGGCGCGTGGTAGAATGCAGCCTGCAGACTGTGCAACGGGGGCGATCGGTTTCGACTGGGAGTATCCTCGTGCCTGGTTGCGTGCCGAGGTTGCGGAGATGGCCTCGTAAATCCCTCCGCAAGGCATTTACCTGCCGACAACAACTACGCACTCGCTGCTTAATGCAGCGCGTCCCTTTGTTCTTCGCCCGCTGGGGCAAAGGGGCGACTGATCGCGGGCTAGCCGATGGTTCCTGGCCCGGGGACCTGAGGTAAAACTCAACGGGCTGGCGTGCGTCCTCGCTTGTTCTGGTGCCGGGCCGCTCGTGAGATTCGATCCGGAACTACGCACGTAGACGCCTTTCACGAGCCTCTGCAGGACGCGGGTTCGATTCCCGCCGCCTCCACCACGGTCCCGGCCGGTCGCCTCGCGCGGCCGGCCTTGCTCGTTTCGGCCTAGTCTTCGCCTTCGTGTTCCTGCAGGACCTGCACATCACGCAGGTAGAGGATCATGCCGTAGTTGTCGGAATAGACCTTCTTGCAGTGCGCGGCGATCGCCTGCGCGACGGCGCTCTCGCAGACCACCTCCACCCGGATATTGGTGCTGGCGTTGCCCCAGTTGCCATCGCGCGAACCGCGGTGCCCCTTGCCGCGGGCATCGATGATGGTGTAGCCCTCGGCTCCGAGACGCTCCAGGTCACGCTTGAGCATGGGCTCCAGCGCCGATTCGGTCACGATCGTGACCAGCTTCCGAGAGAGGTAGTTCATCCGCTCAGTCCGAACAGAGCATGGACCCGTTCCGCGTAGTACAGGTAGATGGGGATGCCGAGCACCACATTAAACGGGAAGGTCACGCCGAGCGAGGCCGCGAGCGAAAGCGTCGGCTTGGCCTCGGGCACCGAGATGCGCATCGCCGCAGGAACCGCGATGTAAGAGGCGCTCGCCGCGAGGGTCGCAAGCACGGCCGTCCCGCCGATCGACAGGCCGAGGCCGGCACCGAGGACCGCGCCGATCGCTCCGGAGACCAGCGGCATGCCCACGCCGAACAGCACCAGAAAGATGCCGCGTCGGCGCAGCGCTCCGAGCTGGGAAGCCGTCACCAGCCCCATCTCCAGCAGGAAGAGGGCGAGCACTCCTTTGAACAGATCGAAGAAGAGCGGCGAGAGCGGGTCGAGGCCATCCGCGCCGGCGATCCAGCCGATGATCAGGCCGCCCAGCATCAGCACCATGCTCTTACCCAGCATCACCTCATGGGCCACCTGTCCCCATTGGGTGTCCTTGGTGACGCCGCGAGCCAGCACGATGCCGACCAGGATCGCTGGCATCTCCAGGAGCACGACGAAGACCGGCATGTGCTCTTCGAAGGCGATCTGCCGGGAGCCGAGGTAGGCGAGCGCCACCGCGAAGGTGCCGACGCTGACCGAGCCGTAGTGCGCCGCGATGGAGGCCGCGTCGACCCGCCGAAAGCGGCCCAGGGTACGCAGCACCGGGTAGGCCAGCAGCGGCAGCACGATGCCCATCACCACGACCGCAGCCATCTGCGGGAAGAGCTCCATAAACGGCTGTGCCGCAAGCTCTTTGCCGCCCTTCAAACCGATCGAGAGCAGCAGCAGAATGCTGAGCAGCTCGTAGACCTGGGGGGGCAGCCGCAGATCAGACTGGGCGACGCCTGCCAGGACGCCGAGCAGGAAGAAGAGGATGATCGGATCCAAGCCTGCGCGCGCTTGAGGGGGGCCGATTCGGCGCTCGCATTCTAGCTCCGAGGTCCGCTCGATTCCCCGTGGACGTTTTCCTATGCTGCTCCCGGCGATGCGCGTCTGGTCTGCTCCCTTCTCCGGCTGGCTTCTTGCTGCCGCTCTGCTTGCTCTGGCATCGTGCGGAGCGCCGGCCCAGCGCGCCATTCAGGATCTCGCGGCGATCCACGAACCCAGCGACTGGACCCCGCGCTCGCCCGCCTCTCTCTCGGTCGCCCCCGAGCGCTACCTCGCCGAGCAGCCCAGTCGCGCCAGCGGTCCGGGGCTCTACGTGATCGAGGATCACCGCGAACTGGAGGCCGCGATTCTGCGCACCATCGCCGGAGCACCGCAGGAGATCCCCGGCTTCTCGCTGGAAGCCTGCGCCTGGTTGGGGATCGAGCTGCTGTTCGACGACTACGCCCAGGCACGGGTGCAGTCGGCGGCAATCCTTTCGTCCTTCGCGGGGGCCTGGATCGAGCGCAGCGCGGTGCAGCTCAGCCCGCCGCGCGAGGTCGACGCCGAAGCCTATGCCCGCGCCACGCAGGCATTCCTGGATGCCGACGAAGCCAAGGACCGTGACGCCCGCCTGGCCGCTCTTGAAGAGCTCGCCAGCCTGCGCGGCCCGAGTCCGGTCGTGGTCATCCGCACGCTCACCGGCGTCGCGCGTCGTCTCGACCGCACTCCGCTGCGCAAGGGCGACGAAGAACGCGCCTTTCGGTTTGGCGCGGCCTGCGTGCTGAGCTTCCTGGAAGCCGGCGCAGCCGACCCGGATCCGGAAGTCGCCGAAGCCTGCCGCACGCGCCTCGAGCTGCTCGAGCAGTACGCCTACCGGAACGCTCCGAGTTCGCCTTGAAGTCTGTTGGGTTGACCCTGCTGAAGATCGCGATCGCGGTCCTGCTGACCTGGTATGTGCTCGGTCAGATCGAGACCCGCGATCGTCTGGTCGGCCCGAAGCCGGAAGGCGGGGGCGACCGCGCCGAGATCTTCGGCGACCTCAGCGGGGACTGGCGGACGACCGACTGGGTCTTCCGCTGCTCCAATCAGACCGAGCAGCCCTCCCCGCTGCTCGGCGCCGCGCCCAACGCCACGCTGCAGCCGGCGGATCTGGAAGGCGCCTTCGCCGTGGGCTGGGAGCTGCGCCCGGGCTTCCTGGCAATCGTCCAGGGCATCCAGCCCAATTGGTTCCTCGGCGGCGCGGCCTTGTGGGGCGTCCTGCTGGTGCTGGCCGCGGTGCGCTGGCGGATCCTGCTGCGCGCCGCAGGCATCGAGACCAGCATCGGCAACGCGCTGCGGCTCTGCTTCGTCGGCTACTTCTTCAACAACGTGATGCCGGGCGTGACCGGCGGTGACGTCGTGCGCGGCGCGCTGATCACCCGCGGGCTGGAGCAGGATCGCTGGAAGGCCGCGCTTTCGGTGGTGGTGGACCGGCTGATCGGCCTGGTCGCGCTGATCACCCTGGCCGCGGTGGTGCTCGCCTACGGGCTGCTGACCTCCGGGGAAGAAGCCCCGTACCCGCCCTATCTCTCGCAGGGCGTCTTCCTGTTCCTGGGCGCGGCCGTGCTCGGCGGGGGAGCCTACCTCTCCCAGCGCGTCCGCGATGCGATCGGGATCGAGCGCTGGCTGCCGAAGCTGCCCGGCGGTGGCACCCTGACCAAGATCGACCAGGGCCTCGCGATCTATCGCCACAGCCCGGGGCGCCTGGCTGCCGCCTATCTGATGTCGCTGCCGCTGCAGGTCTGCGGCGTCCTTTCCTTCTGGGCCATCGGCGAAGCCTGCGGCGCCGGGCTCCGGCTGCAGGATGACTTCGTCATCTTCCCGGTGGTCCAGACCATCTCGGCGATCCCGCTTGCTCCGGCAGGCTGGGGAGTCGGCGAGACTCTCTACGGCCACTCCTTCCGCTTGTTCGGATCCAGCTTTACCCTGGGAGTGGCCGTCTCGATTCTGTTCCGCCTCACCACGCAGCTCGGCTTCGGGCTGATCGGTGGCATGGTCTGGGTCGCCTCCAGTCAACGCAAAGAAGAAGTTCACACTCTCAGTTCGTCATGAGCCTCGTCGTCGTCGGTTCCTTTGGCCTGGATACGGTCGAAACTCCCTTTGGTCGCCGCGAAGAGGTGCTCGGAGGATCTGCCATCTACTTCTCGCTCGCGGCCTCGATGTTCACAACGGTCAAGCTGGCCGGCAACGTCGGCAGCGACTTCCCCGAGAGCGCCTGGCGCACCCTGGACGATCGCGGCGCCGTGCGCACCGGCATTCGGGTCTTCAACGATCAGCCGACCTTCCGCTGGTCGGGTCGTTACGAAGGCGACATGAACGAGGCCGAGACGCTGCGCACCGAACTCAACGTGCTGGCGGAGCCGCCGCACGTGCCCGAGGACTACCGCGGCTCGGACTTCGTCTTTCTGGCCAACATGGGCCCGGACACTCAGCTGGAAATGCTGGAGCAGCTGCAGGGCAAGACGGTCTTCGCCGACACGATGAACCTGTGGATCGACACCCAGCGCGAGAACCTGGTGCGGCTGCTGCAGCGCCTGGATGGCATCATCCTGAATGACGCCGAGGCGCGCGCGCTGACCGGCGAGGCCAACCTGATTCGGGCCGGCGAGGCGCTGCTGCGGATGGGCCCGCGGGTCGCAGTGGTCAAGAAGGGCGAGCACGGCTCCTTCCTGTTCGAGCGCGACTTCCACTTTGCGCTGCCGGCCTACCCGACCTCGCAGGTCGTCGATCCGACCGGCGCTGGGGATTCTTTTGCCGGCGGATTCCTGGGTTCGCTGGCGGAAATGGGCGAGCTCAGCCCCGCCAAGCTCCGCAAGGCCATGGCTTTCGGCACGGTGGCCGCCTCGATGACGGTGGAACGCTTCTCGACCGAGGGCCTCGAGAAGGCCGCGCGGGAACAGCTGGAGCACCGCTACGCCGAGCTGCGGGAATTCGTCCATTTCGAGGCGTAACCGCGGCCGGGGATCCTCGTCTTCCGGGTGAGGGGATTTCGGTCGCGGGATTGGAATGCGCCGCTGCCACCCTCTACACTCGCCGTTGACGGAGGCACATCCCCATGGCTACCCGCAAGAAATCATCCCCATCCAGCGATCGTCAAAGCGCGATCCAGGCGGCCCTCGCCGCCATCTCCAAGTCTCACGGCGAAGAGGCCGTGATGGACATGTCCCAAAAGTCCGTGGGCCCTATCGCGGGCATAGCCACGGGCTCGCTCGGTCTCGACGCCGCCCTGGGCGGCAAAGGGCTGCCGCGGGGCCGCGTCATCGAGCTCTACGGCCCCGAGTCCTCCGGCAAGTCCACTTTGGCCATGTCAGTCGTGGCGCAGGCCCAGAAGGCCGGCGGCTTCGCCGTCTACATCGACGCGGAACACGCCTTCGATCCCGAGTACGCCCAAAAGCTGGGTATCTCGCTGGACGGCGACAAGTTCCTGCTGTCGCAGCCGTCCTCGGGTGAAGAGGGGCTCGACATCTGCGAGCAGTTCGTCAAATCGCAGGCGGTCGACGTCGTCGTCATCGACTCGGTGGCGGCGCTGGTCCCCAACGCCGAACTGAAAGGCGAAATCGGCGATTCCTTCGTGGGCGTGCAAGCTCGCATGATGTCGCAGGCCCTGCGCCGGCTCACTTCCGTTATCGGTAAGACCGACTGCGTGGTGATCTTCATCAACCAGCTCCGCGAGAAGATCGGGGTCATGTTCGGCAACCCGGAAACGACCCCGGGCGGCCGCGCGCTCAAGTTCTACAGCTCGGTGCGCATTGACGTCCGCCGGATCGGCGCCCTCAAGAACGGCGACGAAATCGTCGGCAACCGCACCAAGGCCACCGTCGTCAAGAACAAGGTCGCTCCGCCCTTCCGGCGCACCGAGTTCGACATCCTCTACGGGGTCGGCATCTCCTACGAAGGCGACGTCATCGACCTCGGCTTGCAGTACAATCTGGTCACCAAGTCGGGCGCTTGGTTCAGCTTCGCTCATCCCGAAAAGGGGGACATTCGTCTGGGGCAGGGCCGCGAGGCCGTGCGCACTCTGCTGCGCGAGAATCCCGAACTCTGTGAAGAGATCGCGGACCTCGTGCGCGAGGCCATGAACCCGGTCACCACCCCCGCGGCCACCGCCGCGAAGGAGCAGGCCGAAGCCGAGCCGGCTCCTGCCAAGAAGACGACGAAGAAGAAGGCGACCGCGAAGGCCGCCGCTAAGTAAGTCCGGTCCCGGGGTGCCCCTCGGGGCACCCCGTAACCATGACTCACCCGCGCACTGCGGCCGAAATCCGCGAGGCCTTCCTCTCCTTTTTCGAGGAGCGGGGCCACGTCCGGATGCCCTCCGATTCCCTCATCCCCAGCAACGACCCCACTTTGCTGTTCACGGGGGCAGGGATGAACCAGTTCAAGAACGAGTTCCTCGGCAAGGGACGCGATCTGCAACGGGCCACCACCTCGCAGAAGTGCCTGCGCGTGCCCGATCTCGAAAACGTCGGGGCCACGCCGCGGCACCACACCTTCTTCGAGATGCTGGGCAACTTCTCCTTCGGGGACTACTTCAAGCACGAGACCATCCCGTGGGAGTGGACCTTCTTCACCGAGGTCCTTGGCTGGGATCCGGATCGCTTCGTCTGCACCGTCTACACCGACGACGACGAGTCCTTCGCGATCTGGAACGAGCAAGTCGGGATCCCCGCCGAGCGCATCTATCGCTTCGGCGAGAAGGAGAACTTCTGGCCGTCCTCCGCGCCGTCCAAGGGCCCGAATGGCCCCTGCGGCCCCTGCTCCGAGTTGTACTACGACCAAGAGCCAGGCCAGCCGCTGCCCGAAAACGCGGGGCTGGAAGAGCTGCCCGGGCGATTCCTGGAAGTCGGCAACTTCGTCTTCACGCAGTACAACCGCCAGGACGGCGGCAAGCTCGAGCCTCTGCCGCAGAAGAACATCGACGTCGGCCTGGGCCTCGAGCGCGTCGCAGCGGTGGCGCAGGGCGTCGCCAATAACTTCGAGACTGATCTCTTCGCGCCCATTCTGAGCGCGCTTCAGGAGGGCTCCGGCCGCAGCTACGGCAGCTCCGAAGCCGACGACGTCCGCATGCGGCGCATCGCCGACCACGCGCGCGCCGTCTTCTTCTGCATCGCCGACGGCGCCGCCCCCGGCCGCGAGGGGCGCGGCTACGTGGTCCGGAAGATCCTGCGTCGTGCCATCCGCGACGGCATCGATTTGGGCTTTGATCGGCCCTTCCTGGCCTCGCTGCTCCCTGCCATCCAGGAAACGATGGGGGCCGCCTATCCGCAGCTCCACGAGCAGGCCGACACCATCCAGGCGCTCTGCGCCGGCGAAGAACAGCGCTTCCGCGAGGTATATCGCCGCGGCGTCGAGCGCCTGGAGCAGCAGCTGGATCAGCTCGCTGCAGACGGCGCCAAGCAGTACCCCGGCGAGCTCGCCTTCGAGCTGCACGACACCTTCGGCTTCCCCGTCGACATCACCGAGGTCGTCGCGCGCGACCGCGGCTTCGCGTTCGATCAAGAGGGCTTTGAGTCCGCCATGGAGTCGCAGCGTGACCGCGCTCGAGCCGGCACTGAGATCTCCGACGAGGTCTTCGCCGCTTCGGTGGGCGCGCTGGTGCAACAGGCCGGCGCCACGCCAACCGTTTTCCTCGGCTACGACGAGGATTCCGCCGACGGCACGGTGCAGGCTCTGCTGGTCGAGGGTCAGCCGGTATCCGCCGCGCAGGCCGGGCAGGATGTGCTCGTCGTTCTCGATCGCACTCCCTTCTACGCCGAAGGCGGTGGCCAGATCGGTGACCGCGGCACCCTGAACGACGCTCAGGGTCAGCCGCTCGCCGAGGTCCAGAACGCGCGCGCTGAAGACAAGTTCACCGTTCACCAGGTGCGCGCTCACGGTTCGCTCCAGGTGGGGGACATTGTGCAGGCCGCCGTCGACGTCGAAGCACGTCGCGCCACCGAGCGCCACCACACGGCCACGCACCTCCTCCATGCGGCGCTCAAGGACGTGCTCGGCGCGCACGTCAATCAGGCGGGCTCCGCCGTGGGCCCCGAGCGGCTCCGCTTCGACTACACCCACCCTGAGGCACCCAGCGCCGAGCAGCTGCGCGAGATCGAAGATCTGGTGCTGGCCCAGATCATGCGCTCGACGCCGGTCGGCTGCCGCCACTCCAGCCTCGAAGAGGCCAAGCAAAGCGGCGTGACCGCTCTGTTCGGCGAGAAGTACGGCGACGAGGTGCGGATCATCGAAGTCCCGGGCTTCTCCGCCGAGCTCTGCGGCGGCACGCACGTCGCCAACGTCGGCTGCATCGGCGGCTTCCGTGTCCTTTCCGATCGCGCGCTTGCCGCGGGCGTGCGGCGCATCGAGGCCGTCGCCGGCGAGGTCGCCGCGCAGCTCGCTCGCCAGGAGCGGGCGCTGCTCAGCGAGCTCGAGTCCGAGCTCAAGTCTCCTGCCGACCGGCTGCTCGAACGCGTGCAGGCGCTCAAGACCCAGCTCAAGGAGGCCAAGCAGGCCAAGGTCGTGGCGGCCCCGGATGCCGCCTCGGTGCGGGCCGGCCTCGAGGGCGACGCCACCTTCGGCTGGAGCCACCTCGCCGATCTCGACGCCGAGGCCTTGCGCACGCTGTCCGATGGGCTGCGCGCCCAGAAGGAGCTGCCTGCGGTCGTGGTGCTGACCGGCGGCGACAGCAAGAAAGTGCCCTTCGTGGTCCTTTGCCGGCCGGAATCCGGCCATCACGCCGGCAAGCTCGCCAAGGCATTCGGCAAGCATGTCCGCGGCGGAGGCGGGGGACGACCCGATTTCGCCCAGGGCCAAGGCTCGCAAGGAGATGGGCTCGACGCTGCCTTCACCGCCTTTCGCCAGGAACTGGGGGCAACCTCGGCCTGATCTGGGCTCAGGTGCTTGACCCGGATCGCAAAACTGCGACAATACCCGACCGTTTCCGCCGCCCGCCCTCGGGTGAAGGGAAACAAACGCGACACACGGTCCCTCGCCGTGGTCGCCATTCGGAGAACCGACCATGGCCGTACCGAAGCGTAAGTCCTCGAAGTCGCGCGCCCGCAAGGGCCGCGCGGGTGCCCGCAAAGCCGCTCCGGCGAATCTGCGCAACTGCAGCCGCTGCGGGAGCCCGGGTCTCTCGCACACCGTCTGCGAGAACTGTGGCTACTACGGTGGCCGCGAAGTCGTCGAGAAGGACGAGTTCTAAGCCGATCCCATCCTGATGAGGATCGCGGTCGATGTTCTCGGCGGCGACCATGCGCCGGACGAGATCCTGAAAGGTGTCGCGGAAGCTCTCCTAACCGGAGAGTTTGCCGCCGACGAACTGCTATTGGTCGGCCCGCGGCCGATCATGGAACAGCAGCTCGGCGAGCTGGGCGTGGAGTCCCTGCCGCACCTGCTCCACACCGAGCAGGTCATCGAGGGCCACGAAAAGCCCGTCGAAGGCCTCCGCTCCAAGCCGGAAGCCTCGATCGTGCTGTGCGTCGGCGCGGTGCGCGAGAAGAAGGCCGACGGCCTGATCGCGTTCGGGAACACCGGCGCCACGGTGGCGGCCGCCACGATGGGGCTGGGCATGCTGCCGGGCATCCGTCGTCCGGGGATTGCCGTCGTGCTGCACGGTCGCCAGGGGCCCTTCACCCTGCTCGACGCGGGCGCCAATCCCGCGCCGAAGCCCAATCACCTGTTCCAGTACGGGCTGATGGGCGCCTCCTTCGCCTCCGACGTGCTCGGCATCGAACAGCCGCGCGTGGCTCTGCTCAACATCGGCGGTGAAGCCGGCAAGGGCAGCCCCTTGCTGAAAGAGGCCTACGCGCTGCTGCAGGAAGCCCCGGTCCAGTTCAACGGCAACATCGAAGGCAACCACCTCTTCTTCGGCGAAGCCGATGTGGTGGTCGCGGACGGCTTCGCCGGCAACATGGTGCTGAAAGTCGTCGAGGGCTTCGCCGAATACCTCACGGGCCGTGCCACCGAGGCCTCCCGTGACGCAGGCGAAGGTCTGCGCAACACCATCCGCCAGCTGTTCGGCGCGGCGGACTACGCCGAAGTCGGCGGCGCCAGCCTGCTGGGGGTCAACGGAACCGTGCTGATCGGGCACGGTCGCTCCAAGGCCTCGGCGGTGCTGCCTGCGCTGCGCGCGGTCCGGAAAGACATCGAGAAGGGCGTCAACCGCCACATCACCGAACGCATCGCCGAGTCGCAAGGTAACTCGGCCTCGACCTCCGCATGACGCACAACCTTCCCGTCGGAATCGCTGGCCTGGGACACGCCGTCCCGGACCGCGTCCTGGACAACGACTGGTTCACTCAGTTCATCGACACCAGCGACGAGTGGATTCGCCAACGTACGGGGATCGTCGAGCGCCGCTGGCTCAGCGAGGATGAGACCACCTCGGATCTCTTCATTCGGGCCGGCCAGATGGCGCTGGACCGCGCGGGCGTGAAGCCGGAAGAGGTCGACCTGATCGTGGTCGGCACAGTCTCCGGCGACTACCTGGCCTGCCCGGCGAGCGCCTGCATCGTCCAGGACAAGCTGGGCTGCACCAACGCCGCGGCCTTCGAC
>MDTD01066312.1_pt1 | contig 11669 bp, 6 predicted proteins | sample 811221 | NCBI WGS metagenome assembly MDTD01 (sample SAMN05326646, study PRJNA326480) | marine metagenome | isolation source: seawater | place: Pacific Ocean: South West | collected 2011
ATCGAGGCTGGGCGTGGGTCTTCCTGCGAATTGCAGCTGTCCCCTGAAAATGTGTTCTGGGTTAAATCGAGGACGACTGTGGTGATTTCGAAAGACACCAAGAATAAAAAGCAACGGGTCCTGCTTAAGCTGGAAAGAGGTAATGTGGACCTGACGCTTGATAAGTTTCCGAAAGATCACTCCTTGGAGGTGGAAACACCTACTGCTGTCTGCGGTGCCGTGGGTACTCGCTTTGTGGTAACATTTGAGGACACCTATGAGAAAGAAGTGGATGACAAGAAAGGGCTGCGTGAAGCTTCTTTCGATTGTACCGAAGGTTCCGTGTATGTAGCCAGTCGTTTTACTTTTGATGCTGAAGCGGTAGAAGCTGAAGCGATGGATGTACCCGCATTGAGCAATGCGAGTATGGTGGCGACGATTCATGAGGGCATGGAAAACACGTTTGCTGATATCCAGATTACGCGTGGTAAGCTCTCAATTAATGCTGGTGGTGAGGGGAGTTCTGGAAATTCATTTGTGGTAGACAGCAGTGACGGGACTGCCACGCGATTCCAGATCGCAATGGAAAAGAATGATGATGATGCTGGTATGGTTGCTCTGAAAGTGGAAGAGGGGACGGTAACCGCGGTCAATAAGCGTTTCTTTGCTAAAGATGAGATCGTCGATATTACTACTGATAATGGTGCCGTCGTAGTAAAAGATGACTCTGTTAAGACTGATGTCACAGAGGAAACAAACAGTGATGGCGAAAAAGAAGTGAAGTCAAAGTCGAGTAAAATTGCGAGTGATTACCTGGTTGCATCTCTGGCGGAAGGTCAGGCTGTTTCTCTCTGGCAAGATGAGAGAGATGAGTCCAAGAAAAAGGAATTGGAAAAAGACGCCCGGACCAAGGCGGCAACCGCGACTGCTCTGCGTAAGGAATTGGTGGCACAGGTTCGTTTAATGCGGGCGATGAACACGATTCGTCGCAGTGCTATTCGTCGTCCGAGCATACCTTAAAAGTAGCTGAAGGGGCCTGAGGGTGCCAGCACTCGGCAACATCCGGTTTCTGATCTGTGCGATGGTGGTGGTATGCAGCCCTGTCCTGAAAGCTGAAGGCAAACATGATGCATCTGCTTTCAGTGACACTGAGTATGCCTCCCCTGAGCTTGCGCAAGCTTGGTTAAAGCAGCGTGCACAATTTCGTTTTCGCGCCGGTTCTTTATCTGTAATCGGGGTTACTGTGTCCCGTTTCCGGTGGCATGATAACCTGGATAGTTGGAGTCGTACCTGTACCCATTTACTGCATGCATCACATCATTGGCTGGGGGTGGACCGAGATCAATTGATGCATGTATCCGAACCAGACCGATCTTCGTTAAAGCACTTTCTAACGGTCGTTTTACCCAAGCGTATACGACCGCGCAATACCCTGATGTTTTATCTGGGGACCCACCACCTCAAAGATGGTCGACTTTTGCTTGCTGATGGTGATGCCATTACTGCTTCGGAACTTCACGAATGGTTAAGTGCATTGCCTGTCAAGGAGATTATCTGGGTCACAGACGTTTGTTTTTCAGAACGAATGGAACAATCTGTTTCGTTCCGGGAGGATGAGGTTCGCCTTTATGCATCTGGTGCAGACGAGAAGACTCCAGAAGTCCCTGTTAAAGGCAAACTTCGGGCTGTAGAAAAGTTATTTGCCCCAACACTGGCAGCAATGCAGGTGGATTGGCATGCCAGTTCTGAGCCGATCAGTCTAATGGGACTTGGCTTATTGCATGCCATTCGTCAAGCTACATCGGATTCGCGGCAGCAGGACATTGAGCTACAGACGGTCTGGGATGAAGCATGTCATTTTCGTGATCAGCTTGATGAGGATGTTCGACGTATTCGGTTTTCCCGTTTTGGCTCGAAAGCTTTGCGTTCCATTATCCTTTCTCAAGTGATGGAACGGGCCGGTGATTCCATTGTGCTTCCTCTGGCACCTTCTTTAGCAGTCCACCAAGGGGATTCCTTTCCCGTACTTGAAGATCTTTTGAAGCAGCCAGATGACAAGATTGATGTCGGACTTGCCAATTTACTGATGGGGGATTTGCTGGAAGGGACGAGTAAGACTAAAGACCATATCCGCACCCTTGAAAAATGGGCAGATGATCTGCGTTTACGTATTGGTGAGGAACGTAAACCGGATAAAATTGCGGCGATCCTTAATCGCTATGTGTTTGAAGAAAAAAAGGTCACGGCCATGGAAGATCCCTATGCCAGGGATTTTCTCCTGAGTGAGGTTTTTATGACAAATCGGGGACGCTGTAGTGCTCTGGTGACACTATATATTGCTCTTGGACAAAGGCTGGGCTATAATTTTCGGGCAGTCTGCGTACCTGAACATATTTTTGTGCGCTGGCATAAGAATGAGGGGGACGGACTGGAGTGGCCAGCCGGTCAGACTGCTATGGTTTTTGAAACAACCCAGGGTGGGGCGAACATACCTGGCGAGATTTATCGGCAATCTCACCAATGGGGTGCAACCTTGCAGGCAAACAGTTTTTATATGCGCAGTCTGACTTTTATGGAAACAGTCGGAGCGTTGTACAGTCCGCTTGCCAGTGCCTATCTGGTGAATGGTGATGTAGAAAAGGCTATTGAATATGGACGGTTGGCAATCACCATCAATGCTAATGATGCCGAAGCCTGGAATAACCTGGGACTTGCCAGGCGCCGGGCGGGACAGATTGATTTGGCAATTGCCGGTTATAAGCAGGCCTTGCTGATCAATCCAAATTTTGCCGAAGCCTGGAATAATCTGGGGACGGTATTATCTGCCAGTGAGGCGCGAATTGATGCTTGGAAAAAGGCTGTTGTAGCTAAGCCGGACCTGGCAATTGCTTGGGCAAACCTTGCCAAAGCTTATTACCAGAAGAGTCAGTTTGAGTTAGCATTGGCATGCAGCAAGCGCTGTGAAGAACTTGGGCAGCCTCTCGGAGATGATTTCCTTCAGAAGCTCCAAATAAGGCCACCTCAGCCATAACCTGGATAATTCAGCAAGGAGAGTGCCTGATGTCCGATCTGATTCTTGCCATAGATCAAGGTACGACAAGTTCACGTGCATTTGTGCTTAATTCCAAAGCCGATGTACTGGGGAAAAGCCAAATGGAACACCGGCAATATTACCCGCGTGCAGGCTGGGTAGAGCATGATGCCACCGAGATCTGGACAAATACCCAGGCGGTCTGTTTGAAAGCTATGCAGGCAGCCAGGATTGATTGTGCGGATGTTGCCGGAATTGGTATCACGAATCAGCGTGAAACGATAGTAATCTGGAATAAATATACAGGGAAACCATGTGGTCCGGCACTGGTTTGGCAGGATACTCGAACCCAACATGTATGTGATGAGTGGATTGCCGATGTCGGAATGAACTGTTTCCAGGAAAAGACGGGATTGCCAATCGCAACCTATTTTTCCGCCAGCAAACTGTCATGGTGTCTGGATCATATTGATGGGTTACGGGAGCAGGCTGAGGCTGGTAAGATTTTATGCGGTACTATTGATTCATGGTTGATCTGGAATATGACAGGTGGAGAAAAGGGTGGGGCGCATGTTACGGATGTGACTAACGCATCACGGACCCAGTTGATGAACCTGCATACCAGACAATGGGATGAGGAACTTCTTGCCTTTTTCAACGTACCGCGAAGGATATTGCCGGCGATTACACCAAGTTGTCAGCCTGGGGGATGGGGGAAGACTAGTCATGACCTTATATTCGGTGGAGGTATACCGGTCTGTGGAGCGCTGGGTGACCAGCAGGCAGCCTTGTTCGGGCAAAGCTGTCAAAGGGCAGGAGAAGCTAAAAATACCTATGGCACGGGATGTTTCCTGCTCATGCATACTGGAGAAACTCCAATTGTGTCAAGCCACGGTTTGTTGACGACAGTCGCTGCTTCCCTGCCTGGTGCATCCACACAATATGCATTGGAAGGATCTGTGGCAGTCGCCGGATCACTGATTCAATGGTTACGTGACAATCTGGGGATTATTGAGACTGCTGCTGAGGTAGAAACTCTGGCGGTTTCTGTTCCAGATAACGGTGGGGTGAGCATTGTACCGGCCTTCTGCGGTTTGTTTGCCCCATACTGGCGAAGTGATGCTCGTGGCATCATCTGCGGGTTGACCGGGTATGCAAATAAGGCCCATCTGGCCAGAGCGGCACTGGAGGCGACGGCTTTTCAAACAGTCGAGCTTTATCAGGCTATGGCCAAAGATCTGCACCTGCAGCAGTCCCTCCCTCTGCGCGTGGATGGAGGAATGGTTGCCAATCATTTGCTCATGCAGATTCAGGCTGATCTCCTTCAGGGGGACGTGATTCGGCCATCCTTTGCTGAAACAACTGTGCTTGGGGCAGCCTATCTTGCCGGCTTGTCATGTGGAGTCTGGGGGTCGGTAGAAGAGGTGCGGCAGCATTGGAAAGAAGATGCACGGTGGTTGCCTGTTATCGGTCCAGAAGACGCAAAAGAGCAGCTTAAAAAGTGGCAAGCATCAGTTGTGAGGTCATTCAATCAGACATGAGAATGGTGCAAAATGCCTTGGGGTAAGGTCCATGGCGTGCAAGGTCCGGTTGCAAACGCTATAATATGCCCTTAACCGTGCCGAGGCAGAGCATACATGCAGATTGATTATCTTTTCAGCGAAATATGTCGCAGAAAACAGAAGGAGGGGAGTCGTCCCCACGCACATGATTTCTGGCAGCTTGATCTTGTCCAGGATGGGGCCTTTGTCAATACAGTCAATGGTCAGGATTATCATTGTACGGCGCAGACGCTGCTTCTGATCCCCCCCCAGCACCAGCATAGTCTGGCTTGCAGTGCTCCTCAGGGAAGAGCGCTGCTGGTCAAGTTTCAAGTATCGGACATATCGATTTCAACACCACGCTATCGACAGAGACATGGCATTTTGAAACATGGTTCGGAGCTCATTCTGGACTTAATTAAAGACCCAGCACTACCCCTTTCTTACGCTCAAATTGGCCAATTAAATATGGCGCTTCAAATTTTGTTGCAAGAAATTGTCCATAACGAGGAACCTTCAGCTGGAGGTCCACGTCTAAGTCTGGCGAATAGAATTGATGATTATCTGCGAAAGCGTGATGGAGGATACGTAACGGTAGAGGAACTGGCAGGACACCTTGGTTATTCTGTCAGTCATATCAGGCGCAAGTTTCGGGAAGAGCATAGCGAGACTTGCAAAGAGCACCTGGATCGTCGTCGTGCTGAGATGATTGAGCGGCTACTGTTATATTCCGAACTCACGATAGCAGAAATAGCAGATCACATGGAATTTCCGGGACTACCCGCTTTTTCCAGATATGTAAAACGGCATCTTGGTATGCCACCACGTGAAGTCAGACGCCAATCGACTATAATTGACTGAATGTGTAAAGGTTAACATGTTTTTAGTGTGCTTTCCCTGTGGAAGTAATTAACTTTTGGGTTGAGGATTAACGGACGGAAATTAAAGTACAGCCCGTTGATGCATAATAGCTGAACTAACTAACTGAATAAAGAAGACTAATTTGCCTGCAGAGACGACAGATTCTAACGAGCAGCCACAGACAAAAAATCGTGCTTTTACGATTAAGTCAATTCTCTTTGGTATAGCTGGGTTTACGTTGATTTCCTGTTATTCAGGTTTTAACGATACTGCTCTTGTACAGCACCTGATGGTTGGCAACCATTTTCCAGTTGGTGCTTATTTCTTCTTCCTTTGCCTGACATTTTTCTGGAACCTTGCATGGTTTAAGGTCATTCCCAATCTGGTCTTGCGACAACGCGAATTGGTGGTTGTACTATGCATGACCCTTATTGCGTGCTGGGTACCGACATCCGGATTATACCGATATTTCCATAAAACCCTGGTTTTGCCGGAATACTACCTGCCCAATATTGCCTCAGCACAGCAGTACAACGTTTCGCATTATATTCCAAAGCATATCGTTCCTACCTATAACAGGGACATCTCACCTGATGCAGACAACACAAGCAAATCACCATTTGGCCAGATCATCCATTCGCTGACCAACGATCCAACTAACGTTTATTACTTTCATCCTGAAGAAAAAGAGATTGTTTATTTCTCTTTTGCCACCGGACTCTCCAAAGGCTCTGCCAGAGTACCTTTAAGTGAAATGCCCTGGGCGAGTTGGGTAATGCCTCTGGGTTACTGGTGGCCTATGTTGATCTTTTTTGCGGCGGCCACCATAGGTCTGGCTTTGTTGGTTCATCGACAATGGGTCCATCATGAGCAATTGAGCTATCCGCTTGCGTCTGTAGCCAGTTCACTGGCAGAGCAAGATGAGAATGGTATTGCAAAGATTTTTAAGAATAAGCTATTCTGGTGGGGATTGATCCCGGTTCTGGGCATCTTTGCTATTCATTACCTTTCGATCTGGTTTCCCGGGTATTTCCCGGCAGTATCGCGATATTGGGATTTTGGACCTGGTTTCTGGAAGCTTTTTCCTAATGTCCAGAAGGCCGGCTATTTCAATGTTAACCGCGGTTCAATGTTCTTTACTGTGGTTGGCCTGACCTATTTTATCTCCTCTGAAATCAGTCTTACGATGGGGCTTGGACAGATTATCCTGGCTTTTGTTGCTACCCAGTTTTATATCATAAACGGAAAGCCTCTGGCGGGACAGGATATAGAGGTGTTTCGTGCCGGAGCATATGTCGGATATGCATTGATTCTTATGTATACTGGACGCAATTTTTATGGCCCTGTGCTTCTGCGTGCATTTGGCATAGGTAAGATAGAAAAAGCCAGGGATGAGTCTGTTATTGCAGCAAGAATTTTTCTATTAAGCTTTCTCGGCTTTTATCTGATGCTTATGGCAATGGGAATTGACTGGTTGGTGGCATTGGTATATGGCATATTTGTAATGTTATTATTCCTTGTATTTACCAGAATCATTTGCGAAACGGGAGCACCTTTTATGCAGACGTCATGGTGGCCTAGCGTTGCGCTGACAAAACTGCTTGGTCCTACTGCTTTTGGCCCCGTATCGTTGGTCGTTATCTATCAGATAGGTAGCACTTTGATGTGTGATCCACGTGAATGCCTGATGCCTTATGTCTCAACTGGATTGAAGGTTGCAGATGATGCTAAGATCAAGCGTCTTCGTGTGTTATGGGTAATGCTTTTTGCCGTTATATCAGCGCTGATATTGGGCTTTGTGGTTAATTTCTATTCATATTATAATCTTGGTGCTTTAGCCTCTGATACCTACGCTTCAAAGACTGTACCGGAGCGCTTTTTACGGCAAACAGCGAAGCATATTTCCGTAATATCAGAAACCGGCCAGCTTGAGGTTTCAGAGCGTGCTGTCGGCTTTGAAAAACTGCCTTTGGTTAATCTTGATGAAACTGGTGGCAGCTATTTTATGATCGCAATCGCACTGGTTATTGCTTTTTCAATGATACGCTTTCGCTTCAGCAAATGGCCAATTCATCCTCTTATCTTTCTGGTTTGGGGAACGTATGCGCTACAAACCCTCTGGCCATCTTTTCTGATTGGATGGGCAATCAAAGAGTTGATTGTACGCTTTGGGGGTGGCAAATCTTATCAGAATCTTAAACCTTTGTTTATAGGTATGGTTCTGGGCGAACTTGTCGCTGCGGGAATTTCGATTGTCGTTGCATATGTGTACTATTCGCTTACCGGCGGAATACCAAATGCCCTCAATATTTTACCGCGCTAATCTCCATTATCGAATACAGTATCATGGCAGTTAAACGTAAAATAGATGTCCGAAAACAGAAAAAGATGACACTTGCGAAGTCTTTTCATCTTTGTTTGCGTGGTATTAAACACCGGTTATTGCGTTCATCTCTAACGCTGTCTGTGGTTCTTCTCGCCGTCGCATTTTTTATGGCGTTGTCATCGGAAAATACATTCATAAAAGCTGCATCTGGAACAATTGGTGGTGAGATTTATCAACAGCGAGAAGCTGCATTGCTTCTCGCTCGCCTTACAGCTATCCCATCCCCGCTAACTCATTCTCAAACTCTTGCAAAAGATTTTGAGAATGATGAAGCAATAGCCATGAATGCCAAGATCACGGGGCTCCCGGTTGAGTTTGTTGAAAAGCTGGCAGAGAAAGCCTATTGGGAGCAAACCTATTATCTGTTTTTTGATAAAATGGATATCGGTAAGCGCCTTATTCTGATCGATAAACATAAGGGAGCAGAAATATTCAACGGGCTTGTTGATGAAACTGCCTGGCAGGAATTCCAGAAGAATATGGAGCCATTGCGCAGCTTGAAGCTTCCTGGAGAATTTCCCGCATTTCGTGAGTTTATTCTTGGTTACGATGCATATCGTCAGGAGCTTCGTCGTTATACAAAAGCCTGGGGGGAGAAGGTCAGAACTCTTCAGGCGGACAGCGTAGGTCTCTTAAAGGAAGAGGAGCTTGGAAAATGGTTGCTTACAGCTTCGCCTCAGCAACTGGAAGAATGGCGAAATCTGGTTACCAAGCATGGATTTGTCTTGCCTGCCGAAAAGGTGGAACGTGTTGTTGATTTGCTGCATCTTGAGGCTCTCAGGGAGGAAGTGATCCGTGCCTTGAATTCCAAGGATGCCCGAGAAAGGTGGAAGCTGGTTTACAAAGAATCCCCACCTCAGATTGAAGAACGATTATCCAGACTGACTGACGATGGCGTTCGGGAAGATGTCTTGCAGAGCGCTTATCGTGCTGAAGACTTGGATCAGATCAAAGTAACAACAGCTCAAGCTACCAGATTGTCAAAATTAGCGAAGGTCATTGCTGGTAAAACGGAAGCAAATACAGGCTCTGTAATCAGTGGGCGACAGGTATTTTTGCTGTGCGTTTCCTTCGTTGTCTGCATGGTGGGCATTGCGAATGCCATGCTGATGGCGATAACTGAGCGCTTCAGGGAAATAGCAACGATGAAGTGCTTGGGGGCAACTGATGGCTTTATCCTGACACAATTTCTGATGGAAGCTGCCATTCAGGGAGTGGCGGGGGGAGCGATGGGCATGGTGATTGGCTTGCTACTTTCGATGCTTAAGAACCTGTTTATTTTTGGCCGTTACATCTATCTGGACTTTCCTATGCTTGAAGTGGCGTATTGCGGTGCAGGTTCAATTTTTGCAGGTGTAATTCTTTCCATGCTCGCTTCAGTGTACCCATCCTGGGCAGCATCACGAATGGCCCCAATGGAAGCGATGAGGATTGAATAATGGCGTTTGATGCGGCTAAATACGCAATAGATAAAGAGGTCCTTGTTCGCGCAGTTGATGTGCGGAAGATCTATACGCGTGGCAGTGAGAAAGTACACGCATTGGCCGGTATCGATCTGGAGATTTTTCGCGGTGAATATATCTGTATCATGGGACCTTCCGGGTCTGGAAAATCGACTTTTTTCAATATGGTGGGAGGGCTTGATTCTCCATCATCTGGACGCGTGTTTATCGATGAAGTCGATATGGCGCAATTAAACGCCCACGAACTGGCCTTCCTGCGCTGTCGTAAAATTGGTTATGTCTTCCAGGCATATAATCTGAATACAGTGATGACTGCGCTGGAAAACGTCATGCTGCCGATGATTTTTGCTGGTATGCACCGGGATGATGCAAGACGCAGGGGATTATTCCTGTTGGAAAAAGTGGGCCTTGGTGATCGCTGGAGTCACCGACCTAGAGCCATGTCCGGCGGTCAGCAACAACGAGTGGCAATTGCCCGGTCTCTGGCGAATGCCCCTTCATTGCTGCTATGCGATGAACCAACTGCGAACCTGGACCTGAAAACAGGTAAGGAGGTTCATCAAATTATGTACGATCTGAACAAGAATGAAGGTGTGACTATCATCTGTGCGACACATGATCATAACATGCTGGAAGTGAGTGACCGGATGATCTGGATTTCTGATGGGCAGATTGAGCGCATTGAGGTGAGTAAGGATGTCAAAATCGAGAAGGCCAGCCTGGGCGAGGATGATGAGTAGAACAGCACACATATTAGCTTTTGGAATGGTAAGTCTCTTCCTTCTGGCGGGAGGTTTGATTGACTCTCATGGCGGGCAAATCTATACCCGACTGATGGATACATTTCGGCAACACGAACACAGGCTGCCGGGGTCTGAAGGCCATATGGCCGCGATGGATGCGATCGAAGCAGAAATTTCAGCATTGGGGTTTGAGGCTAAACGGCAGCGCTTTACGACGGTTGTGCCGGATGTGGAAATCTGTGAGCTGATCGTAGACGGTCGCCCGATACCAGGTGTAATGCCGCTGGCTCCCAATGGAGTCGTGCCGACTTCAACCGGGCCAGATCCTGTTACTGGACCACTTGTCTGGTTGGGTGATGGGGCACCCGAGCGGTTTGAAGGGATGGAGATTGCGGGGTCTCTTGCTCTGATCCAATTTGGCAGCCCACATATGGAATTGCTGTTCAGTCAAGGGGTGAAAGCCGTCATCTTTGTTGATGACGACAGTGTTGCCCGACTGGAAACAGCGTCTCATTTCACTGAGGCTCCTATCTCAGTCCCTAGAGCACTTATCAAGCTTGATACAGCGACTGAATACGGCTTGCTAAAGCAGGATGCTCCTGTCGACGCGTCGTTGGAAATCAGAGTGCGTTGGAAATCTGTCGAGACTGCCAATCTTTATGTGGAGCTTGAGGCGACAGAAGAAAAGATTTTTAATCTGAATACCCCGGAAACGATTATTCTGTCTGCGACTTTGGATACATTCGGTGTCGTACCTGAATTCAATCCGCAGATTCGAGAGGCAGCAAATGCAGCTGCCTTGGTTGAAGTGTTGGCTGAGCTGAAGTCAGTGCCCCGTAATAGAAATGTCTTAGCAGTTTTCTTCGGCGCTCATTACAGCGCTCAGGAAGGAGCTCGTTATCTTTACTACGCTTACGATAAAGCGGAGTTGGGCGGGACTAATAAAGACCCACTGGATCTGCATGTGGAGTCATACCTGGCTGAACTCCGTGAATTGAACGCGAAACTTGCTGTGCTGAGGACGAATAATTTTCTGCCGTATGACACATGGATTGATGAAACTGCAGTCCGTGCACGTCAGAATCAGATAAAACAAATAATGGCTGTACAGACATCTCTGAAGCGTGAGAGCAGGTCTGATGAGGCAACAGAAAAAGGCAGAGCAGAAACGGATTCTTCTGTTGAGGCACCTGCGCCTGTTCAATCTCCAAATACTTTGGGTGACGAAAAGATCTGGCTTGAATTTGGCGGTCAGACTTATGTAGGCGAAAATGCGGATGATGTACGCAAACGGTATTCACTGGATGGCAAAAGTGCGATTGTTCGTGATCCTCTGAGTACTTCTTTTGAGGTCCGAACATTTTTGCGGGATATGCTGGATGGCAAGGTCAATAACCTGAATTACGAGCTGAGTGAGACAATCCTGCATCAACTTGAAGTTGATTCTCCTACTTCTGAAGGCGAAGAGAAGACTATCAAGGCAGACCGAAAATTGTGGAATAATATGCGCAGACAATTGCGTAAACAAGAGATCAAGGATCAAGAACATTTTGATAGTCTGGTTGCGGATGGCATACTGGATCTGGATACTCAGCGGAATGAAGTGATCCAACTCATTCGCCAGTATTTTGATCATGTTGAGCTGGCAAGACTGTTCCATGGACG
>MDTD01116062.1_pt1 | contig 11669 bp, 6 predicted proteins | sample 811221 | NCBI WGS metagenome assembly MDTD01 (sample SAMN05326646, study PRJNA326480) | marine metagenome | isolation source: seawater | place: Pacific Ocean: South West | collected 2011
CATCCTCCGCGTCCGGAAGAACGCCTGAATCTTTGAGACTCATCCAGTATGCCTGCTCTTGAGCGGCAACCTGTTCGTCCCAATCTTCTGGATAAACTATCTTCCAATATCCTCTTTCGTCACCTTGTTTAATAAGTTCTAACACCGCGGCCTCGATCGCTGATCTGACTGCGTATGTTATACTCTCGTTCTGTGTCATTCCGCTTTCGAGTTCAAGCAGTTTTGTATCCATATCTAAAAATCTAAATACATCGCCTGCTTGACCACTACTTAACACGGTCTTACTGGTTTGGACATTTAGTATTACTTCGCCTGTTAGTGTGCTAACTGCTCTAAGTGACACCACTATACTGTCCCTTCGATACTGGTTTGTTGTACCAATACCGAGATATCTCGCCCCTGTACCTCCTGTTTCGATATTAGTGTCGTATCCAACAACTCCACCTTCTAATATCATTCCAGCAAATAACATTGGCTGTAGTTCTTGGAACTCATCTAATCCTGCCTGTTTGGCAGTCTCTGAACGAGTGCTTCGAACTATTTGTCTTTCTCTAACTAGGTTATCTAAACCTGTTCCTCTTTCAACAACTCTAAACCAGGTTCCTTTCGGATTCTCTCCTGAACCTGCCGCCTTTAGAGCGTCTATTAATAAACTTTTTGCGTCCTGCGTAACTGCTGTACTGAAACTTGCTACGCCGTCTTGGCTCTTTCTTTGTCCTGTACCATCACCAAATGTATAAACAGCAACCACTGGCATATTTTCTGCTGGTGGCAAATATCTTAACTTTCTATATGTAGGTAATTCTACTCTTTGTGGTTCGTCCACACATTCTAAAAAGTCTGTTTGGCAAACTTCGTCGCCTGGTATTGCTATGCTGGCACACCCACTTAAATATACTACACCTAATAGTGATATTAATATATTCCTTATCAATTTATCCGCCTGAAATTTGTCCAATACCAATCGGTATTTCGATTTCTGTTATAGTGCCGTCTGGATCAACAATAGTTAAAACTATAACCTCTAGTCCATCGGCATTAGTTGTTACAACGTAACTAACAGTATTTCCTTCGATACTAAATGAACCACTTGTAGCACCTGTACATTCCACTACGGTTGCTGGATCACAAAACATACTATCAACCAATCCTTTAGAAATTTGTGAATAGATCCTACTCTCCAAATTTCTAATAAATTTGTTTATTGTGCTGTTAGCATCTTCTCTTTCAGCACGTCTTAATGCTTCTTCAATATCGCTTTTTATTTTATCGCGCCTACTCTTTTCCTGGTTTTCAATAGTTAGATAATGTGCGCCAGTACCTATACCACTGAAACTAGGATTTTTAAATTTAAATTTTATTTCATCAGCAAAAACTTGGCTTGTAAAGTAAAGGCAACAAACTAATACGCCTAATACAGTTCCATTAATTTTCATCTTTTATTTTCTCCGCTTCAACCTTTTTGAGTGCTTCTTTTTCTTTAGCATCTCTAATAATTTCTTGTGTTTCTTTATATTCTAAAACTACATTAACCTTTTGCTGTAGTCTAATTTGATCTTGATCTAACATCCGCATTTGATCAATACATCTTATTAATGCCATGTGCATATCTCCTAATGCTGGTTTTATTTCTTTATTCATAAAATTCCAAACATAGTAAATAAAATAACCAAGACCAACCACTGCTACTATAGGAAATCCGTAATCACTGACTAATCCTGCTACATCCATTAATCTCTCCTACTGTCAACTTTGCCGTCTTCAACAAAGTTTTCTGCTCGTGCTATTCTGTCTATGTCCGGTCTCAACTCCAAAGCACTACTAACAAGTAAATCAATTTTGATCATCTCATTACTCATTACTCTTGCTCGTGTTGTTAATGCCTCACAGAAACTGGTGAGGGTTTTGACTTGACCAACTACACCGGCCATCATTTGTTTGATTGTTAGAAAAATAAAATATCCCATGGCAAAACTGCCGGCAATAGGTAATCCTACTTCTCCAATTAATTTAAAAATATCTTCCATGTGCACACTCTGTTTGTAAAGTTTTATTATTGTGTTAAGTGTGTTGTGTGTTACTCTCTACATGTGTATTTATCAAAATTTATTCAAAAAGAAAGGGCCTAAAAAGACCCTTTCTAAGGTATGTAAATATTACATTAAGTTTATTAATGCTTCAATAACATGTTCGCCTGCGTCAGTACTTTCCATTGCTTTACCAAGTATTCTACCTGCTTTAGCATCGTTATCTGCTTTAGCATGTCCTTTAACTCCGGCACTTACTAGTAAGTCACCTTTATTTACAGGACCAACAACTTTAACAGGTACTCTACCTGCTAATGCTATTGCTGGATGACTGTCGTCGTTACCTGCTTCTGAGTTCATTAAGTGTGCTGGATTTGTTGAAACAACACCTGCTACACTATGATGATTTTCTCTTTCGCATGACACAACTTCTTTTTCACCACCAAAACATACTACTGTACCTGGTTCTAATACTTCTTCTGAAGCATATCTCTCTGCCAAGTCAGCATATTGGGCCGCTGTCGCTGTACCGTTAAATGTATTTGCGTACATTGTACCAAACTTAACACTACTTGAACCAATATCGTATGTTCCTGAAGGACCAGTTGCTATGATATTTTGTGTTGTAATATCGCCACTGAAAGTACCTCCTGGGAATGGATTACCTGACGGACCAGTTGGGCCAGTCGCACCTTGTGGACCTTGAGCACCTGTGGCACCTTTTTGTCCTTGTGGACCCTGACTACCTTGTGGACCCGTTGCTCCAGTATTACCCTGAGGACCTTGAGCACCTGTGGCACCCTTGTCTCCACCAGTACCTTGTGAACCTTGAGCACCTGTGGCTCCTTTCTGTCCCTGTGGTCCGGTAGCACCTGTTGGTCCGGTAGCACCTGTATTTCCTTGTGGTCCTTGAGCACCTGTGTCTCCTTTACTACCAGTAGCACCAGCATTACCTTGTGGTCCAGTATCACCTTGTGGGCCTATTTCACCTTTCTGCCCTTTATCGCCTTGAGCACCTTGTGGTCCTGTTGGACCTTGTGCGCCAGTATCGCCTTTATTACCTTGAGCACCTTGTGGTCCAGTGGCTCCAGTATCTCCTTTATCGCCCTGAGCACCTTGTGCACCTTGAGCACCTTTATCGCCCTGTGAACCCTGAGGACCAGTATCACCCTGTGGACCTGTAGGACCGGTGGCACCAGTGGCACCTTTTTGTCCTTGTGGGCCAGTTGCTCCTTGTGGTCCTTGAGCACCAGTGGCTCCTTTGTCGCCTTGTGCGCCTTGTGGACCTTGTGGGCCAACTTCACCTTTAAGTCCAGAGTTAGCACCTACCCAAGCACCAGAACTATTAATTACTTCTGATCCTGAAACGTACAATCCTGTACCTTCTAAACTTGAGTCTGCTGTCCATCTGTCATTGGTTTCATTCCATAAGAATTGTTTATTTGTTGCATTTCCTCTTTCAATTTCAATACCAGCATCTTGTGTTGGTGCACCAGTAACATCACTATTAAGTATAATTATGTTGTCACCTGTTGAAACTGTTGCGGAGTTAATTGTTGTTGTAGTACCATTAACTGTTAAATTACCTGACATTACAACATCAGCACTAAATGTTTTAGCACCTGCTACTGTTTGTGAACCACTTGTTCTAACTACAGTATTATCAACGTCTATTGTACCACTACTTAGATCAATACCATCACCACCACTAAAGTGTGCTCTTACTTCTGCGGCACTTGGGCCTGTGTAAGTAATAACACCTGATGTACTGTTGTATGATAATGAGCCATCACCGCCTGAATCTGTTACAGAAATAGCACCTCTGTAATCACTATCACCGGGTCCTGCGTATGTGAAAGTACCATCATTATATGATAAACTTCCGTCGCCGCCCGTAGAAGCAGTAAATAATCCTTTGATGTATGTATCGTCAGTTACTATGTCGTTGGCATTTACTGTAATACCGTTTCCACCAACAACATTTATTACACCACTTGAATAAGTAGAACCAGCACCTGCTATACTACTTGTTACTGACAATGTTAAAGAATTACCTGAATCATCATATGATTTAGTAATACCATTACCGCCAACAAGCATAGCATTTACTCTGTCATCTACTCTTTCGTCTGTGAAATATAAGTTTGAACCTTCGTTGATATCGCCTGTGTCAAATGCTGATATGTTTACAGCAACATTGTCTGAGTTTACAGTAATACCTGTTCCGCCTACAACGTTTAATGTTCTTGAAGCAGTTAAATCACCGCCTCCAGTTAAACCATTACCTGCTATAGTACTTACACTTGAATGATCAATATGTTCGTTTGCTACAAATCCACTTAAACTATCGTGGTCAATTTCAGCATCACTTGAACTTATAACACCACTGCCATTTATAGCAATACCAGTACCGCCACTAATGTGTGCTAATATTTCTGCTTGGCTTGGACCTGTGTAAGTAATTACACCTGATGTACTATTATATGCTAATGAGCCGTCACCACCTGCGTCTGTAACACTGATTGCCGCTCTTGCTCTACCAGTTGTGTGATATAGATTATCGCCTTCTGCGATGTCTGTAGTTGTTAATGCTTCACTAATAGTAAGTGTGCCTGCGGCATCATCATATGTAGCAGAAATATTTCCACTACCACTTATCATAGCACCAACTCTATCTTCGATGTTTTCTGTTGTAGCAGATAATACACCATTTGTTGCTGTAATACCTGTACCAGCCATTGCTGAAGCCAAATCAGCAATACTTTCTTTCTTTGAACCGTTTGAGTCGTCTGCGTCAATGATAACAATACTGTCGTTTGCTACATTCACTGCCGCCGCCGTTAGTTCGTTGAGGTCAAGTGCTAGTGTAACTGCTCCACTAGTACCGCCACCGCTAAGTCCATCCCCTGCTGTAACACTTTCAATATCACCTGCGGCTGTTGTATTAGTAATTGTTAATGTGCCTGCGGCATCATCATATGATAAACTAATACCAGCACCAGCAGTAAGTAAACTACCTACTACATCTTCGATGTTTTCTTGATTATTGATTTCTGAATACTTTGCTAGTCTATGACCACCAGCCGTGCTACCGTCGTGAACTCGGATGGTATTATTGGTGGTATCAATTGTGATTTCACCTGCTAGACCCGTAAAGGAACTATGTTCTGCGGCTGTACCTCTTCTTCTCTGAATCGCGTATGCCATTATTTTTCTCCTAAAATATTTTTATCGATAAAATTTGGTTGCTAGTATGTTGTATTGTATGTGTCGCAACCTAGAAGATTTTGACTGCTCTTTATGATGTATGCCCGAAATACATCGGCAAGCCAATAGGGGCAAGTACTAATATTTATCTATTTGAGTGGTTTTGATAGTTCTTCCCAACTAGTTTCGTAATCAGAATCTCCGTCAGCATATCCCATTACGCCAAGTTTGTCATATTCTGGTACTAGTTCATCTCTGAGAAGTCCTATCTTTTTAAGGTTGGGCATTATTCTACTGAATAATACATCTTGGAATTGTGTTTGAAAAATATTTTCTTTTTGATATTCTTCTGTAAATGCTAGATCCATACCATATTTTTCCCAAACATCATATGCTCTTAATCTATTTCTACTTACAGTACAGGCCTCTAAGGCAAATTGTGCTCTGTCTATTTGTTCTTCTTCACTTAATGTTGTTACAAAGTCTTTCAAATAGTTTATGCCAAACGTAACATGTCTTGCTTCGTCACGTATAATGTATTCAACCATTTGTTTATATACAGGATCACTACTTGCTTCTCTACTTGCTTGGAAGGCCGCTAGTGCTAATCCTTCAATTACTACTTGCATACCTATAAATTTTAAATCCCATCGAGGGTCTGTTAGTATTTTGTCTAATAATCCTTTCAATGCTCTACCAATGGGCCAACTACGTTTTAACCTTGTTTGTAAGTATTTGTTAAATGCTTCAACATGTCTTGCTTCGTCAAATGTTTGACTGGCGGCATATAGTTTAGCATTAAATGTAGGCGCACAACTGGCTAATTGACTTGCTACAAGCAAAGCACCTTGCTCGCCATGTAAGAATTGACTTATACTCCAACTATTTAAATCTCTAATAAACTCTAAACGTTTTTCTTTATCCCATTTGGCATACTCTGGATGTTTACCCCATTGATTATCTTCAAAATCAAACTCTTCTGAACGTACACCTTTAAATTCTGGCGTCCAATCTACATCTACTTCTACATTCCAGTTAAGTTTTTTACCCAATTCGTATAATTTTTTGATTCTATTATCTTGTACAGTATAATCCCAATTATAACTGCCTGTTAACGGCGTTTCAAAAATCTCTACAACGTCTGTAGGATCTAAGTTTGCTGGATAATCTTCGCCTTCGAACAAACGAACATCGCGAGGTGTAGATGTTTTTACAATTTTCATAATATTATTTATACAAGTATTTCGACGACGCCTTCGCCCATGCCAGTAAAGTCACTGATTGCTTTACCAATTATACATACTGCTGGTGTTTGATAACCTCTAAATGGTGCCGCTTTGGCTAATCCTGGTTTATTACTTGCTATAAGTACATCGCCTTTTCTTATTGGACCATATACTTTACAAGGTACCCTACCGCGTAAAGCAACTGCTACTACACCGTCACCTTCTAGGCCTGCGTTCATTAAATGTGCTGGCTCTGTACTAACAACACCTGCTATTGCTGGACTGTTTTCTTTGCTTACTGCTTGTACTTCAGCACTTCCGCCAAATTCAACTACAGTCCCTGGAGCATAATTTTTATCTGCTTGATAATTCTCAGCCAAGTCAGCATATTGAGCCGAAGTTGCTGTTCCATTAAATGTATTAGCATAAATGTCATTGAATTTAACACTACTAGAACCAATATCATATGTGCCACTTGGTCCAGTTGCTATAATGTTTTGCGTTGTAATATCACCGCTAAATGTACCACCTGGGAATGGATTACCTGATGGACCAGTAGGACCTTGTGGTCCAGTGGCTCCAGTTGCTCCTTTTTGTCCCTGGGCACCTTGTGGTCCTGTACCACCTTGAGCACCTTGATTACCTTGTGGGCCTGTATCACCTTCGACACCTTTCTGCCCTTTATCGCCTTGAGCACCTTGTGGACCTTGAGCACCTTGTGGACCAGTAGCACCTGTATCTCCTTTGTTGCCTTTATCGCCCTCTTCACCTTTTTGCCCTTGTGGTCCTGTTAATCCGCCTGTACCTTGTAGACCTTGTAAGCCTTGTGATCCTTGAGCACCTTTTTGTCCTTGTGGTCCTGTTACTCCTTGTGGCCCGGTGGCTCCAGTTGCTCCTTTTTGTCCTTGTGCGCCTTGTGGCCCTGTTGCTCCCTGTGGTCCAGTGGCTCCAGTGGCTCCTTGGTCTCCTTTTTGTCCTTTATCGCCCTGAGGGCCTGTTGACATAGATACCCATTGATAGTCAGAACCACTCCATTGTAGCACATCATTTGTACTTGCTGTAGATTGATTAATATGTGTATCTACTCTAGCATCTGTGTAATATAAATTTGTTGAACCTTCTGTAATATTATCTGTAGTTGCCGCGTTTATTCTTAAAGTTGCCCTGGCATCTGCCCTAGCATCTGTATAATATAAATTTGAACCTTCTGTTATATTTGTTGTTGTTAAATTACTAATTGTTGAAGATTGTAGTTTAGCATTAGCATCAAATAATACAACTGATCCAGGACCAACAATGCTGTCGCTAAATGTAGTACTACTTGAGAAAGTTTTAGCACCTGATATTGTTTGTGTACCACTTGTTCTTACTACAGTTGAATCTACTGCTAAACTAACAGCACCGCTATTGCCGCCGCCACTTAGACCGTCACCAGCAGTTACACTTTCAATATCTCCTATTTCGTTTAATGTAATAACACCTGTACCGCTATCGTAACTTATACCTGAACCGCTAACACTTATGGCACCTCTTGCTCTTGCGTTAGTAAAAAATAAATTTGTTGATTCTGTTAAGTCGCTAGTGTCTAATGCTTCGCTTATGACACCTGTACTACTGTCATAATTAATATTACCTGTTGCACTTAATTTGCTTCTTACTTGCGAATCACTTATTCCAGAATAAGTAAATACACCAGTGGCATTATTATAACTTAATGAACCGTCTCCGCCACTATCTGTAACACTAAATCCTGCTCTTATTTGACCAATGTTACCTGTCAGTGTTACGTTAGAATTTGTAGAAGCAATATCTAAATAAGAACCTGCTACTAATTGTTTAATAAAGTGATCATTACCAACTCTACGCATTAAATTTTTAGTGTCGCTTGACTCTGTTCCACTATTATCGTTTGCTAATGAAAACGCATCAACGGCAGATAGTGTCACAATACTGGAGTTAGCAATACCTTTTATGTTTTCACCATCATAAAATATCATACCATCTAGTGAACCAGCAACTCTGGCATTTGCTACAGCACCAGAAACTTGTCCTGGATTAATTTGAGCAATACTGGCGTTTGAAGCATCTTGTAATCTTAAGTTTTGTACTGTAGTTAATCCATTTTGTGTTAAACTTAGAACAGCAAAACCTGTACCTCTAGTATTAACAAAATTTATTGCCGAATTGGCATCAGGAGATGTGTTACCAGTATCTCTGTTGTAAAACAAATTCATTCCTTGACCGGAACCTAAAAATAATGTTGTTGGTCTACCTGATATTTCTGTGGCTGTTATAGCCGAACTATTACCAAAGTCTGCTTCATTATAAAAACCAATCTGTGCTCTTACATTTGCACCACCGTCTGTGTAGAAGTTTAAATTTACATCATTCATGTTGATACCACCTGATGTAGGGGTTCCTGGTGTAAGTCCTGTGAATGTTGCAGAGTTACCATGTAGAGTTTTTACAAATCCATCATTAGCATAAAGATCATTTACATATTTTGTACTTGAACCTATACTGCCTACATCGTGGACTTTAGGAACTATGTCAGAACCTATATTCCAATTGGTTGTTTCTACTTCTCCTGAAAAACTTGTTGCTGTGATTGTACCTGCGGCAAAATCTCCGCTACCATCTCTTACAACGGCTCTACTTGCCGTATTTGTAGTTGTGAATACATTTGTATCTGTTAAGTCAACTGCTAATGTTCTATCAGCAGTAAGATCACCGCCACCACTTAAACCAGCACCTGAATTAATATTTCTATTTTGTAATGTGGTTATATTATTTGTATTATTTGTAATTTGAGTACCAGCACTTGCGTCATCATTTAATGCGGCCGCTAATTCATTTAGTGTATTAAGTGTGCCTGGTGCTCCGTCTATTAAACTTGTTATTGCCGCTTCAACATATCTTGTTGTTGCCGCTAATTCGTTGTCTCCTGTTCCAGCAACATAGTTACCACCTGAAGAACTTGGTAGTATGCTTGTTTGATTTGGTAAAAGAACATTACCTGTAAAAGTATCACCAGTACTTCTTGCTACTGTACTATCAACATCTATAACACCACTAGCAAAATCTATTCCATCTCCGCCACTAATATGTGCTCTTACTTCTGTGGCATTTGGTCCAGTGTATGTTATTACACCAGTACTGCTGTTATATGCTAAACTTCCATCGCCACCGCTGTCGGTGACACTTATTAATGCTTTTACTTCAGCATCAAAGTCTGTAATCTGCGTATGCGGTATTGCTATGTTTACATCTGCCGCGGCTGTTAATTGTCCTTGTGCGTTTACAGTAAACGTTGGTATTGCTGTGGCACTACCATAACTTGCTCCTGTTACCGATGTATTTGAAATACTATATGCTCCTGCACTATATGATAATCCGGTACCGGCAGAAAATAGATTTGTTACCGTGGAATTTGTTAAACCAAATACACCACTTGTATTATTGTAAGTTAATAAGCCGCCTGATACACTTAATAGTGCTTTTGCTTCAGTGTCAAAGTCTGTAATTTGAGTATGCGGTATTGCTATTTCGCTTTCGGCCGCACTTGCTATAATACCCTTTGCTGTAACTGTAATTACAGGAACATGTGTTACATTACCATATGTTGTTGCTGTAACACCACTGTCGTCTAATGAAAAGTCGCCTGAAACATTACTGTAACTAAGAGGTGCTGATGCACTAAAGTGTGCTCTTACTTCGCTTGGACTTGGACCTGTGTATGTAATAACGCCAGTAGAACTATTATATGCTAAACTTCCGTCTCCGCCACTATCTGTAGCACTTATACTTGCTCTTGATCTAGTGTCGGTATAGTATAAATTATTTGAACCTTCTGTTAAACTGTCTGTGGTGATACCATTAAACAGACTGCTACTCATATTACCGACAAAAGTAAATTGTGTACCATCCCATGATATTCTACCATCGCTAGTTGAATGTTTTAAAAGTAGCGAGGAGTTATCAGCAGTAACATTATTATTAACAATAATAACATTATCATTTACCCTAAGTTCATCAGTGCTCGATATAGTTGTGTTACCACTAAAATCGATACTTCCTTGGGATCTTATTATATGTTTCTTATCTGCCATTTATACTCCACACTATGATAGGTTGCTTTAACATATTTATCAAAATAAGGAAATAATTGCGTGGTCAAAAAAAAGCACCTTCCGAAGAAGGTGCTAATTCTTTTCCTAAAGTAATTCGATATTACTTGAATGAAACGTTTGCTAAAGCAATTTCACCTAAGTAGTCAGCCGCGTTACCAAGAGATGATGCTGTATTAGTCAACTCAATGTAACCGTATCTTGTCATAAATGACACTACTGGTTCAAAAGTACTTGGATCCATAACTGGACCTGTGCTCATTAACGGAATGTATGGGCAGTAGAATGCTGGAGCATCTGTTTCAGATGAACCTTTGTATCCTACTAATACTGCTGTTCCGTCAGCCGCATAGTTGTCAACAAATACTTTAACAGTACCGTTTAAAGTTCCAACAAACTTACTGTTTACTGGTGCTTCAAAAGGACCTTCTGTACTTCTGACAAATGTTGAAGTTGTCGCACTTTGTAGAATTGTTAATGCTTGTGGACTAACAACTACATAATTACCTGCGCCTCTTCTTGTTCTTGCGGCAATTAAGTTTGCAACTCTATTAATTAGAATTGCCAAGATTGCGTGTCTTTCACCGATATATGTTTGTGTACCTGTGATTCCACTGCTGAAGTCTAAAGTGTCAACTGTTGGAGCAAGTGCTCTTAACTTTGCTAACATCTCTTGATCGATTTCAACCGCAATTTCCTGTGCTAAGGCCTGCATAATTTCTGCCTCAACGTCAACACCGTGCATTGCGTTTGCATCTTGAGCACTTTCAAAAGTCCATCTTGCTGATAGACGTCTTGATTTCGCTTCAACTGTTTGCTTCAAGATTTGGATAGACATTTTGCTACCTGCTGTTCCTTCACTTGCCGCAGTTGCATCAGGATCTCCTGAATATGCTGTTGCTAGTGCGAAAGGACTGAGTGCTTCTTGTCCTGCTGTTACTGAGTCTTTAGACTCTGCGTATCTAACTCGTAATGTGTGGATCTGTCCTACTGGTCCACTCATTGGTTGCACACCAAGTAATTCGTTGGCGATCAATGAAGGCATAACCCTTCTAATAAGAGGTAACATGACCTTGTTTAAA
>MDTD01000817.1_pt1 | contig 11668 bp, 4 predicted proteins | sample 811221 | NCBI WGS metagenome assembly MDTD01 (sample SAMN05326646, study PRJNA326480) | marine metagenome | isolation source: seawater | place: Pacific Ocean: South West | collected 2011
AGTAGCGTTGGTCGATTACTGCTCAGGCCCGCGGTCCGTTGAATCGCGGTGACAGGTTCCTCGGGGGCGCTTCAGTCCCCGAGCGAACCGCCCCTTTTCGTTTTTCATTTATCGACGGGGAATGATTGATTAGCACCCCACCTCATGATAACTCGTGACTCCTTCTCGGGAAGATTGGGCAATTGCGATTGCAGAATACTTCTTTACTCCAGAAACAGTGGGAAGAACAGTCCGTTTGGATATAGATGAGACAATTCTTAGTAATATATCCGATGAAAAAAATTGGAGTTTATCGAATCCTCTTTCGGATCTAGCAGGCGTAATTCCCTCAGTAGATAGTGACGATTTATTCTTCGACTCCAGTTCTCCAATACTCAGTATTCCAGGCAGTCCGTACGATGGATTACCTATTGGGGTTGCAGATTTTGCTTTGGGTATGGTTATTGCAAACAAGCAATTTGCCAATCAAAGTGGTTGGCTAAAAGAGTTCAAACCTCTGGTAGGTGGTAATGCATCTGGTGGGACAATTTTCGAGACCAACAGCGCAAATACTGAAAATCTAAGACTTCTACTACACGCGTTATCGGAATGGTCTCAATTAGCCAATCTTGGAAATATACCATCAATTCCTCCGCACAGCAGATATGGAAATAATTGTCAACGAGGAACTTGTTTATGTCGATGGGGTTCTTGGGGTTATATTGGAAAATTCTATGATCATTTAGAAACGACTCAGAATGATAAGGACACTATTTTGAAATGGATATCGCACACAATAAAACTCGATGATTACTTAGAATATGAAGATTTAATCGAAGAAAAATCCTATTTGCAAAGACAATTAGTCAGATTTGAAAATAATTTTGAAGATAGATTGAGAAAATGGCTGACTGGGCATCCAAAGTTACAAGAAAAGTTCTGGACAATTGTCGATAACTATCTCATACATCTAATTAATCTAAGAGAGACTAGAAAATCAAGCCCCCCTGGAGTCGGTCAAAATAATTCCAGATACAACAGTGAGGAAATTAATGAGGTTGAAAACCACTCTAAATCATCCAAAATTAGACCATTGATTTCTGTTGAAACTTTATTCATCAATGGCCAAAATAGGAAAAGATTGTGTTATGATTTGGATGAAATTGAATCGAATGAGAGTATTAAGATAAATTGGGAACCCGTTGAATTACCTCTTTACGATATAGACGCATCTTCAGTTGTTATGGATTCGTATACTGAGATAGAGATTGATGGTGTCCAATATCTTCAAAACAAAGCAGGAATTTTTCCATTTTGCATTTTACTGGAAGAAGATATGGTGTACAAATCAAAACAAATGTTCCTAGAACCAGAATATGCGCATACATCTTCAGGTGATAATTTTCATATTCTATGCTTTGGAAGTGGAAGTTTGCGAAGTGTCAAGATATTAGCAGAAAAGTATTCTACAAACCCAGATATCACTCCAGAGATTATAGTTCAGAAGAACCAACAATCTCCTTCTCCCAACTCTGGAGACCCCCTATATTTGTCATATCACTCAGAATCTGTATTTCTATTTGAAAACCTTATCCGAAACGAAAAACCGTTGGAATTTGGAGACCCCCCCCAACTGAAACTTTCAGAACATTCGAGTTGCAATTTATCTGGTATAAGGCATGAACCAAGGTCAAATATATTTCACAAATTTGCTGGCCCCCCAAGTGTATTATTCACAGCAGCTTCAGGATACAAAAAATCAGGTCAGCAGCAGCAACTTAACTTAGGAAATAATACTTTTAAAACAATTCAAACAATAATAGATACAAATACCAATCAATCCGAAGATTTGGAAATAAGTTATGAATTAAGACAGATTAAAAAACAAGAGATGAAGCATCAACCCGCACTATCACGAAACCAGTTCGGAGAAATTAGTACTTCATCATCACAGAATAGTAATGTTGTAAATTTGAATAGTTACCTTTCCAAACATGTTGATGCAAAGAGGGGAATACAAATTCTAGCCGAAGAACACAGCGGTCGCGTATTTCTTAACGAAGAATCCTCTTTGCCGAAAATTGTAGGTTCACAAAATATTTTTCCTAATAACTCACCTAATAGACAACTTTGGGAAAATAAAGTTCAGCAATCAATCCCTAGTTCAAACATTGACGAACTTACAGCAGCAATAAATGCCATGGAACTACCAGAAAATTTGAGAAAAATAATTCTAAAGGAAATAGAAAGTAAATTATCTCCAGACAACCTACCAAATAATGGATTAGCTGGTCTTTCCAGCCTGGAAAATGCAGACGTTACAATATCCGATGATTTGGTAGAAGAACACTTAAATTCTATAGATCCAGAGAGGTATTTCACTCAAATAAGTACGGAATTAAATCAAATGGATACCCAAAATAGATCCAAATACATACCTTCCATTTTAAGCAAGTCACCACCATCAAAAACTTCCGAAGAAGCGAAAATAAAGCTTAGCTTACTCAAGGAATCTGGCCAAGACTCTCCTGAGCGAATCGACAAGACATTGGAGCCCCTTATATCTGGGAAGCCCTGGAATAATTCCCCGGATAATCGGACTCTTTCCCTGATAATGCAAGAAGGCTCCAGTGAATTTCACGAACAAAATAAAGATAATTTAGCATGGTTAAGATTCTATTCTGAGATTCTAAAGTGTATAGAAAATTGTGACCCTGACCGACTAAGTGAACTACACCCTAATGAATTCCACCAAGGGATACAGGTAGGTACTATTTGGGTTAGGATTTCCAAGGATATTAATCATCAGACATTCGCAAGATGGGATGATTTGAAAACTGCAATACGTTTAATTTCAGTTTGCAAAAGTAAATATGAACACCAGTCAGTTCATCAAAACACAATAACGGCAATCAATCGGGAATTTACTAAGATTAGTCAAAGTTTACGATTTATCATACAAATGAAAGAGGGATAATTATGGAAAATGAATCTACTAATCCCCCATCTCGGAAAATTATGTTTAGAGCAGATTGGTTAATTGAGGCATGTTCTGGATATGGCGAGGTAACCTGGCAGGAAATTCGTAAATGGGCTAAATCAGATAGTTTGTGGACAGACGAGAACAACTCTCCATGTCAAAATAATCCGATAGATGTAAACCTAAGATGGCGAGTATTGAATCCTAGTTTGAAACTCTTAGAGTCATTAGGCTACATAGATGTAATATGGCGGGATCGAGTTGTCACTACACCTATATCTTGGGTTAGAACTTGTTGGGAAGAATTGGGAAAAAATGAGTGGTTACTTTGCGGGGTAAGGTGTGAAAATTTTGTCGTTGACTTAGAATCGAATATTAGCTTAGATAGAGAGGAAATATTCGTTAAGGGAATTAAAGATAAAACGATTTATGATAAACTCAAAGAGCATAAAAGAAGTTTACAAATCAAACTTCCAGATAGGATTACAACAATCGGAGAAATACCACCTGAATTCCCCAGCAGTGCCCAACAAAATGGCACCAATGAGTTCCCATATTCTTGGGAAATTTGTAAATCACTAGCTCCTGCAACAGATTTAGTAAATAAAATAGAAAGAGATTCCCAGCAAATGAATATTAGCAATAATCTTCTCAATGATATGAACTGGCTTAGACCGAAAAAGAATACTTTCTTTGGTGGTAAACCACCAGATGAATTCTATAACAACGACTTATGTTTATCATCTCATTTTCTTGAGAAACAAGGGCATTCAAGCGTATTTGAAGCAATTCGTTTGGTAAATTCGAATCCAACTCCTGGTTTTTCTTCTATCTCAAAGTACAGATTAACATCCGAAGAAAAAACTTGGATTTCCTATTATTTATTATCCAAAAACATTCGAACACTTGAATTTAAAGTTGGAGAAAATTCAGTTTTGCATCCAATAGAATTAGAATTGCCTACAATTATTAGGCGTTTATTTTCTCTTTGTTCAGGTAGACCACAAGAGGTTGTTTGGCTAAACAATAAAGGATTTGTGAAATATGAAAATGTTAGTGCTTTAATTGCTCTAGAGGTTGCGAAAATCTTGAATGTAGAATTGATATGTGGATAAAGTGACAATATGGCAATAATCGACCCAATTGGAATACAGGAAAATATTGCTGAGCAACTTTTGCTTTACTATGACACCTCATTTAGGATGAGGGGAAAAGGTCTCAATGAGGAAAGAAATGATTTGTTGAGAGCATATGGAAATATGCTTCAAGAACCTCATGTTGAGATACTACTCGATTATGAGAAGTGCGACGTCAGACCAGGTATTGGAGGTAACTTAAGCCAGAAATTGATTGATGATCTCAATTTTTCAGAAGATGAGGCAGAATTCTGTTCTGAAATATTAGGGAACGGACTTTTTGCAGGATGGGAAGAAGATTGGCAATTGTATTCTCATCAATGGGAGATGACAAAGTCCGTATTGCAAGATATACCCTCGGTCATAACTTCCGGAACTGGGTCGGGAAAAACTGAATCATTTTTACTCCCAATTTTAATTTCTTTATTGAAAGAATCACGAAATTGGAATCCAGCTCCTGGCCCAAACAATAATCCCTGGTGGAGAGCAAGAAGGCCACGATATCAACCACAAAGGGATTCTAATGCAGAAATCTCCTCTGGAAGACAACCCGGAATTCGTGCTTTAGTTCTATACCCCATGAATGCTCTTGTTGAAGACCAACTAGGAAGATTAAGGAACGCTCTAGACTCCCCAGAAGTAGAAAATCTGTTCAATAATGAAGGCAACAGAATATACTTTGGAAGATATATCGGAGCAACACCCCTGGCTGGTAATTCATTTGATGAAGATGTTGTTAATAGAAAACAAAAGGAACTAGCAGGAGAGATGATAGAGATAGAAGATTCTCAAAATGCTGTTCAGCAAACAGGTTTGCCAACCGAGATGTTTGCGAGAATTGATGGATCAGAAATGCGTTCTCGGTGGGATATGCAACAAACAGCTCCTGATTTGATGATAACGAACATATCAATGCTAGCAATAATGCTAATGCGCGAACAAGAACAAGCAATTTTCGAACAAACCAGAGATTACTTAGAAAATACTCCTGATGCAAAATTCCATCTTGTTATTGATGAGCTTCACCTTTCAAGAGGCTCATCAGGTACTGAAATAGCACATTTGATTAGACTATTATTAGACAGATTAGGACTTTCGCCCACAGACTCCAGACTTCGAATTATTGCCTCAAGTGCGTCGTTAGAAGGGGAAGAAGGAGATAACTATCTACAGGAATTTTTTGCAAGAGACGGCGCTGATTTCAATATAATACCCGGAGCTCCAGAGAAAATTGAAGGGCAAAACCCTTTGAATCCAAGCAGCGGAAATATCGTCGTAGAAGATATTCCAACTTTACCTCCTGAACCATTCATCCAAAGAGTAGACGATATAGAAAACGGAATGCGGGAAACTCAAATCTCCTGGCAAGAACATTGTGCCCGATTAATATCGAATGGGCAAACTACTGACTTGAAAGAGGCCTTCGATTTTGCAAAAATAGGGCCCCGAATAATCGATGCTGCAAGAAATAGTAGAGATAAAATCAATGAAATCGAGGGTTGGGAAGGAGGACAACCCGTAGCGCCAATATCTGATTTAGCTAAGTCTCTATTTGGTTCTAGTTCCAAAGAAAATATCAAGGCATTCAGAGGCCTAATGATTGCTATGGTAGAATCCGAAATAAAACTCCGTTGTAGAACACATATTCTTTTGAGAAATCCTACCGGACTGGCGTCCACACCCGAAATTGGTAATCGCCCTGTTGGAGATTTAACACAGGTTGGAAAAACACACGTAAGTCCGGATTATGCTTCAGTTGAATGGTCAGAGGATGATGAGAAACTTCTCAAATCAAAAATCAAGAATGGTTTAGAGGAGAGCATAGCAAGGAATCAAGTGCTTTGGGAAAATCATCGCAGAAGATTAGTTGAATTACTGTATTGTCAATACTGTGGAACTATGTTCTATTCAGGATTTAGGGGCTCAGAGCCAGCTCCAAACCAAATTGAAGTCTTAGATAGCGATCCTAAGTTACACGGTTTACCTGATGATCAGATTAAACAGAGGATAGAAGAACGTTCTTTTTCAGAACTTGTTGTATTTTGGCCACTAGCTGATCAATTATGGTCTGACGCCAGTAAAGGAACGATAAACCAATTTCGGCTAGTTAGAAGAGACACAAATAGTTCTACATTTAGATGGTATCCCGCTACAATTAATCCTGATACATGCGTTATAACTAGATATCCTCCTTCACAAGATTTTACTCAATTGCCTAATGATTGTGTCAAAGGATTAGTTTGGCATCCAACTAGTAGAAATTTAGGATCTGATGTAAGTTCTTTACTCAGTGGTTTGCCTGTTTGTTGTCCTCATTGTGACGCAAGGGGTAGCAGATACGGTCTTATGAGTCCCGTAAGGGCATTCAGACCTGGTGTTGCGGAGTCTTCTCAAGTAATTGCAAGAAGAATCCTCCACAATCTCCGATTGGATGATATTAAGAGTACTTTGGTATCATTTTCAGACACTAGAAGAGGGGCCTCCGATCTCGCCTATAGAATTACTAGCAGGCAGTATTCAGAATTACTTAGGGAAATATCAATTCAATCATTGCGTGAATTAGCGATATTTGAACCTCTATTGCTCGATTGTCTGATTGAAGGCAAAGAATTCCCCGAAGAATTGGAACAATTCGCAAGTAAATATAATTTGAAGGATGAAATGAATGCATTACTTGAGTTAGCTCAGCAACCTATTGGATTACACACTGTAATGGATGAATTAATTGAAGAAGCTAAACAAACTAAGGAAAGTATCCTCAAAAGGAGAAAAGGAGAACAAAATGAAAGGACGATTCGCTTATCATCACTAATTTCTGGACTTCAAGGACATTCTGAAACGATTCTTTCTAAGAATCAAGGTATGTTATTTAGCAAATTACTTTCACATGGTTTTAATCCCGCAGGAATAGAGCAAAAAAACACAACTAAATCCCCAACAGATGACTACATTTGTTTCCTTCAGAAATATACGGTTGGTACGGGTCAAAATCTAACCACTAAACGATGGACAGAAGCAATAGATTGGGGCTCACCTGGATATGAGTTTAAATCAAACAATCTACCTATAGATGAGGAGGCAAAAATAAATAATTTAAGGGCAGACATGATTACCCAGTTGCAAAATGAATTCTTGGATAATTTTGCCTCTGGTTCAAGTACACTGGAGGATTTAGGGCTCGGTAATTTTGCAATAAATAGCAATAATCTCCAACAAATAAATTCATTACGGGAAAAATATAATCTTAGTAATATATCAAATGAAAAATTAAGAGATATTTCAGAATCTTCAATTCGGATAATTTTGGAGAGATATAGATATACTCCAAAAATTCATTCTACAGACGACAATGTCGATACTATTGATGGTAGACAATATTGGAGGGGTAAAATAACAAATTATCTACGAGAAGTCTCAGAAAGAAATGGTATAATTTACGAAGATTTACTCGCTGCTATTGAGGAAATAATCAGTGTTGTTGAAGCCCATACAGGTTTTGTAATCCGAGAACATGTTTGCATTAGAATAACTGATGAAAACAGTCCAATATGGATTTGTGACAGATGTGGAAAAAATCATACACATAGTTCAGGAGGTATTTGTGTAAGATGTTATAACAATTTGACCGATAAACCGAACTCAAAAATGAAACATTTGAACAAGAGAAATTTAGTATTCAAATCTATAGAAGAAAACTCACCTGTAAAGAAGCTCTTATCTCTAGAATTGACAGGACAAACCTCTAATCAAAAATCTAGACAGAGGAAATTCAAGGGATTATTTTTACCGGATGAGAATGAATTACCTGAATCAATAGATTTACTCAGTGTCACCACAACAATGGAAGTAGGCGTTGATATTGGTAATCTAACTGCCGTACATCTGGCAAATATGCCTCCAGCGCGATATAATTACCAACAAAGAGTAGGTAGAGCTGGAAGAAGGGGTCAAATTCACTCGATAGCGATTGCTTTCTGCAGAGATTCTAGTCATGATACACACCACTTCCACAACCCCATGGAAATGCTTGCATCCCCATCTCCAATACCAAGATTGACAATGAACCGTTTAACAATCATGGAAAGGATGATTTCGAAAGAAGTCCTATATCGGGCATTTAGGGCATGTGATATTGGTTACCGTCACAGGCCAAGACCCTCTGATACTCACGGAGAGTTTGGAAAACGGGACGATTGGGTACGCGATTTAAACGGAAGAAGAACTAATGTAATCGATTGGATTAATGACAATAAATCTGAAATTGAGAAAATAACCGAATTATTCAATAGATTTACCGAAATTTCTACTCCTTCTAAGGAAATAGCTCAGAAAATCCATAGAGAGTTACCGGATAAATTAGATACAGCGGCACAAAGACCTGGAGGGCCCGAGGGCCTAGCTCAAAGTCTTGCAGAATTAGGTGTTTTACCTATGTTTGGAATGCCAACAAATGTAAGAGATCTTGTTTACAAGACAAATTCACGAAATCCATTTGATAAAATAGACAGGGGTCTTGGTCAAGCGATAAGTGAATTCGCTCCTTTATCTAGAATTAGAAATGAGCATGTTTTGTATGAATCAAGAGGAATATCTGGATCTCTAACTAAAAATCCTAGGACAAGATATTACCAACCAACAGGAGAGCCATATACAAGGAGTAATCACGCCGTATTTTGCAATAATTGTGATATCTTAGTTTCAATGTCAAATATTGGTATTGGTGATGGTATCAATGATATCGAATGTCCAGTTTGTGGTGACCTGAAAGAGGCTGCGGGAGAAAGTATGCCTGACTTACAATTCATAGCACCTGCTTCATTTGTAACAGACCCAAGTGGAATAGGGCGTGGAGATGGATTACGAGATCGATTTGGGGACGAAAACTCTCGAATTTCAGCAAGGTCTGGTTTGTTTCATGAGGGAGAAAGTGGAAAAATATACAATCATAGTGGGAAAAATTTGATTTCAGAATTTCACGAATCCGGTGAAGTATTCAGAATGAATTTAGGTCCCGGGCAAAGAGGATATAAGCTAATACCAAATCAAAACTGGTTTGGAGAATCAATGGATAATTTATGGCTAATTGATGAAAGTCTCGACGAATCGGATAATCGAGAACATAACTGGGGACTAATGGCTCCAAGAATAACTGAGGTAATCAGAATTAGGCCAACGGAAACACCTAGAGGTCTTGTTTTGGACCCCCGTCTTCCAGGCGAAGAAAGAAATGGAGAAGATACATCAAGGGTTAGAGGTGCAATAATTTCGGCATCTGCCTTAATTCAGAGGGTTTTCGCAGATTATCTGGATATCGATCCTGGTGAGCTAGCTATTGGCCATCTCAGACGTGTTGTTCTAGCCGATGGAACCAATGGTGGAGAAATTATCTTCTATGACGACAATGATAACAGTGGTTCAGGGTTTTCCAGCCAACTTGATACTGATCTAATCAAGGTTCTAGAGAGGTCGGTTAACTCTCCTAAGAATACCTATATCGATGCAATCCTTGAACACGGAAGTAAAAGCGACACTCCGTGCCTTACGTCATGTCAAACCTGTCTTCGCTCATATTCTAACACCCGGTACCATGGCCTGTTGGATTGGGTCTCAGCAATGAGTTACATCCGGGTCTTGTTGAACCAAGATTATTCATGCGGTCTAAATGGAGACTTTTCTACTCCTGAGATGAATGAATGGATGAAGATTTCTAAATTGGCTGCAAAACAGGTCAAGGATTCACGTAATCCTCAGGAAGGTTGGGAGCACGTAGAATATGAGTTGGGTAAGGAGCCTGGAATTTCTACGATTAATTTACTGTGTAATACAGGAGAAGGTGCAACTGGACAAAGGGCTGTTATTTTCATCCATCCATTGTGGGATCAATGTAATCCAGAAGGGATTTTACGAACGGCTTACGAAAGAGCACTTTCTGAATATGAACAAATAACATTCATTGATACATTCAATGCTCTAAGAAGGCCAACCTGGGCTTGGATGAATCAGCTTGCTGGTAATGTGAGATGAAAACCATATGGTCACAAAGATTAACCAGAGAATCTGGGTAACTACTTTGTTAGATTATCTTGCAGGAGGTTGCGCATACCAGCTGTATCTGAATTCCCCTCCCCAAATCGACAATCCAGGTAAACTCATGCCAGGCTACATTGAATCGATTCTCGGTGATGTCTACCATAAATTGTATGATGAAATAAGAAAGGGGGAACACCGCGATAGTGATCTTGTTGATTTGTTAAAAGATAGGGCTGAAAGAAAATATACGGAATATGTAGACTCTGGAAAGATGATGGCAGACGAAAAATTCACCAGCCTCGAATTCATAAACGACACTAACACGAAAGCGAGAAACCTAGAACGTGTACGTGGTGAAATTTCACTCCCAAAAAGCAATAGAAAATCGATATCTAGTGGCTTTAGAAAAATGGGTAGAGAGGTTTACATTGATGGTTTTGGAGGAAGAATAACTGGGAAAATTGATGAAGTGAAACTTGAAAATAATCAAGTTGTAATTATTGATGACAAGACCAGTGTTATACTTCAAGAGGATGGGGAAGTAAAACCAAATTATCGTCTTCAGGTTATTATCTACGCACTCCTGTGGTCAGAAAAGTGGGAGGAAGAAGTTTCTACAATAAAACTCCGGAGTAGATCAGGCAATATAATATGGAGTGAACATAAATCGAATTTTAAATCAGAATATACTACAATTAAGAAGAAGATTAACGAGTTAAGTGAACTATTGAATACAGAATCTGCGAACCCAGAGAATTTAGCTACTCCCAGCGGAGATAATTGTAATTTCTGCAATCACAGAATTGACTGTGTACCACATCGTAAGTTGGAAAATAAATTCGATTCGAATAATCCGGGTGTTTTTAGAGGAGAATTAGAGAGAATATTCCCTCTTGGCCCAAATAAATTCAAACTAACCATCAAAATTAATGGTAAGAAAATGCAAACGGAGGTAAACAAGAATTGGTGTGAATTCGATGAATCTGAGAGTTTACCAATTAATGTTAGACTACACGCTTTTTGGCCTCATTCAAAATTTTCTGGAAAACTAAATGCAAGAAATACCTCACACTTTGTATCAATTGTATGAGGTCTAAATTAGAAGTCAAAGAGAGTCGGATGGTTATCCGATTTCAGATGATTAGCGGAAGCAAGCCTGTCTAAGGCTCGCTGTAGCCTTCCATCTGAGAATCCACACTCGCCTTGAAGGAAGTCTCGCAAATCCTGCTCGATCGCTCGCGTAGCTTTTGGTATTGGATCTGGATGCACGGGATGGTTTAGGAAAAGACCACGAATGGTCTCGATATTTTCTGGCATCTCAAATTCCTTTACCTCAGAAACTGCTTCCATCGTGCCATGCTCTTTGATTAGTTTCAAACCAGTTTTTGGACCGATTCCCTTGATTCCAGGATGAAAGTCAGTTCCAATCATTATCGCTAGATCTACCAATTGTTCTCTAGTAATTTCGTGAGTGTCTAGTAACTCTTGCAAGACTACTTTCTCAGCCGTCAACAATCGACCGAATTTCTTGCGTCCATGGCTG
>MDTD01007924.1_pt1 | contig 11668 bp, 8 predicted proteins | sample 811221 | NCBI WGS metagenome assembly MDTD01 (sample SAMN05326646, study PRJNA326480) | marine metagenome | isolation source: seawater | place: Pacific Ocean: South West | collected 2011
AGCCTGCTTGCGCTGATGGTACTGTCCTTTTGAGGATGGGAGAGTAAGTCGACGCCGATCTTAAACCCCTGACTACAAGTAGTTGGGGGTTTTTTTATGGACTAAACTTTCATAGAACAAACGAAATAAGACAGTATGTACAGTCATTTTGTAAGGACAAATAACCACTAATGTTTATTGAAATAAAAATCCCTTTTATTAAATTTAAGGAACTTAAAAACCATACTGTGAAAAAAACATCTTTTCTCTCCCTCACCTTCATTTTGCCCTTACTTTCTTTTCATGTCTTTTCTCAAAAGGATGTACTTCCCAAAAAGATGACAGACTATGAAAAAACCATTATGGATGACTACCTTTCTTCCTTTGACAACAAAGGAATTACGACTCCTCCTCCTTACACAAATATTCGAACTGCTGCCGAATGGGAAGAGGTTCAGGCGCTTGTTATAACGTGGACCAATCAATTCAATAGCATTCAAAAACAAATTGTAGAGGCTGCTCAGGAGGAATGCACTGTCATCATTCATTGCTCCGATTCTAACAGCGTTAAATCTTACCTGAACGGTCAAGGTGTGACAGATGTCAATATCGATTATATCGAAGTGCCCTATAATTCAATATGGATTCGGGACTATGGCGCGAACACCTGCTATGCAAATGGTGTAGAGGATATCTTTCTTACAGATTGGATCTACAATAGACCTCGACCCTCTGACGATGTGATTCCCGATGCTTATGGAGACTATTTGGGTATTGATGTGTACTCCACCACCGCAAACCCAAACAAGATCATGTCTACTGGTGGAAATTGGATGTCGGATGGTGATGGTATTGCCTTTTCATCGGAATTGATTCTTAATGAAAACGATGGCAATGGAGATTTTAACTCACTATCATATCCAGACCATACAGAAGCTGAGCTTGACCAAATTTTTCAAAACTGGATGGGCATAGACGAGTACATCAAAATGACGGAGCTGCCCTACGACGAAATCCATCACATTGACATGCACATGAAGCTTCTTGACGAAGAGACTCTATTGGTTGGAGAATATCCTCAAGGTGAGTCGGATGGTCCTCAAATCGAAGCCAACATACAGTATGTGCTGAGTAATTTTACCACAAAATTTGGAACACCTTTTAAGCTGGTTCGTATTCCGCAACCTTCCGCAACCAATGGGAATTTTCCTCCCAATGCATACTATAGAACATACACCAACCTGACCTTTGTTAACAACACCATTTTGGTTCCAACCTACCGACAAGAATATGATACGATTGCATTTCGTATTCTCGAAGAAAACCTACCTGGATATACAATCGCAGCTATTGATATTGACAATTCGGGTCAAAACCTTATCTCTAATGGTGGAGGGATTCATTGCATTACACATACTGTTGGTGTTAATGAACCTATTTACATTACCCATAAAAAACTTGAGAATACTGCTGATACACAAAATGATTATTTGGCTACAGCGTCGATTCTTCACAGAGATGGTATTTCTTCGGCTTCACTATTTTACAAAACAGATCCATCATCTCCTTATGACGAAATCACTATGAACAATACCAATGGCGACGAATGGTCTGGAGCTATTCCGGCACAGCCCTTAGGAACAACCGTCTATTATTATATTCAAGGTACGGCATCCAATGGAAAGCAAGGTGTTCATCCTTTTCCAGCCCCTGAAGGCAACCATGTTTTTGATGTTTTTGATCCAGGAACCGTTTCCTTGGAGGGAGGTGTTAACATTCAATTGAATATGATTTATCCCAATCCAGCCAAGGCTATTACGGTAATTCCAATTAGTAGCAATCGACAACAAAAGGTGTGCATTCAGCTGGTGAATCTTCAAGGTGAAATCGTAAATGAGGTATACAATGGTGAAATTACTGCTGGCGACAAAAACTTTTTTATCGATGCTTCGTGTTATGCTTCGGGTCTATATCAGGTTCGGATTCAGACCGATGAATATGAGCAGGTTCAAAAGCTCATCATTGAAAATTAGAAGAACACTTAATCATTCTAACCAATCAAAAACACACAAGGTGATTTGCTTAGATCGTAGGCGTTTTCTCTCCAGTCTAATACACTCATGCTTCGAACTCGTTGGTTGTGAAGTGTAATATTTGAAGCAATACAAAGCTGGGTATGATCTGCCAGTTCGTTCAATAAATCTTCCAACACATTCATGTTTCGATAAGGTGTATCCATAAATATTTGCGTATAACCTTTTCTCCGAGCTACAAATTCATAGCTTTTGAGTGTTTGAATGCGTTCTTTTCTATCCTTTGGCAAATAGCCATGAAAGCTAAATTTTTGACCTGAAAATCCACTTCCCATAAGAGAAAGTAATATTGATGAAGGTCCCACAAGAGGCATGACCGCTATTTTTTGTGAGTGCGCTAAAGAAACAATATCTGCGCCAGGATCAGCCACACAGGCGCATCCTGCATCAGAAATAACACCAACATTTTTGCCCTCGATTAGCCATCGGAGTGCTTTCATAGTATCCTGTTCAGTGCTTCTTTTATTCATCTCGATAAATAGGGAATCGTCTATAGGAAATTGACGGTCCATTTTTCTAAGCAATCTTCTTGCAGACTTCAGGTTTTCTACCATGAAATGACGTAGCGATTTAGAGTCTTCTTGAACGGTTTGAGGAATAATATCCTCTATGCTTTCACCGCCAAGGGTATTGGGAATAAGATATAAAGTACCTGTTTTAGCCATATTTTAGTTTTTCAATGATGACGTCAGTAGCCCTGTCCAACAAATCAAAGACATGATCAAACCCAGCTTGACCGCCATAATAGGGATCGGGGACTTCTTGAATGGAGTTGGAATGTCCTAGTTCATCCAAAATCAGCTTTACTTTTTCTATGTCTTTTTCGTCTCTTGCCAATCGAGCCACGTTGTGGTAATTTGATTTATCCATTACATAGATTAAATCAAATCGATCGTAATCTGCTACCTCAAATTGACGTGCACGCAGAACAGAGATGTCAATTCCATTCTGTATTGCGGTTTCTGTCATTCTTTCATCGGGAGGACCTCCCACATGGTAATTGGCCGTTCCTGCTGAATCTACCCTTGCTGAAAGTCCATCGCGTTCCACTTTATGTCTTAATAGGCCATCAGCTAAGGGCGATCTACAAATGTTTCCTAAACAAACCATTAAAATATTCATGCTGCGAATATAATTAGAATCCCTTACATCTTTATTGATATAGCTTTCGTCCTTTCCATTCCTGACGGTGATAAAAAAACGACAAAAGAATCAAGAGGTTGTAAAAGGGGAAAATTAGGCCGTAAATAGGCATAAAATATAGGAGTTTCTTTTTTTGAATGGCGCTAAAGTAAGGGATCAAAAAAGAAAGATCAAGCAAAGATTTAACAGCAAAAAAGAGAAGAAAAAGCTTCAAGTCATGAAAAGCCCAATAAGCGAATAATACTAAGAAAGAGACTGACATGGTGAATTGAATACCCGCCCAAAATAAGAGTAGTCCATCTTGAATGTAAAATGATTTTCCCATCCATCGAGAACGTTGTCTTAAATAAGCTTTCAAGGTATTTGGGCTATTGGTTCTAACAATACAATGCTCTGAGCTGACAAGTTGTATGTTTTTTTGAGCTCTAGTCATGTTTCTCAAAAGGAACATGTCGTCACCGCTCATAACGTGTACATGTTCATTAAGGGCGATGACCTCAAGATACGCAGCCCTTTTTACTAATAGATTGGCACCATTGCACATTATGGGGCGAAGCCAATAGGTACTTGCTTGATTCACGAAGTTTGCGAGATAAAAATCAATTTCGCCAATAGCTTGTATTGTATTTTTAGAGCGAAATTGCACCGGAAGAATCATTAGATCGGCTTCAGGGATTTTCTGAATCTGCTGAAAATATTCGGGTTCTACATCCACATCTGCATCCCAGCACAGTACATAATCACTCTGTGCTTTTTGAATGCCCAGTAGCACCGCGGCTTTTTTACCCCTTTCTTTTTCATCAAGATAATAGATACTCATATGACTAGGTCTTTCCTCAAATAACCGCTTCCAGTCATCATCAGAGTGGTCATTGATAAAAATGATTTCTTTTGGGGTAGTGGATAATGTATCTAGTGTTTTTAGCAGGGATTTTAGATTTTCGTATTCGTTTCGAAAAGGAATAACAAGCGTTATTTCATCCAACGTTACATTTTCTCCTGTGGTTTTTTTTGCCTTTGAGATTCCTTTCCATCCTGTAAATAAAAACACATAAAATACGGCATAAAGCGCAATAAGAACACTAAATCCAAGCATGATGTTTTTGTTTTTTCACAAGTAATGTCGCCATTAAGGCAGGGATGATTTGGTTCAGCAACCAGGTTGAAGTTGCCGCCATGATGACAAGGGGTGCAGGCATGGCAATCAAACTCAATACAGTGACTGCAACTGTCTCTCTTACAATCAGCTTTCCCATAAATAAGGAGGGTGAAATCGTAATCGCACCAAACATGAGCATGATCCATAGCAGAAGTTCTAAGTCAAATGAGGCATCAAAAACAAGTAATGCTACAAAAAACTGAAGAACAAAAATGATATATCTACCTAGGGAAAGCAGAACAAGCTGCCCTCTTCTTGTTTTAGAGATTACGATGTTTTTGATCTGCTTTAAAAAGCGTATCGAGATTTTATGTAAAAACAAGTCTCCGAAGAAAAAAAGAACAAAAAGCCCGACGTTAATAATCAGCAATAGTAAATGCAATAGGGGCTCAATAGCATTAAAATATAAAACTTGCAGGGCCACGATTCCAAGGGCAATACTTATGATGAATTGGGCGCCATTCGAGACTAGTGTATTAACGACGATGTTTTTTCTAGAAGATTTTGGGAAGTAGAACATTCTTCCAATAAAATTCCCGGCATAGGCAGGTGTAATCACGCCAGAAACAATACCTGAAAGAAAGGAATGGAATTTTTGCTTGGTCTCAACTCTTTCGTCTTTGAGAATCACAGTCCATTTTTGCCATTCAAATAATAAATTTAAAGGCATCAATAAAATCAAAACAAGCAGGTGTTCGAAATGAAATTCTCCCGAAATCTTAAATCCACCTGGGAGCGATGAAATACGATGGTAAAGAAAATAAATGAGCAGACTTAAAACCCCTAATTTTAACAATAGGAAAAAAATCGACTGAAATTGTTTAGATTTAATCACTAAAACCAAATTGAGTGTCTGAAGATAAGATAATTCTCGGAATTGACCCTGGGACTACGGTAATGGGGTATGGCTTGATTCACATTAAAAAGAGTGAGGTGTCTATGATTAATTTTGGCATTATACAACTAAAAAAGATTAACAATCACCCTGATAAACTCAAACGAATATTGGAGCGATTGAATGGTTTAATTTTGGAGTTTAAGCCAGATGAAATGGCCATAGAAGCGCCTTTTTTTGGTAAAAACGTCCAATCGATGTTAAAGCTAGGAAGAGCACAGGGTGTTGCTATAGCAGCAAGTTTGAACCACAATATTCCATACGAAGAGTATTCTCCGCGAAGAATAAAACAATCCATTACTGGTTCGGGACGAGCCTCAAAAGAGCAGGTGGCAGCCATGCTTCAAAGCATCTTGAAATTTGAAGAAATGCCTAAATATTTGGATGCGACAGATGGCCTTGCGGTGGCTTTGTGCCATCATTATTCAAATGGCAAAGGCGAAAACAATAAAAACGAGTCTAGCTCATGGCAGAGTTTTGTTCAGTCTAACCCCGATCGATTAAAAAGTTAAGTGTGATTGAAATATATACAGACGGTAGTTCTCGAGGAAACCCTGGTCCAGGGGGTTATGGTATTGTCTTATCATACAACCAAAAAGAAAAGGAGATATCCGAAGGGTTTAGAAAAACGACCAACAATCGAATGGAGCTTCTGGCTATAATTGTTGCTATTGAATCACTAAAGACTTCAAAGATTCCCATTAAAATATATTCGGATTCTAAATATGTGATTGACGCCATAACCAAAGGCTGGTTAAAGTCATGGATTCAAAAAGGATTTAAAGGCAAAAAGAATAAAGACTTATGGATGCGTTTTGATAAGGCGTCAAAGGGTTTTAATATCAGCTATCAATGGGTAAAAGGTCATGCGGGTAATACAAAGAATGAACGTTGTGATTTTCTTGCTGTTGAGGCCTCAAAAAACTCAAGTTTAAGTGTGGATTACGAATACGAATCTAATGCGGATACACCCGATTTATTCTGATTCAATGACGGTTACAAATCCGTGTTGATCAATAAGCGTTCCACCATACATTTCACCCTGAAGCTGATAATAATAAACCCCATCTACACATTTTTCCCCTCCATTGTCTGTTCCATCCCATAAATGAACTCCGGTTTGGTTGGTTTGATTCCACATAACATTTCCCCAACGATTTAAAATAAAGATATCGAAGGATTTAAATCCATCAAAAGGAAGTTCGAATAAATCGTTTACTCCGTCACCATTCGGGGTAAATACATTTGGGATCCAAATTACAGGATCGTTGATATTGATGATCAATTCATATTCATCGACACACCCTATAGCATCTGTAACGGTTAGATTAACAGGGTACTGGCCACTAACCGAATAGCTTTGGGTTTGTGATTGATCAGTTCCACTAAATACAAATTGACCGTTTCCAAAATCCCATTCCCAGCTAATGATACTGGTGCCGTCAAAGCTAGAGCCATCCACAAATGAAATAATTTCATCCTGATCGGCGGGGTTTGGAGTAGCTGTAAAGAAGGCTTCTAACCCATCATCTGAAACGGTGATGTCATTCAAAGGATAAATAACCTCACAACCCAAATCATCGAGAATAGTCACTTCAGGAAAATAGGTGTCAGGATTGGGGTAATTATAATAAAACGATACTGTATCTTCTATCACATTACCGTCACCGAGGTTCCATATAACTGAATTCACATTTATGGGGTTGTTAAGAATAAAATTTGCACCTTGTGAGCACTCATCTGCGGACTGAAACCAAAAGGGCTCAGCACTTGGACCACCAATCGTGACATAATTCGTCAGGGTCGTATCATCTACACATCCATAGGAGTCTGTAATACTTAATATAAGTGTGAAAGTCCCAGGTAAGGCATATGTGTTACTCGGGTCTTCCAAAACCGATTGATTTCCATTGCCAAAATTCCAAACCCAAGATTCTATGGTTCCATAAGAAAAAGAGGAATCCGTATAGGTTCCAAATAATGGGGGGCAGGTATATTCTCCTTCTGAATTGGTAGCTGCTCCTGTGAATGAATAGTTTGGATAAGCTGTAGGAATAGAGATAGTAATTAGATTGGACGAGGTATCGGTACACCCATTTGCATCAGTAACGACTAACTCTAGAGAATGTGTAAAACTAGTTTCTCCAACTGGCACTGAGGGTTCATTGAAAGTAGTGTTTAAATTTTCATCATTTGAAAACGAATTGCCGTCAACAAGCCATTCATACGTAAGTGGGTTAAGGCCGTCAGATGTATTTGATGTATTGATGTTACCTCCATTACAAATGACATTTTGTACAGAGAAAAAGGCATTGGGTTTAGTAATGGTTATGGGAATAGACGCTGGTGTGGATTGACATCCAAATTCATCGGTGGCCGTAAGTTGCGCATAATAAATTCCACTTCCATTAAATGTGTGCTCAATAGGGTTGTTATTGTTGACAACAAGGTTCGATGAATCATCCGTAAAAGTGTATTCAAAAGAGATGAGGTCTAGTCCATTTAGCGAGATTGAATTGTTCGAAAATGTCACAAGAAAGGGAGAGCACCCTACGTTATCATCTGCAGAAATTACAGCAAATGGGTTGGCCAATACAGTCACCGGAAGTGTTGCCGAAGCAGAGCATCCCACACTGTTGATGGCGTTAAGAGTTACGGCATAATCTCCTGCTACAGAGTAGGCATAAGAGACATTAGGACCCGTATTCACAATATCGCCATTACCCATATTGTATTCCCAAGCAGTTAAGGGATGCGGTGTAGGTGGATCTGACCATGATGAACTCGCATCAAATAAAAACAAGGAGTCACCTTTGCATATTGAATCATTGGATAGAGAGAATGATGGAGTAACCATAGAAATATTGACCACTTTTATTGAGCTATCACTGCAGCCCGTTGTGTAATTATGAATAACCTGCTCCACACTATAGGTTCCGTAATCATTGAATTCATGACTGGTGTCGCCTTGATCGATGTCGTCTAATTCTGGGTCGTCCAAGACATCATCTGGAGTACCATCACCCCATTCATAAATCATTAAAATATCATCAGACTCTTCTCCATGTACTGCTTCATCATTAAAATTGATTTCAACAGGAAATTCTGAAGGGTTACAAACCAATGCTTCTTCTGGAGAAAAAATGGATATTGGGGCTGGTATAAAAATAAGAGAGTCGATTTGTAACGAGTCGATACAACCTCTATAATCGACGACCAATAATACATCGAAGTAGCCTGTATCTGACTGGTACTGAAAGGTAGGATTGGCCTCCGAAGAGTTGCCGTCACCAAAATCCCAGAAGTAATTGATTTCAGATGAATCCGGAAAACTGGGAGTTGTACTTACAAAAGAACTAAAATTAAAGTCTCGCTTTATGCAGTTTGTTGTGGTGTCTACCGTAAAATCAATTTCATTCAATTCTCCGACAGAAATATATTCTTCCAATGTTATTGAACCTGTACAGCCTGACGAGGTTGTGATGATTAGTGTAATGTCATAGAGTCCGTTTGTATACGTTTGTATAGGTGGATTTTGTCCTGAAAAAGTTTCTCCATTTCCAAAATCCCAATTCCATTCTGTAATGGGGTTGGCAGCATTGGGAGTGCTAGAAGTGTCGGTAAATTGAACCTCTAATGGATTACACCCCCCTGTTTCATCGGATGTAAATCCTGGTATTAGCTCTTCGATGGTAATGTAATCAGTCAGTGTAGTTGTTCCCGTGCACCCATTTTCGGTTACCATAGAAAGGGTAACGGAGTATGTACCACTCGAATTATAGGTTTGATTAGGGGGGCTTTGTCCTGAAAAGGTATTTCCATTTCCAAAATCCCATTCATATTCTACACCGCCTGAAGAGGTGTTAACGAAGTTGATTGATGCAGGAGAGCAATCTGTGGTTATGTCAGAAGTAAAAGAAGGATTAGGAGTGGCTTCAACATTAATTTCTTGTGAGATACTACCTGAACAGCCTGAATTGGTATTGTCAGATGACAGTTGGATGTTATATACTCCCGCAGCAGCAAAGGAAAATGAAGGATCTTGTTCTGAACTGGTGCCTTGACCGCCAAAATTCCACTCCCACTGATTTGCTCCGGCGGTTGAATTGTCTATAAAATTAACCATTTCACCCACACAGACAGTACTCGGAAAAGAAAACCCTGCTTGAAAATTTGAAATCGTAATTTCTTCTGAAGCAATACTTGTGCATTGTGTGTTTGTATTGACAATGGTAAGAGAAATGATGTAATTTCCAGTTGTATTGTAAGTTTGGTCAGGTGGATTTTCATCTGAAGAAGTGTTTCCATTTCCAAAATCCCAGTCGTATGAATATTCAGGTCCCGAATCAGAATTATTTTCAATACTTAATGTCAAAGGAACAGTACAGCCCAAACCCAGTGGGGTAAAAGAAATATTTGGCGAAGGTAAGATGGTGATATAATTTGGTTTGACCTCTGCGTCGGCTTCTCCAATGGAATTCGTGATAACAAGTGTTACGGTATAGGTTCCGGGTAGAGCGTAACTATGTGATGTTGATTCATCATTCGAGGTATTCCCATCACCGAAATCCCAAACATAATCTTGAATTTCAGCTCCGCCATTGGTGGATGATGAATTAGTGAAATTAATGAGTTCTCCTGTACAGGCACTTAGTGGGTCAGCAGAAAAATCTGCTGTAGGTGTTTGGGCCAGGCTTATAACATAGGCTAATGAGATAAAAAACAGGAGGTTAATGTATTTAAGCATAGATCTTGCCATGTGTATTAGAAAGACGTCCTCAAAACCAAATTAGATGCTTGAAACCTAAATTAAAACAGACGAGTACCATATTTCTATATCACTAAAATTAACCTTTTTTCTATTTGCTAAGTCCTCAATTTGCTCTTTTGTGACTTTTCCTAAGCCAAAATATTTTGCTTGTGGATGTGCAAAATACCATCCGCTAACCGAAGATGCAGGCGTCATGGCAAGGTTTTCAGTAAGTTGAATGCCCGATTTTTTCTCAACATCTAGTAGCTTGAAAAGTCCAATTTTTTCTGTGTGATCAGGACAAGCAGGATAACCAGGAGCAGGTCGAATACCGCGATATTTTTCTTTTATTAATTCTTCGTTGGTATATTGTTCATTATCTGAATAACCCCAATATGTTTTCCGAACTTTCTCATGGAGGAACTCTGCTAATGCCTCGGCAAGTCGGTCAGCAAGTGCTTTCAGCATGATTGAGTTATAGTCATCATGATCTTTTTCAAAACGCTCAATATATTGTTCAATACCAATCCCACTGGTCACAGCAAATCCACCTATGTAATCGATTATTCCGCTTTCTTTAGGTGCTATGAAATCTGCTAAAGCCAGATTGGCTTGCCCTTTAGCCTTTTTACTTTGCTGTCTTAAGGTTCTTTGGGTGTATAAAACCTTGCCGCGGTTTCGATCTGAATAGATTTCAATGTCGTCTCCAATAGAGTTGGCTGGAAAAAGTCCGAACACTGCTTTTGGATTAAGCCATGATTCTGAAATGATTGTTTCAAGCATTTTTTGAGCATCGTTGAAAAGTGAAACAGCTTCTTTTCCTACTATTTCATCTGAGAGTATTTTCGGGTAGCGCCCGTGTAATTCCCAGGTTTGAAAAAATGGAGTCCAATCAATGTAGGGTAAAAGTTCTTTAAGAGGTAGGTTGCTCAAAGTATGAATTCCTAGCTTTTTAGGATTTGTTATTGTGCTTGAATCAAAGGTCAATTGAAGTTTGTTTTCTCGCGCATTTGAAATCCCTATTAAGGTCTTACTTTGAACATGCTTTGCATGATTTTCACGCAGTGTTTCATACTCCTTGTTTAGATCCGAGATAAATCCCTCCTTCTTAACTCCAAGCAGACTTTCAACTACAGTAACGGATCGAGACGCATCAAGAACATGTACTGTTTTGCCATAGTTATAATGCTGGTCAATTTTAACTGCTGTATGCACTTTAGATGTTGTTGCTCCACCAATAAGTAAAGGAATATTTATTTTTGCTCTTTCCATCTCTTTAGCCACATGAACCATCTCATCTAACGAGGGAGTAATGAGTCCACTTAAACCAATGATATCGACATTTTCTTGAATCGCAGTCTCTATGATTTTTTCCGCCGGAACCATAACTCCGAGATCTATGATCTCGTAATTGTTACAGCCTAAAACTACCCCAACAATATTTTTTCCGATGTCATGAACATCTCCTTTGACAGTGGCCATAAGGACTTTACCATTCGATTGCTGTTCTCCACCTTTTTCTTTTTCAATGAAGGGTAACAGATATGCAACTGCTTTTTTCATGACTCTAGCCGACTTGACCACCTGAGGTAAAAACATCTGCCCACTGCTAAACAAATCTCCTACGATATTCATTCCATCCATTAGTG
>MDTD01149790.1_pt1 | contig 11665 bp, 13 predicted proteins | sample 811221 | NCBI WGS metagenome assembly MDTD01 (sample SAMN05326646, study PRJNA326480) | marine metagenome | isolation source: seawater | place: Pacific Ocean: South West | collected 2011
CAGTCTAGAGCCTAATGTAATAACATTTGCATCATTATGCAATCTAGATAATTTTGTCGATTTCGTATTATAGCACAATGCTGCTCGTATATTTTTATGTTTATTTGCTGTCATAATCATACCTTGTCCTGATCCACAAATTAGGACTCCAATACAATTGCGATTTTTTTTTATTAATTTTGATAGTTTATGAGCATAATCTGGATAGTCAACTTTTCCATTGGAGTTTGTGCCAACGTCTTTAATTTGAAGATTCTTACTATTTAAAAATTTTTTAACATATTCTTTTAGAGAATATCCTGCGTGATCAGATGCTAAAACTATTTTTTTCAATTAATTAAACTTATAATCTAATACACAAGCTACAAGATGGACTCTATTTTCTTCTCCACCATTAAATGCATTGTGATATTTTGTGTTATTTGTAATCCAAACTGAGCCATCTGCTGGCATATGCTTTGCAACATGGTCTATAACCATTATAGCGCCAGGATTTGTATAAATTGGTATATGTAGTCTTGGCTCAGGATCTCTATGCCAACTTAATGTTGATCTTGGCTCTTTTAATAAAAGTCTTACTCTCCCAAGTTTATATTTTTTTGAAAGTCTATCGTAAACTTCTCTAAAATAAGTTTTTTTATAATCATCTAGAAATTCAGTATATTTACTCTCATCAATGGATGAATCTCTTACCACTTCTTTTCCTGATGAATCTGGTCTTGTCCAAAAAACACCTCTGATATAATTTCCCGTTATAGACTCTGGTTTACCGGGTATTTGATTTAATGAAATTCCTGCAAAATGAGGGATGCCTAAACTCGTGTCAAAACCTTTAATTTTTAATACCTCATCACAAGCATTTCTTAGCTCTTCTATATCAAAACTAATATCTTGTTTTTGAAAATCGTTAAAGTTTAATGGCATAATTTTTTAATAGCTCAAAAATAAATATAGTATATATAACTTTTGTCGCATAATTAAATATATAATATTGATATGATAACAGGCAGATATCCATCTTTGAGGCTTAGAAGAAATAGAAAATTTAATTGGATAAGAAGATTGGTAAGAGAAAACGACTTATCCTCAAGTGATTTAATTTTACCAATATTTTTAACAGATGGCAAAAATAAAAAAGTCAACATACCTAGTATGCCTGGTATATTTAGACATTCAGTAGATATGATACCTAAAATTATAGATAAAGCTTTGAAAAGTAAAATACCAATGATTGCTTTTTTTCCAAACACAGAATTAAGAAAAAAGAATAATTTTGGCACAGAGGCATTAAATGAAAATAATTTGGTATGTAGAGCTCTTAGATTAGCTAAAAAAAAATATAAAAATGAAATTGGACTAATGACCGATGTTGCATTGGATCCCTACACTACCCATGGACACGATGGATTATTTAAAAAGAATCAAATTTTAAATGATGAAACTATAGACATTTTAATTAAGCAATCTTTGTTACAAGCTGAATTTGGTAGTGACGTAATAGCGCCATCAGATATGATGGATGGTAGAATAGGTAAAATCAGAAAAGCTTTAGACCAAAAAAAACTTTATAATGTTCAACTTTTATCTTACGCAGTAAAATATGCTTCAAATTTTTATGGACCGTTTAGAGATGCGGTTGGATCTAAATCTACTCTTAAAGGTAATAAAAAAACATACCAAATGGATTATTCAAATTCAGACGAAGCTATAAGAGAAGTTGCACTGGATATAAAAGAAGGAGCGGATTTAATAATGGTAAAACCAGGAATGCCGTATTTAGACATTATCAGGGAAGTCAAAAATAAATTTAAAATACCGGTATTTGCTTATCAAGTTTCAGGAGAATATTCATTAATAAAAAAAGGTATACAAAGTAAAATCATTAGCAAGAATGCAATTTTAGAAAGTTTAATTTCATTTAAACGAGCTGGAGCAAATGCAATAGTGACATATTTCGCTAATGAAATTGAAGATCTTTTAGATTAGATCAATTTGATAAACTCAGTTCTTGATGTTGGGTAATTGATGTTATTAGGAATAAGAACTGATTTATTTAAAAAATCGCCAACAAGCTTAAGGCCATCTTTAAGTTCGCTATTTTTTATTTCAATATTTTGATTTTTAAGTAGAAATGTTGGTATTTGCTTTGACCCATCTAGTGTCAATACGTATGAATTATTATTTTTTAAATTGTTACTATCTACATAATCATTAAAATTAATATCATATCCAACAAGTTTAATTACTTCTAATTCCCAAAAAATAAATTTTTTTATCCAATCATCATGGTGGAGAATATCGTATAAATTGGTTAATTGATTATATATTTTATTATTTGCTTGATTTTCAACAGTAAGAATTCTTATAAGATTTAATGAATACAAAATACAATTCAATTTAATTTTATTTTCTAAATAATGTGGGGTAAATACTTTTTCAATTTCGACTTTAAAATACCCAGCTTTACTCTGGTTTTTGCTATTAAACTCTACGCTAAATTGATTCCCAATTAATAAAAAATTTTTAATTTTTTTTGAAGTGGCACCAAATAATATTCCTGAAACTTTTCCATTATTTTGAGTGAAGAATTCTGCAACAGCAGAATTTTCATTATATTTATTTTTATTTAGTAGAAAACCTTTATCTTTAAATTTCATTTTAATTTTTCAATGATTTTTAATAGTTGTGTTGCGGCAGCTTGTTGTGCTAATTTTTTTGATAAGCCTTCAGCTTCAACAAATTCAGTATCTTTCAATTTTACCGCTACTTTAAAATTAGGCTTATGTTTAGGACCTGTGTCAGATATAAACTTATAAATTGGAAGAATTTTAAATTTTTTTAATGAATACTCTTGTAATTTAGTTTTTGCATCTATAATAATTATATTTTTATCATTGATATGTTTATTCCAGTTTTTTAAAATAAATTTTTCAGCATAATCGAAACCTTTGTCTAGATAAATTGCCCCAATAAGTGCTTCACAAGAATCCGACACTATTTTTTTTTCAATTACGTGTTTATTAAGTCTTAAATTGCCAATTTTTACTAATTTATCTAATTTTAAATACCGACCAACTTCGTAACATTTATTTTTATTTACTAATGAAGCTAATTTTTTATCTAATATTCCCTCTTTTTCATTAGGGAATATTTCAAACAATTTTTTTGATATGCATAAACCTAAAACTCTATCTCCCAAGAACTCTAATTTTTCATAATTGTTAATTTTATCTAGACTTTTATGTGTTATAGCTTTTAAATATAGATCTGTATTATTAATTTTAAAACCTAAGCTAAGTTCAAGTTTGTTTATAATTTTTTTCATTAATTTAATTTCTTAAAAAATCTATCATACCTAATAATTTCAGGCCATTTCCAAAACTGGAAAATGCTACCCTTTCTTCTATCCGAAGAAAAAAATAATATTTGTGCTTTACCAACTAAATTATCCCGATGAACATAGCCAACTTCAGATAAAAATCTGCTATCTTTCGAACAATCTCTATTATCACCTAAGAAAAAATAATGATTTTCTGGAACCACATATTTGTCTGAATTTTGAAAAGAAACATCATTTCTGTATGAGACTATATAAGATTTATTATTTGATATTTTCTCCTCATAAGTTGAAACATCAATATTTTGTGTTCCGCAAAAAAGTTCTTTATTATTGTTGATTAAAGTAGTTAAGACCTGATTATTGTTAATAAATAAATTTCCATCAATAAATTGAATTGAATCACCAGGTAAGCCAATAAGTCTTTTAATGTAATCTGTCCTGTTGTCGGATGGTGTTTTAAAAACAATAATATCACCTCTATTAGGCAAATTTTCAAAAATTCTATCTTTGAATATTGGTGGGCTAAAAGGAAACGAATGTTTACTATAACCATAGGAGTATTTAGTAACAAATAATCTATCACCAACTAAAAGATTTAATTCCATAGATGATGAGGGAATATAAAAAGGTTGAATTAACAAAGATCTAATAATAACTGCAATTATTAATGCATAAAGTAAAGTCTTAAAATTATCTATGTATATATTTTTTTTAATCATTTTTTTTCAATTACCACATAAGCCACTGAATAATTTTTTTCATCAGATAATGACAGGTTCGTTTTAAAAGAATTTACTTTAAATTTTTTTTTTAAGTATAATGTTGTTGATTTATTTAAATTAATTGAAGGTTTACCTTTTTTGTTATTAATTATTTCAATATCTTTGAAATGAAGCTTATTAGAAATACCAAATCCAGTAGCTTTTGAAAAAGCTTCTTTGGCAGCGTATCTTTTAGAAAAATAATTTATTTTATTTTTTAAATTGTATGATTTTTTTTGTTCGCTTACAGTAAAAACTCTATTTATAAACTTTTTATTTTTTACCAGCTTTTTTAATCTACTATTATTAACTATATCTACACCAATACCAATAATTGACATTATTTATTTTTTCAAAATTCTTTTAAAAGTTTTAATTACATTTTTTAAACCATATTGTATGGATTCGCCAATTATAAAATGTCCAATATTATATTCAGTAATTTGTTTAATTTTTTTTAAAATTTTAGTTGTTTTGTAATCTAATCCATGACCAGCATGAACCTCCAGATTAAGAGATTCAGCAAATATTGAACATTTTTTTATTTTTATGAATTCTTTGTTGTAGTTTTTATTTTTTTTAACAAGATTAGCTATTCTTCCAGTATGGATTTCAATACAGTCAACTCCTAATTTTTTTGCAATTTGAATATCTTTGATTGAGGCGTTTATAAAAAGACTTGTTCTTATATTTTTTGAATTTAATTTATTAATTATTTTTTTTAATTTATAATTATTTTTGCTTAAATTTAAACCACCCTCAGTGGTAATTTCTTGTCTTTTTTCTGGAACAATACAAACAAAGTTTGGTTTATATTTTAATGCAATTTTAAGCATTTCATTTGTAGGTGCTATTTCTAAATTTACAGGAACATTTTTGTTTGAAGATATAATTCTTAAATCTTTTTCTTTAATATGTCTCCTATCTTCTCTTAAATGAATAGTAACAGAGTTGGCACCATTTTTTATTACTAATAATGCAGCCTTATCTGGATAAGGATGATCCTCTCCTCTTGCGTTTCTAACGGTTGCTATATGATCAATATTTACACCAAGATTTATCATTTAACTCTTCGACTACCCGGAGATGTAACGGGAATTTTTTTAAGAAAATCTGGTAAATTATTTTTTTTATAAGTTGGAATATCTAATTTTACTTGTGAAATAATTTTTTTTTTTATTTTAAGTTTGCTCTTAATAGATCTATCTATAATACAAGCATAACCAACCAAGATGCCTTTTGAAGATTTAATTAACTTAAAACATTCCAAGCTTGATTTTCCAGTTGTTATCACATCCTCTACTATAAGTACTTTTGATTGAGGTTTAATACTAAAACCTCTTCTTAGCCTAAATTTTCCATTTACTCTTTCGCAAAAAATTGTTTCTTTTTCTAAAATTCTTCCAATCTCATATCCTATAACAATTCCTCCCATTGCAGGCGATAGAACTAAATCAATGTTTTTAAAATTTTTTTTAATTTTTTTAGCTAAAGATTTACATAATTTTTCAGCTTTATTAGGAAAGCTTAGAAGTTTAGCACATTGTACATATTTATGTGAATGCAAACCTGAAGATAGAATAAAGTGGCCTTCTTTTAATGCTTCAGTTTTTTTTAAAACCGCTAAAGAGTTTTTTAAAGAAAGCATATTTTTTATTTTTATGTCTTATTATTTTGAATTTTAATTCTTTTTGTTTTAGCTCACTAATCAAATTTGTAAAGTTTTTCAAATCATTTATGATTAAATTAAACCTAAAATTTATAGTATTTTTTGTTTTTTCTACCATTTCTACACTAGAAATATTCATTTTATTTTGACCAATTAAAGTTGTTACATCTCCTAATTGCCCTGGTAAATCAGGTAAAGAAATCCATAGAGTAGTATTGTATTGTTTAGCTTTCAAAGGTTTTGAATTTTCTCTATATTGCCAATATCTCCTAATTGCGGCTCTCGCTTTTCCTGTTTTTGTAGTGCTTATCCAATGTAGTGACGGTGAAACTTTTTTTGATGTTAAAATTTTAACAACATCACCATTCATTAACCTGGACTGTATTGGGCTATCCTTACCATTAATTTCGCAGCCGATTGCTGTATCACCTATTTGTGTATGTACAGCATATGCAAAGTCAATTGGAGTTGCGTCCTTTGGAAGTTTAATAACTGATCCTTTTGGTGTAAAACAAAATACATTATCTTGGAACATTTGGAGTTTTGTGTACTCATAAAAGTCTTCTGGATTTTCATTTTTATCTAATATTTCAACTAAATCAGCTAGCCAATCATATTCTTTCCAGGTTAAAGAGTTAACTTTTTCTGAAGATTTGTATTGCCAATGTGATGCTATACCTCTTTGAGCAAATTCATGCATAGACATCGTTCTTAATTGTATTTCGATTGGTCTTTTATTTGGACCAATTATTGCTGTATGTATGGATTGATAATTATTTATCTTTGGAGAGGAAATGTAATCTTTAAATCTACCAGGAATACAATTATATTTGCTGTGGAAAATACCTAAAGCATTATAACAATCTTCAATGCTATTCATAATTATTCTAAATCCCATTATATCTGTAATTTGCTCTAAAGAAGTTCTTTTTCTTTGAATTTTTCTCCAAATAGAAAAAGGTGTTTTTTCTCTTCCAAAAATTTTACAAGTTAGATTTTTCTCGTTTAAAAGTTTATTAAAATCTTCAGATAATTTTTTAAAATTTAATAAGTTTTTTTCTTTTATATCATCAAGTCGATCTTTTATCATTTTTTTAGCTTTAAAATTTAAAACTCCAAATGATAAATCTTCTAATTCGTCCCTAATTCTATTCATTCCCATTCTATCAGCCAATGGTGCGTAAATTTCCATTGTTTCTTTTGCAATACGTTCTTTTTTTTCTAAATTTTCTATTGCATTTATAGTTCTCATATTATGAAGTCTGTCAGCTAATTTAACTAACAATACTCTTATATCTTTTGATGTGGCTAAAATTAATTTTCTAAAGTTCTCAGCTTTTGTTGATGTATTTGCTTGATTTTCTAAAACACTAATTTTTGTTACACCATCAACTAAATCTGCAACTTCTGTTCCAAACTCTTTTACAATTGTATTATATGTGGCATGTGTATCTTCTATTGTATCGTGTAGTAATCCTGTTGCGATAGTCGCGCTATCTAATTTTAATTCAGTTAGAATATCAGCAACTGCGACTGGATGTATTACATATGGGTCTCCAGAATGTCTTTTCTGATCCGCGTGTGCTTTTACAGCAAAATTATATGCTTTGGAAAGAGTTTCTGGATTAAGAAACTTATTATAAATTTTAACCTTATTTATTAAATCATCTGATTTTAACATTCATTTATTATATCATTAAATTTAAACAATTCTAATGTCAGAAAAGTCCACATAATTGAATTGATGAATTATACTATTGATATTTGCCTTTGTTTTTGGATGAATCCAAGATTTATTTACCTCATAAAGTGGGAAAATTACAAAATTTCTATTTTGCATCCTGGGATGAGGTGTTATAATTTTATGATTTTTAAGACTATTTTGTAAACATAAACCTCTATAATCAATAATATCAATATCACATACTCTTGGATGATTTCTTAAAGCCTTCTTTCTTCCAATTTTTTTTTCAATTAATTTAATTGTTTTAAATAAATCAATTAAAGATAATTTCGTTTTTATTTTAATTACTATATTTATATAGTTTGGGTATTTTTTGTTAGGCCATGACGGTGTTTCATAATAACTTGAGCAACTTTCAACATAAATCCTACTTTTCATTAAAAATTTTTTAGCTTTTTCAATATTTGACAGCCTATCTCCTAAATTTGATCCAATACCTAAATAGCTATATTTAACTTGTTTTTCTAAAATATCTTGCTTTATCACGATTCCAATCTCTTGTTTTTTTAGTCTGACGTTTATCAAAATTTTTTTTACCTTTCGCAACTGCAATTTCTAATTTAGCTTTTCCTTTTTTAAAATACATTTTTGTAGGAACTATTGTTAAACCATCTTTATTCATTTTACCGATTAACTTATTTATCTCTCTTTTGTTAAGCAGCAATTTCCTCTCAGCATAAGGATTATGATTTGAATAGCTAGCCTGTTTATAAATTGGAATATGAGAATTTATTAAATATATCTCTCCATTTTTTTCAATTCCATAAGAATCTGCAATACTTACTTTGCCACTTCTAACGGATTTTATTTCTGACCCTCTAAGCACAAGGCCTGCTTCTAATAATTCTATTAAAAAATAATTGAAACTAGCTTTTCTATTTAAACAAATGATTTTTAAACCATTGTTTTTTTTTACATTCATTAATTAAATTAATTGTGCTTTTTTTGATATTTCTTCTAAAATTTTTTTTGTTTTATCTGTGCAAGTAACTAAAGGTAATCTAACAGCGTCATCACAAAGACCCATTAATTTTGCAACATATTTTACAGGAGAAGGATTACTTTCAATAAATAAATTTTTATGAAGTGGTTGGAGTATTTTATCTAATCTTTCGGCTTCTTTAAATTCGTTTGAATTTAATGATTTTGAAAACTTTTGAAAGTCTGAACACATTTTTGGAGCAATGTTAGCGGTAACACTTATAGTTCCAACACCACCCCTCTTATTAAATTCAAAAGCGTTATCATCATTTCCTGTAAGTTGGATAAAATGTGTTCCCATTTTAGATTTCTGTTTATCGACTCTATCTAAATCTCCTGTTGCATCTTTAACACCTATTATATTTTTTAATTCAAAGAGTCTAGCCATTGTGTCGACAGACATATCAATTACTGACCTCGATGGAATATTATAAATAATTATAGGTATCCCACAGTTATCATTGATAGCTTTATAATGTTGGTATAAACCCTCTTGAGTAGGTTTGTTATAATAAGGCGTCACTACTAAAGCTCCGTCTGCACCCGCCTTTTCAGCATGCTTTGTAAGTGCAATTGCCTCAGTTGTAGAATTTGATCCAGTACCAGCAATTACTGGTATTTTGCCGTTTGACTCTCTTATACATATTTCAATTAGTTTTTGGTGTTCATCGTGTGATAATGTTGGCGACTCTCCTGTTGTTCCAACTGGGACTAGCCCATTAGTACCGTTTTGAAGATGAAAATTGATAATTTTTAAGTATTTTTCCTCATCCACTTTATTATTCGTGAATGGGGTAATTAATGCTACATTTGATCCTTTAAACATAAATCCTTATAACATAATTTACAGATTCATGAAAAATATATGAACCTTAAAATAATAAAATTAATAGTAATTAATATGGTTATTGTAAACTATTTTAATTTCACTTTGGCATCAGAGCTGATAATTCCAAAAAATAAACCGATAATACAAAAATCCGATATTGAACTAAATCAAATCAATTATTTATTACCTAAAAAAAAGCCAATTTTGGCTAAAGAAGCACCTAAAAAAAATAAGTTAGAAAAAGAGAAAATTGAAATTACAAAACATACAGATAATATAATTCTTCCTTTACCTAAACCAATAGTAGTAACAAAAATTAAACCTCCAAAAAAATCTAAATATTATTCAGAAAAAGACGTGAAAAGAGCTAAGAAGGCAATAAAGCTTATGGAGCAATCAAAATGGTATGATGCTCTTAAAGAATCTTGGAAAGCAAAAGATAAATCAATATATAATTTTATTCAGTGGAAACACCTTCTAACTACAGGAAATAAAGCGAATTTTAATGAATATGATAATTTTATTAAAAAAAATTCAAATTATCCAAGAATTGGGAGAATTAAATACTTAGCAGAACATAAACTAGCATCAGATAAAATTTCGTATAAACAAATTATTAATTGGTTTGATGGCAACGAACCATTGAGTGGTTATGGAAAAATGATGTTAGGAGAAAGTTTAATTAAATTAGGTAAAATAGACAAAGGTGTTTCGTTAATTAAAACTGGATGGATTACAGCGGACCTAACTAAAAGTGATCTAAAACATTTTAGAAAACGTTTTAAAAAATATTTAAACGCAGATGATTATATTAAAAGAGCAGATTATCTTGCTTGGGAAGGTAAAAATTGGGATTTAAGAAGAATGTTAAGATATTTGCCAAAAGAAGAAGAGCTTCTATATACAGCTAGGCAATTATTAATGAGTAAATCTTATGGAGTTGATCAAGCTATAAGTAAAGTACCAAATAAATACAAAAATGATGCTGGATTAAATTATGATCGCCTTAAATGGAGAAGGAAAAGAGGTAGGGTGGATAGTTCAGTTGAGATTTTGTCTAAAATAAAAAATACAAAAAAATATTTGATAAGACCTGACAAATGGTGGAAGGAAAGAGAAATAATATCTAGATCTTTAATTTATAAAAAAAAATATGAATTAGCTTACAAGATTTCAAGCAGGCATGCATTAACTGAAGGACCCGAATATGCTGAGGCTGAATGGATGAGTGGATGGATCGCACTTAGTTTTTTAAATGATGCAGTTCTTGCTGAGGAACATTTTTTAAACTTTTATAATAATGTCTCATACCCAATTAGCTTATCTAGGGGCTCTTATTGGTTAGGTAGAACTTACGAAAATCTTGGTAACGTCGAAAAATCAAAACAATGGTACATGGAAGGATCTAAATATTTAACCACATATTACGGACAGTTATCCTTCATGAAAGTTTTTCCAAATAAATTATTTGAGTTAGAAAATCTTATGGAAGTAGATAAAAGCACTATAGAAAAATTTAATACAAATGAATTGGTAAAAGTTATTTATTTATTAGATGAAATTGACAAGGATCAGCATACAAAATATATTCTAAGACATATTGCTTTAGATAATATTTCATCTGGAACAGAAATTCTTGCTGCTAAACTTGCAACTGAAATTGGTAGATATGATTTTGCAATACAAATTTCTAAAATTGCTTCATATGAACATAGATTTCATAACAAATATAATTATCCAATTATTAGCACACCAAAATATATTAATGGTAGAAAAATTCCTGAGGCATCATTTATTTTATCCATAATCAGACAAGAGAGCGAATTTGATTTAAGTGCTAATAGTTGGGCTGGCGCTAAAGGTCTTATGCAATTAATGCCTTACACAGCCAAAGTTGTTGCAAAACAAGCAAAGCTACCATATTCAAAATCAAGGTTAACAACCGATCCTGAGTACAATATCAATCTTGGCTCTCATTATATTGCAGGTCTAATATTAGAATATGATGGTGCATACCCTTTTGCTATAGCCGCTTATAACGCTGGTCCAAAGAGAGTCAGATATTGGAAAAAAATAAATAAAAATCCACAAAAAAAACAGATTGACTATGTCGATTGGATTGAACTTATTAGATTTGAAGAGACTAGAAATTACGTACAAAGAGTTTTAGAGAATTACAATGTATATAGATATATTTTAGAACAAAAACCGATAAAACTTAAAGATTTCTTTAAAAATGACCCTCTATATTAGTGGCGGAAGGAGAGGGATTCGAACCCTCGGTACGCCTTTTCAAACGTACGGCGGTTTAGCAAACCGCTGGTTTAAACCAGCTCACCCA
>MDTD01000544.1_pt1 | contig 11664 bp, 11 predicted proteins | sample 811221 | NCBI WGS metagenome assembly MDTD01 (sample SAMN05326646, study PRJNA326480) | marine metagenome | isolation source: seawater | place: Pacific Ocean: South West | collected 2011
TAAAAAATTTATAAATAAAAATTTTCTTAAAATTGAAAGATTTTTTAAAAAATAATTAAACATTAACTAACATTCCATCTATAGCCACTTCCATAACGAGTTTCTATAGCAGAAAAATTATTATCTACTCTTTTAAATTTTTTTCTTATTCTTTTTATATGACTATCGATAGTTCTGTCCTCAATATCAGTATCTTCTCGATAGGCAATATCCATTAATTGTGATCTTTCTTTTATGATCCCAGGCCTTTTCGCTAATTCTTTGACAATCAAAAACTCTGTAGTAGTTAGTTTATCTGGAAGTTGTTTGCCATTCCATTCACATTCTAATTGCGATGGATCTAATCTTAATTTTCCATGAGAGATAATATTTTTATTTTCATCTATATTGGAAGCATCTTTTTTTCTCAGTTGTACTCTAATTCTTTCTATAAGGACCTTAATTGAAAATCCTCCTGATTTTTTTATAAAATCATCAGCTCCTAATTTCAGGCCAAGTAACTCGTCAACTTCTTCATCTTTTGATGTTAACAAAATAACCGGCAAGGAAGTTTTTTTTCTAAGTTTTCTTAATAATTCTTCACCATCCATTTTTGGCATCTTAACATCTATAACAGCTAAATTTGGTGGAGTTCTTGTAATACCTATGTAAGCACTTTCACCATCTAAATAAGTTTGAACCACAAAACCTTCTTTTTCCAATGCAATACTTATGCTTGTCAAAATATTTCTATCATCGTCAACTAATGCAATTGTTTGTTTCATAAACCAGTTATAAAAATACTAAATTGTTCTAATTAGGGCAATATAACTTAATTAGTGTAACATACCCCAATTTTCTCCAGAATTTAAATCTATTAAAAGAGGAACGGTAAACTTATGAAATTTACTCGACTCAACTCCATTCATTATTTCTTTGATTACTTTTGACATTTCTTTTACCTTTGTAGATTTAATTTCAAAAATCAATTCATCGTGTATTTGAAGTAAAATTTTTATATCTTCACTTTTTAATTCTGAAAATTTATTCTTTAACCTAATCATTGCTAGTCTCATAATTTCTGATGCAGAACCTTGTATCGGAGCATTAATTGCGGCTCTTTCTTGAAAATTTCTAATATTGTAATTTTTGTCATTTATTGCGTTCAGATGAGTTCTTCTTCCAAAGATATTATTAACATAACCACTTTTTCTACAAAATTTTATAGTTTCATTCATGTAATCCTTTATTTCAGGAAACTTATTGAAATAGGCTTTTAGAAAATCTTCTGCTTCCAAATTAGAAACTCCTATTTGCTTAGCTAAGCCATATTGAGAAATTCCATAAATAATACCAAAATTAATAGCTTTTGCTTTTCTTCTCATGTCCGAGTCAATATCTTTGATTTTTTTATTAAAAACTTGGCTAGCTGTAATTGAGTGAATATCCTCATTATTTACAAATGCTCTTTTTAACTCCTTTACATCTGCAATCTCTGCTAAAATTCTCATTTCAATTTGATTATAGTCTGCAGATACTAGTGAAGATCCTGTCTCAGCAATAAATGATTTTCTTATTTCTTTTCCATCATCCGTTTTAATTGGAATATTTTGTAAATTTGGATCGCTAGATGCTAATCTTCCAGTAGTAGTAGCTGCTAGCAAAAAGGAAGTGTGAATTCTTTTTGAATTTGGATTTAGATGTTCTGGTAATGAGTCTGAGTATGTATTTTTTAATTTTGTAATTTGCCTCCAATCCAAAATTAGCTTTGGAAGCTTATGTCCCTTGAACGCAAGATCTTCTAAAACTGAGGCACCAGTTGCAAAACTACCTTTTTTAGTTCTTTTAAGTGAAGCAATTTTTAGTTGATTATATAATATTTCACCGAGTTGTTTTGTAGATCCAATGTTAAATTTTGTTTTTGTTATTTTAAAAATATCTTTTTCGAGTTGCTCAATTTTTTTTCCAAATTTATCTGAAAGTTTTTTTAAAAACTTATTATCAATCTTAACCCCACAAATTTCCATATGTGCTAATATATCGACCATTGGTTTTTCAAAATTTTCATAGATCTGTAGCAGTTTTTCTGATTTTAAATTTTCAAAAAAAAGTTTATATAGTCTTAAAGTAATATCTGCATCTTCTGCAGCATAATCTTTAGCTAACTTTATATCTACTTCACTGAAATTTAGCTGTTTTTTTCCAGTACCAACAATTTCTTTAAATGAGATATTTTTATGTTGAAAATGTATTTCTGCTAGAGCATCTAAGTTATGTCTATTTTTACCAGCATCTAAAACATATGACATTAACATAGTATCTTCCAGAGAATTTATTTTTATTCCTCTTTTAAAAAAAATTATGTAATCAAATTTAATATTTTGTCCTATTTTTTTTATACTTTTATCTTCCAAATACGGTTTTAAAATTTTTAATACTTTCGATGCGTCCAAATTTTTTCCAGACTTATGTCCCAATGGAATATATCCAGAGTAGCCTGGTTTATAACATAAAGAGATACCAACTAAGTCTGCTTGGTGCGCATCCAATGAATTTGTTTCTGTATCAATTGCAAATTCACCAATTTCGTCTGCTTCTTTCATCCATTTTTCAATTTCATTTTCATCTTTAAATAAAAAATATTTGTCTTTTGATATTTCATTTTTTTTTGACTTATCATTGGTTTTTTTGTTATTTTTATCAAAATCAGCTTCTCCATAAGCTGAAATTGCAGAACTTAAAAGTCTATTAAATTCCATTTCTCTTAGAAAAGAATAAAGTTTACTTTTATCAATATTTTTTAAAATAAAATCTTCTAATTTATCTATGACAGGTACATTTTTTTTTAAAGTTACTAGTTTCTTACTAATTATTGCTTTATCTTTGTTTTCTAAAAGAGTTTCTCTTCTTTTGTTCTGTTTAATTATGTGTGCGTTTTTCAAAAGCTCCTCAAGTGTTCCAAATGTATTAATTAACTCAGCAGCAGTTTTTACTCCAATACCAGGAACCCCTGGAACATTATCACTAGGGTCACCCGCCAATGATTGAACATCAATTATTTTTTCAGGTTTTACACCAAACTTTAGCTTGATATCTTCGATGCCAAGAAACTTATTTTTCATTGGATCAAAAATTCTAGTATTTTTTCCATATAGTTGTAACAGATCCTTGTCTGATGAAACTATCGTTGCTTTTGCACCAAATTTATTAATTTCATCAACATAAGTAGCAATTAAATCATCAGCTTCATAATTAACTTGTTCAATAGATGGTAAATTGAATGCTAATACTGACTTTCTTATATAATCAAACTGCGGAATTAGATCGTCCGGTGCATCAGATCTATTGGCTTTATAGTCAGAGTAAATTTCGTTTCTAAAGTTTTTTCTTGCAGAGTCAAAAATTACTGCAAAATGGGTTGGTTTCTCTTTATTATCAGCGGACTTTGCATCCTCTAATAATTTAAATAACATGTTACAAAAGCCACTAACCGCTCCTACAGGCAATCCATCACTTTTTCTAGTCAAAGGAGGTAGCGCATAATAAGCTCTGAAAATATAACCCGATCCATCAATTAGATAAAAGTGATCTGTTTTTTTAATTTTTGACATATTAAATTATGAACCAATTTATACTAATTTTATAATATATCTACGGATCAAACAGTTTATTAAGATATATTTGTAAGATTATAGAAAAACTTGTAATATGAACTATGGATTCAGTAAAAAAAATAGAATTACCAAGTATATTAAAGAAAATTTCTTTAGTTATGTTTGGAACTTTGATTTTAACAATATCAGCAAAAATTAAAGTCCCCTTTTATCCAGTTCCGATGACAATGCAGACATTTGTAGTTGTGTTAATTGGAATAACTTTAGGATGGAAATTGGGTCTTGCTACTATTTTGACATACTTATTTGAGGGCGCGATAGGCCTTCCAGTATTTGCAGGCACACCTGAAAAAGGTGTTGGTATAAGCTATATGATAGGACCAACAGGTGGTTACCTAGTTGGTTTCGTATTATCTGTATTTATAGCAGGATTTGTAAATTTAAATAAAAATATATTTGTAAAATTTTTATTAATTACCAGTGCTATATTTTCAATTTATTTGACAGGTGTACCATGGCTGGCATATTTAGCTGGCTGGGATGTTGCATATGTATGGGGTATTAAAAATTTTGTTTTGGCGGAAATTTTTAAAATTGCTATTCTTGCTTTAACAACCAAAAATTTACTTAAAGTTAGAAAGTTTATTTAGGAGATCTTTTAGACAAAATTCTTTGTAATGTTCTTCTGTGCATTTTGAGTCTTCTGGCAGTTTCAGAGACGTTTCTATTACAGAGCTCAAAGACTCTATGGATATGTTCCCACTTTACTCTATCAGCAGACATTGGATTTTCCGGTGGTGGTGCTTTTTTATTTGGATCTGCTAACAAGGCTTTTTCAACATCATCAGCATCAGCTGGTTTTGCTAAATAATCTATTGCACCGTCTTTAACAGCTGCAACCGCTGTAGGAATATTGCCATATCCAGTTAACATAATGACCCTGCTGTTTGGGCTTAATTTTTTAATTTCCTTTACAACCTCTAGTCCATTTCCGTCGCCTAATCTAAGATCAACAACTGCAAATCCTGGGCAAGACTGTTTGACTGATTCTATCCCCTTTTTTACACCCTCAGCTTGTGAAACCTGAAAACCCTTTTTTTCCATAGCTCTTGCTAGTCTTTCTCTGAACGGACTATCATCATCTACGAGAAGTAAGTTTTTATTGTTAAAATCAGTAATTTTTTTCATTTCTACGTCTAAATTCATAGGTCCTATATGGGGTGGATAAAATTAATTTCAAGAGAAGATTTAACTTTACAATGCTCAATATATCTCATAAATGGTCGATTATTGATAATTCGCATAGTAGATATGCGTATTTTTTTTATTAAATTTTTTTTGGGGAGCAACATATGAAAAAATTTAAATCAGTTGACGATTTAATAAGTCAACTACAACCTGATAAACCGGTTTATTGTATTAGAAAAAAATCTATACAAGCTGCATCCAAGTTTTTTAAAGAAAAGTTCCCTGGAAAGATACTCTACGCTGTTAAGACTAATCCAAATAAAGAAGTATTAAAAACAATCATCCAAAGTGGTATTAAGCAATTCGATGTAGCATCTGTTGAGGAAATTAAAACAATAAAAAAAATAGACCCAAAATTACATTGTAGTTATATGCATACTGTAAAAAGTAGAGAAAATATCAAAGAAGCTTATTTTAATTACGGAGTAAAAGACTTTTCACTAGATACTAAAGAAGAATTAATAAAAATCTTAAAGAGCACAAATAACGCTAAAGATTTAAATTTATTTGTAAGAGTTGCTGTGTCGAATGAACATGCGGAAATAGATTTATCTAAAAAATTTGGTGCACTAAATTCAGAGGCAATAGGGCTATTAAGACTAGCTAAAGCAAACTCTAAAAAGGTTGGATTGAGCTTTCATGTAGGTTCTCAATGTATGCATCCTATATCTTATTCCAAAGGTATATCCGAAATTGGAAATATAATTAAAAAAACAAAAATTATTCCCGATTTTATTAATGTCGGTGGTGGTTTCCCTACAATTTATCCAGACTTAGTTCCCCAATCAATAGAAAGTTATTTTGAAGAAATTAAAAATAGTTTAGCTAAATTAAAATTAAGTAAAATGCCAGAAATTTTATGCGAACCTGGACGAGCTTTAGTAGCAGAAAGTGGCTCAACAATTGTAAGAGTAAATTTAAGAAAGAAACAAAAACTTTATATAAACGATGGAACCTATGGTTCACTTTTTGATGGGGGCGTCCCTAATATAGTTTTTCCTGCAAGAATTATAACCAATGGTAGAATTATTTCAAAAAAATTAACTTCATTTGATTTTTACGGACCTACGTGTGACAGCATGGATTATATGAAGGGACCTTTTTTACTTCCAAACAATATAAAAGAAAATGACTATATTGAATTAGGGCAACTTGGAGCTTACGGTTTGACATTTAGAACTCGGTTTAACGGTTTTTTCTCTGATGAGATTTACGAAGTTGAAGACAACCCTATTATGTCGTTATATAATCTAGAAACTAAAAATCAGTTTCTTGTTGCATAAATGTCTGACAAAAAAAATCCAGGTCACAATAGTAAAAAAGAATTTCTCAGTAGATCAGTAGAACACATAGATATTTCTTCTTTTGATGCTCGAAATATTATTTCATCAATGGAAAAAATGTCATTTGTTTCTAGAGAAACAGCAAATGCAGCTAAAATTTTTAATGAAATGTTGAAAGATAAAGACTGTACAATTTTTCTTACACTTGCAGGTTCAACTTCTGCTGCTGGCTGTATGCATATTTATAGAGATATGGTTAAATATAACATGGTAGATGCAATAGTTGCCACAGGTGCATCAATTATTGATATGGATTTTTTTGAGGCACTTGGATTTAAACATTATCAGGGCTCACAATTTCAAAATGATAATGAACTTAGAGATAATTATATAGATCGAATATACGATACTTATATTGACGAAGATGAACTTCAAATGTGTGATAAAATAATTGGTGAAATTGCTGATGGTCTTGATCCTAAAAGCTATACCTCTAGAGAATTTATTTATGAAATAGGAAAGTATTTAAAAGAAAATGCAAAGAAAAAAGACTCACTTATAGAAGTTGCTTATGACATGAATGTACCTATATTCTGTCCGGCTTTTACAGACTCTAGTGCTGGATTTGGATTAGTTATGCATCAAGAGAGAAATCCAGAAAAACATATTACCATAGACTCAATCAGAGAATTTAGAGAATTAACCGAGATTAAAATAAAATCTAAAGGGTCAGGATTGTTTATGATCGGTGGAGGTGTGCCAAAAAACTTTATTCAAGACACTGTAATATGTGCTGAACTGTTAGGTAAAAATGTTGATATGCATAAGTATGCTGTTCAAATTACAGTTGCTGACTCAAGAGATGGTGCATGTAGCAGTTCAACATTAAAGGAAGCTAGCTCATGGGGTAAAGTAGATATTTCAAAAGAACAAATGGTTTTTGCTGAAGCAACAAGTGTTCTTCCTTTAATAGCAAGTGATGCATATCATAAAGCGGAGTGGAAAAACAGAGAGAGAAAGAATTTTTCAAAAATTTTTGGTTAAAAAATTGAAATATTTATCTAATAAAAAGGGATTTTTAGGAATTGATAATAAATTCAGTTTCAAAGAAAAAGTGATTGTAGTTCCTTTTGGACTAGAAAAAACTGTGAGTTATGGCGAAGGGACAAGAAATGGACCTAAAGAAATAATAAAAGCTTCTCATCAAGTTGAATTGTATGATGAAGAGTTAAAATGTGAACCATTTAAAAAAATTGGTATTAAAACACTCAAACCATTTAAGATTAAAAAAAAAATAATTGATGCGATAGATCAAATATCAGCTATTAACGAAAACATATTAAAAAGCAAGCTTTTTCCAATTGTACTAGGAGGTGAACATTCGATTACCCCAGGGTGTATAAAACCATTTGTAAAAAAATACAAAAAAATTACGCTTTTACATTTTGATGCTCATGCAGATTTAAGAGAAAGTTATGAAGGGGAAAAATTTTCACATGCATCTGCAATTAAAAGATGTATTGATCACAAAAATATATCGGTTATTTCTTTTGGCATAAGAAATATATCAGCTCATGAAATTCCAATTTTAAATAAAAACAAAAAAAGAATAAAAATTTATTGGGCAAAAGACAAAAAAAACTGGGATTTAAAGAAATTTAAGAAACAAATTAAAAATGAGAATGTTTATATAACATTCGATGTTGATGGATTCGATTCTAGTATAATGCCTGCAACTGGAACTCCAGAACCTGGTGGAATATTTTGGGATGAAGCATTAAGTATTATTAAAATTGCGTGTAAGAACTCCAATATAATTGGTGCAGATGTAAATGAATTGGCTCCAATTAAGAATTTTAACAGTTACAATTTTTTGGTTGCAAAACTTGTTTACAAACTCTTATCTTACAAGTTTCTATTAAAATAAATTAGATTGGTTTAAATGTTTTAAGCAACATTCTAAAGGGGATCAACATGATCAAAGCAACAAATAATTTAACTGCAAGGTCTCCTATGGCTAAAGTAAGCCAAGGAATGCCGGTTGCATAAAAGGCAATTGAGAAGAATAAGAATGTATCAATAATTGAACCATTTATAGAAGATGCCAGGGGTGGAATAAACCATGATTTGCCTCGTAGTTTGTCGAAAACAAATACATCAATTCTCTGTGATACTATAAATGCTGTTCCTGATCCTATTGCAATTCTGATTGATATTAAATCTGAAAAGTTTGTAGAAAAAAATAAAGTGAAAGAAATTCCAATAAAAAATCCAAAATAGACTATTTTTTTTGCTATTTCTTTTCCAAAAGATCTATTTGCCAAATCAGTTATTAAGAAAGCTATTGGATATGTAAACGCCCCATAAGTTAGTATTTCTGATAGTCCATAATACTGAACTGGAAATTGTACTAAATAATTAGATGCAAGAACCACGGTTCCCATTATTGCAGATAAAAATAAAATTGTTTTATTCATCTATCTTAACTTTAAAGATGTTATGCGCTTTTAGCTAAAAGGGTTTTTTTGATTTTTTTAAGTCTCGGGGATAGGTTTTTTAGTTTTGCAGTCATTAGAAACTGATCAAAACTTCCTTTTTTATCAACTGTTCTCATTCCTGCATTAGAAACAGTCAATTTTAAAGACTTATTTAAAGTCGTGCTTTTAAACCTGACCTTTTTCAAATTTGGCAAAAATCTTCTTTTTGTTTTGTTGTTAGCATGGCTAACATTATGACCTTTGAGAGGTCTTTTGCCAGTGAGTTCGCATTTTTTTGACATAGTAATTTGAGATGTATATTGCAGCTAAAGTTTTCAGTCAAGTTTATATTTACTTGGTCCCCACTATTTCTTCAATATTTTTTATACCTTCTGAACTTAATATATCATTTAATTCTCCAGAAATATTATTTACTATATTTGGTCCTTGATAAACCATACCAGTATATAATTGAATATAATTTGCTCCAGAAATAAATTTTTCGTAAGCACTCTTTCCTGAGTCAATACCCCCTACTCCAATTATCTTAATTTTATTTTTAAAAATTTTAAAAAATTCATTTATGAGTAAATTAGATTTTTCTTCTATTGGTTTTCCTGATAAACCACCTTTTTCAAATTTATTAATATTTTTTAAGTTCTCCCTATTCCCATCAGATGAATTAGAAATAATTACTATCTTTATTTCATTTTTTAAAAGAATATTACCAATATTATTTAAATCTTTGAGATTTATGTCTGGCGATATCTTGACTGCAATATTTGTTAGTGAATTAATTTTTTTTTTTTCATTGTTTAGAATAGTCAACAATTCATCTAATTCTTCTGGATTATGAAAACTTCTTAAATTATCAGTATTCGGAGACGAAATATTAATTGTAATATAGTCAGCTAAATTATTTAATATTCTAAAACATTTCAAATAATCTTCTATTCTATTTTTTGTTTGTTTATTTGGACCAATATTTATTCCCAACAATCCTTTTGGGGAATTTTTAGTTATATTAAGTGCTGCTTTTGAAGATCCTACATTATTAAATCCAAGTCTATTAATTAAAGCCTCATCTTCTTCTAATCTGAATACCCTTGGTTTTGGATTACCAAATTGAGGTTCTGGTGTTATTGTTCCTACTTCAACAAATCCAAAACCAATTTTGAATAATGAATTATACACTTCTGCATTTTTATCAAATCCAGCCGCTATACCAACGGGATTTATAATTTCTTTTTCTAAAAAATTTGTTTTTAAGCATGAATATGATTTCACTTTGACTGGCACTATATTAGTTTTCAGAGCTTTAATTGCTAAATCGTGGGCTATTTCTGGGTCAAATTTAAAAATTAATGATCTTATTTTTTCAAACATTTTTTATTTTTTCCGATATTAGTTCTTGTGTTTCTTTGATACCAAAAAAACTTATAAAAAAACCTAATCTTGGTCCATTTTCATCTCCAAATACAACTTCATAAATTAATCTAAACCAATCTCGCAAGTTATCTTTATATCCATTTTCTTTTCCAACAGAATAAATTTTTGTTTGTATTTCTTCAGGTAACATTTGATCGTTACACTCTGATAAAACTTTGATTAATTTTTCTAATACTTTTTTTTCAATCTGATTTGGTATTTTATATTTTTTATTTTCTTTAATTACTTCATTAAAATACTTTATTGAGTATTCAACTAGTTTATCAAAAATAGGAAAATTATTCTCGTCAATATTTGGTTTATATTTTTTTACAAATTTCCATAATAAATCTTTAGAATTGGCATTACTTGTTTCAACTAAATTTAGTAACATTGAAAAAGTCATTATCATATCCTCTTGTGGAATTTTTCCGTTGTGTACATGCCAAACTGGATTTAGAATTAGTTGTTTTTCATCTTGATTTTTTGATTTATCTATAAAATCTAAATATTCATCAACTGCTTTTGGAACTATTTCTTTATAAAGTTTTTTAGCCCTTTTTGGGTTTTGATACATAAATAAAGATAAACTTTCAGGTGAAGCAAATTCTAGCCATTGATCAATTGTTATTCCGTTACCTTTAGATTTTGATATTTTTTCTCCTTTTTCATCTAAAAATAATTCATATGCAAATCCAGATGGATTTTTTTTACCTAATAAATTAATTATTTTTGTTGAAAGTATTGCGCTCTCAATTAAATCTTTTCCGTACATTTCAAAATCAACATCCAAAGCATACCACCTCATGGCCCAATCCACTTTCCACTGTAATTTACATTCACCATTAAAGATACTTTTTTCTAAATTTTTTCCGTTGTTATCAAAAATAATTTTTGATTTTTTTTTATCAATTTCAATTATTGGTATTTCTAAAACTTTTCCTGTACTCGGACATATTGGCAAAAAAGGAGAATAAGTTTTTTGTCTTTCTTTACCTAAAGTTGGTATAATAATATCCATTATACCTTGATAATTATCTAAAACCAATTTAAGTGTCTCATTAAATTCTCCTGATGAGTAAAGATTTGATGAACTTTTAAAAGTATATTTAAATCCGAATTGATTAAGAAAATTTTTCAACATCTCATTGTTATGTTCACCAAAACTATTAAACTTACTGAATGGATCAGGTATTTTAGATAATGGTTTATTTAAATTTTTTTCTAAGATATCTTTATTTGGAACATTGTCAGGAATTTTTCTTAAACCATCCATGTCATCAGAAAATGTAATTATTTCCTTGGGAATGTCAGTTAATTGGTCAAGTGCATTGACTACCATAGATGTTCTTGCAACTTCTCCGAAAGTACCAATATGGGGTAGTCCACTTGGTCCATATCCGGTTTGTAGAATTATCTTATTTTTTTTATCTATATACTGTTTTCTCTCTTTTAGAATTTTTTTAGCTTCTACAAACGGCCATGCGTTCGTTTTATCAATAATTGTTTTATCTAAAGAAGGTCTCATGTTTTTGCAGATATTTTAACAGTTTTATTGATTGTTAAAATGTTGAAATTTATTTACCATAAAATAATGTCCATGCAAAATGTACAATTATAAAACAGTTTTTTATA
>MDTD01102018.1_pt1 | contig 11663 bp, 7 predicted proteins | sample 811221 | NCBI WGS metagenome assembly MDTD01 (sample SAMN05326646, study PRJNA326480) | marine metagenome | isolation source: seawater | place: Pacific Ocean: South West | collected 2011
CCGCACCATCTGGCACCACGACAGCTGGAAAGAAGTCATCGCGACCGTCCGTGATGAATACAAGGGACGTGTCACCAGTTGCCACACCACACACTGCAACCTGATCGACTGGGAGCAGGAAATGAAGAATCCCGACCACTGGTGGCGCGATCTCGATGAGCTGCAAATGAGCTGTTACGAAATTGGCGCCGATGCCCCCGGTTGGTCGGTGGAGCAAATGATCGAGAAGCTGACTCCCGCACGCGACCGTTTCCGCAAATTAGCCGAAGCCTACGGCAAACCGATTTCCTTCGGCGAGTGTGGCTGCACCAGCAGCTATGGCGGAGCCATGAGTCCGTCCAGCTGGCAGGGCGACGGCGGCTATTCCCCCATGGAACAGGCCAACTACCTCGAAGCCATCCTCAACCTGTTCTGGGACGAGCCCTGGTGGGCTGGTCTCTATTGGTGGAAGTGGGACGAACAGAACATGCGTCCGGCTTTCTGCAGTGATCCGGCAGGAGACAAAGGTTTCACTGTCCACGGAAAACCGGCCGCAGACGTCATGCAGCGTTTCTTCGGACGCGAGGATCGACGATAAAACGCTTCCAATCCCTATAGATTGTAAGCCATTTTGCTGACATGACAGTCCAGTAAGATTTGCAATCTGTGCGTTGCAGAAGTGAGTTATCCTGCATAAATTGCATAATACTCACTCTACCTTTCGCCCAACCCACCAGATGCTAGCCCCCACAACAAATCGAGGCCAATCAGGCTTTACCCTCATCGAATTGCTCTCCGTCATTGCTGTGATTGCCATTCTTGGCGCGATTTTGCTCGCTGCCTTAACCAACGTCCGCACCAAAAGCAGCTCCGCAAAATGCGTGTCACAAATACGGACCATTGGCGCGGCCTTACAGTTGTATCTGCAGGAGCACGACAATATTTTACCCAGTTCGGCCCCCTTTCAGAATAACCCCTTCACAGGACAGGGCCCCTACTACAACCGGGATCCACGACGCATTCAAAGCACTTTCGGGAGTTACTGGGATGTCCAACCAGCAAGCGGTTGGAGCACGACTGAAGCCAACATGGAATTTGATGGCACACTGGCTTGGCCTGCATGGGAAAGCAAACGCCGCAAAGCGGGCTCGCCCAGTACACTGGCCAATCTCCCTGTCAGGATTGTCAACGAAGCAACGCCTAGGGGGCCCACTTGGGGAAAAACCTATTAACAGATTGATGATCCGGGCAATGCACCGATGCTGACCGAAGCCGATGATCTCTTAGCCCCGGATGCATGGGGGAGTTCGCTACCACCTGAGCCCGTCCACGGAAGCTACCGCAATACATTATTCTTCGACGGCCATGTTGAGCAGATCGACAGCTCGATCAATCTGCGGCAAAAGGATAATGCACGACTGGTTCACTAGTCAGATAGGATGAGAAGTTAAATGAAATACACTTGCCAGCTGAGTGGGTTGGAGTTCCGGATTTATCCGGTTCATAGACACTCTCTGGAATCATGGCTAATTCTTCTCTCGAATCGAATCGGAATAGCTTAGCCAATAATGCCCCGGAGGAGGTGGTCCATACTCCAAAATTTCAGATTCTGTATAGGTATGGCGCATTCCACTTGGCGAATAAACGACTAGCCCAGTCATACGCTCATTCGCGCGGAGAATCGTTACATCGTCATATAAGATATTCCATTGTTCGGAATCCTTCTCTGCCACACGCGTAAAGAATCGACGCTTATGATCCAGCTTTGGCTCCATCAACTTAGCCTCCCCCGGAACCAGAGGAAACACTCCGCCACCGACGCTCGCAGCAATCGGTTTTTGCCCTAAATTAATAACCCGAACAGTCCCCGAAGGAAACTCGTCTTCATTCTCGGAATAATATCTAACCTGATATTGATCCGAGCCCTTGAAGGCAACGACGGCCAAGACACTGCTCGCATCCCCCTCGACTTCGATCTGCGCAATTTCGACATATCTTGAGCGCTCTTCTCCCGAATCATCGACGAACTTTACCTCCTTAAAGACTTCTCGAGGCGAGCGAGGACTGACTTCAAAGGCTGGACTGATTGAATAGGGGTATGGACTGACAGACTGATAGCCATCGCCTTCCTTTATAAAATAGGCAGTTTTCGACTCATCCAAAAACAAAACACGGACTTGGACCGGGCTGACTTGCGCCTTGGCAACAACGCAAAAAGCATTGAATACAAGACACAGGATTAGAACTCTTTGACACAAAACTCTCATACTAAATTTCATCCTCGTTCAACCAACGGATCGATATAATTTTATACTGTCTACCGAATCGCTGATTATCCGCATGACTCGCCACTTCATAGGCCTCATCCCCTCCTACGCTCTCGGGTCTTACATAATCAGGCAAACGCTGAACGACCGCTTCACACCAGACTCGCGCCTCCACAGTCGAGTTTACGGGATTACGCACATCGCCATAGGTACGCACACAAAAGGTATCACTGCGGGCATTCATATACTGGCCAAGTGCAGAGAGAACATCCCCCTGCAATAAGTATCCCGGAAATCCGCTGATAAAGGAGTCCAATTGGTAATCAGAATCAACCATTAGATTCGCACTGCTCGAGGTCTCTTTATCAAAGAATGTATCCACCCGATCATTATTAATCGTTAGATCAATTGCCGACTGTAAGGCACCTTTCAGACCTAGCCCATAGCTGCCATCATTCGATGAAGTCACCAATCGCCGGTTGACAAAATCAGACATCGACAGAAACGGCCCCCGTAAAACGACCTGACGAACCATTTCTTCCGATAAGTCCCTAATTTCCTCGTAAGTTAAATTACGAAATCCAGTCCAGGCATTTTCGACGTTCGCCGTCTCAGAACCATTCGATTCTCCAATTCGCTTTAGGCTTCGGACAAAAGGTGCGGTCAAATCTTCGCCATCCGCTTCATTACCGATGGGCACGCCACTCAAACTGGAAAACCATGCCTGCCACGCCTCAACGGAGGTCGAATTAATATTAAATGCACCTTCGGTCATTAAGTTAGTCGAAGCCATTCGATTATTATCCGGGTTCGACTCATCGCCGTCGCCGCGAAACTCTGTTTCGTCATCCAAGGGCACCTGTTTGCTGTCACGAAATGGAACGTAGCGGTTGTTCTGTAAAGTATCCGTGGCAAAATCGAAATCCCCATAGGCAGGATAGCTCGAGAAGTAAAAACGGTCCCACAAAGCATCATTCCAAAGATAGGAGCCATCATAATGGTATCCGGAATAACCGGTATCAAAAAGTCGATCACGTGCAACTAAGGGATTTGGGTAGGAATTCGAAAGTGTATAGTTCCCCTGCCAGCATTGGACCGTAGTGGCATTCTGCACATTTTGACCATAGAGCGAACGCATTGATGAATAGCCATGCCAATTAATGCGATCGATATACGCCATCGTGTTGAAGTGCTGCAACTGTCCGATCGAGCTTAATCCAATATTCGGCTCAGGCACTTCATAGATTAAATTGGTAAAGCCCACCTCTGATCCGATTCCGGCAGGTGGTACGGTGTCGTAACTCCCCGTCCCCGAGTTGATCGGCCCCCAGCGCACGTTGGTCAGACTGCCCACCGGACGAAGCAGATTTGCGCTAATGTATTTTTCATTCCCCGGAAATCCCGTCTTCGCATAGCCACGCGCCCATTCCTTCAGGTGCGTACCACCGGTATACCCATGATAACCATCAATCATCGTCATGCGATAATTCTGCTGAAGGAAAAATGCCCGTTCAAAGTAACTATTGGAAAAATCGTTCAACCGAAAATAGGATCCTCCGCCGACTCTGAGTCCGGAATCGACCGGATACACCAGAAATACATTTGTAGAGTCATCTCCAGTCGATGGGTAGTGTCCGACGATTGACTGAACCAAGCGACGGTCCCCGATCGTGGTTCGCTCGTCAGGATCATAATCCAAAAACAGCTCGGTTTGTATATGAGCCTTAGTGAAAAAGAGTGAAGCGTGCGTCTCCGGAGCGGGAATTGTGGTGCCGGTATCGTAAACCAAATAGGCAGAAGGATCATAATCATTGATCATAACCGCCTGAAAATCCTCGCGTGCACTGGCGCTGCTCGGAATGGTCGCGCCACTCGTCTGCAAACTGAAGATCTGAGCTTCACCAGGAGCCATCCCATTACTATCCAGAATCAATTGCGTGGAGCCAATACCCGCACCGGAAATGCTGACTTGATTCGTCGTCGGAAATTCAGCCACTTGCGGATCGTTGACGTCCACAGGCGTGCCGAAACGAACATAGGCAGTTTTCGAGTCTGCCATCAACACAGTGTATCGCGCAGGCGCCAGCGGGACAGAGTAAGGATTGACTAAGACAATTTGCGGGATGATCTGGAGCTTAACCGATCCACTGACGTCCAAGTTAAAAAACATTTTAGCCTGGGCGATCATGGGAGCGACTCCACTTTGAGTGGGCGATTGAAGCCTGGGAACCACTTGGCCCGTAGAGTTGTAGCTTCCCGCGGGCAGGTCTGTCGTTCGATTACTGGAATTATGATACGACCAAAGCATTTCCCATGTCGGCGTGTAAGCCATGATCCCCGGAGCGATGCTAAATTTATGCCGGCTATCTCCATATTCAATATCCTCGGGAACTTCCGCATACGGGGTCGTCAGTTGATTCAGAACACGATTATAGTCTTTGAGCGGCTCGATCACATAAATACTACCAGACGAGTTGACGTCATATGCAGCGGTGACTGCAGACTGTAAGGAAACAACATCGCGTTGCCCCAGTATATAGGACAAGTCGCGCTTGAGCCCACCATGCTTCACATCAGCCAAGACTCCATAAGAATGCAAAGTCATATCGTGAAAGTATGCACTTAATTCATCTTCAAAATCCGGATCTGTATTGAGAAATGAAAACTCTGACATGCTCTGTATCGCTTCCGGTGAAGGATCATTGACAGGATAAAAAGGTGCCAAACCGTCCGATCCATCAGTCGTCATGGCTTCGATCGCAACCCTCTGAGCCGAGGCGATACGGCGCAACTGCTCGGTGGAATCTGAAGTACCTTCATAAGGATCAATCAGATTCGCACGTGCTTTGATACCTTCGTCCCCAACCCACCAAGCATAGCTACCTGCAGTAGAAGCGGCCCCATTAATCTCAACAATAGGTGCCGTTACCGCACGATCAATGGACTCGGCCCCATTGGCGGCGTTGACATCCGGGCTGACCAGCAAGGCATAGCGCTGTCCTCCAGAACCGATAATATCGTCTGTCGGACGGGAACCGGCATTCAAGCCCGACACGACATCGCCAGGATCAAAATCAAGGGTATCTTCGTTACCACTGACCAACCAGTTCAATAGGCCCGGAGTCGCATTGTAGGCGGTTGGATTCTCCGGATCCTAGGTGGTGGTATTTGTATTTCTCCACACACCCGTCCACTGACGGTTTCTCTGGGATTGCCAGTAGCCATCCAGTTTTTGCTGCACGGTTTCGCCATCATCTCCGGAGGCAATCGAAACTGAACTAGGGATTTCCAGGTCCGCACGTCCCGTCACACGCTGATCCGGGCCCGAATGCTGCTGCAGCTCGCCGACCGCAAGATTCAATGCCAGCAAGGCATTTTGCTTCGCCTCCAATCGGCTCAGCGAATCGCTGGCCACTCGTGTTTCCACACGAAGCAATGCGGTTATACTCAACAAAAGCAGCAGAACGAACGCTAGAATCGCCAAAGAAATGATAATGGCGAAACCGCTACGCTGATCACTATGTTGCTGAGGCATGTGCATCGGTTTTATGAATTCAGTAGAGCTTTAAAAGATAAGTAACTATCCGATCTGCGCGAGCATTAACGCAAATGATCCAGTTCAAACTGTTTGCCATGCAAAGCATCTTTAGCTTGCTGCCCCCAGAACGAAGTCGGCTCGTAGGTCCAGTCTTTCAACATACGTGGACTTGCGCTGGGATGCAGACACCATGCCGTCCAGTTCAACTTATGCTTTTGAATCAGCCCCAGCATTGAGGGCACCCAGGTGTCCCAGTCCTCCTGAATATCGTGCGGCATGAAATCCATCTTGCGCGCATCGGCACCCACTTCACCGACCAGAATCGGATACTGCTCGGCCACATCGAGGAAGCTCTTCTGCCAGCCACGTTTCCATGGATAAACGTGAGTGGAATACATGACCCCATTGCCACCGTGATCATCGACTGCAAAGCCATTGAGAATACCTGACAGATCATAGGCGTAGTCCAGACCTCCAACCACTACGATATTCTGCGCACCGGTAGAGCGAACCGCATCGATCAAGGCTTGCATACCGATCGACTCAAAACCGCGGGCATTCATCTTCTTCTCAATCTCGCTCAGGAAGGCGTCTTCATCGCCCTCCTTCTTCTTATCAGCCACAAAGCCACCATTGCGCCAAACTTCCCAGCTCGTGCCATGCGGCTCATTCATCAAATCAAACAGGACAGCCGGATGGTTCTTATAAATCGTCGCGGCTTCGACCCAAAAGTCTGCATGGACTTGCTTGGGCGAACGGTAGCGGTGCAGATCGAGTACTAAATAGGCACCACGGTTCGCCGCCATGATCACGGCATCGTTGATTAACTTCTTATAGGCATCGCCGCCTTTACCAAACCAGTATTCTTCCTTCACCGGAAGACGGATGACATTTCCGTTCCACTCATCCAAAACAACCTGGATCGATTTCAAAATATTTTCGCCATTCGGGTTCCACTCCATGCTCGGAACATTGGAGCCCTGAAGCCAAACTTCTTCACCTTCCGCATTCTGAAGGCGGTTCCCGACCACCTTGAGCTCCGAAGGCCAGTTTTCTTTTTTCGGTGCTTCCGGATCGGCATGCAAGAACGCGCGTTCTGCGTCCTTTTTCGCCTTGGAGGCCAACAGTGGTGCCGCATCGATCGGCTTCAGACTTAAATTATCCAGATCCATGATGCCGGATTTCACATTGAAAAGTGTGGGCATGAATTCGATGGCAACCGCTCCCTCGGGCACGAGAAGCTTGCGGCTCTTCGACTGCCAACCGTCGGTGGACTTCTTGGTGTAGGAATCTCCCCCGCTCAGCTTCTTGCCACTGGCATCCAGCATCTTGATCATAATACGTGCATCATGCCAGGGCTCCGCACCTTTCTTCAGATCCGTCAAACGCCAGTCCCAGGACAACTCCAAGGCCTCCACTCCCGTGGGGACATCTAGCTTGCTATAATACATGACCATCTTCTCGGCACTATCTGACTGTAAACGGAGAAAAGTATTCCCCGCCTCGGTCGCATAGCCCATGTCACCTTTAGGCCTGCCCCAATGATCGGGGCGTCCATCGCTATTGGAATCAGCCTGCATATCCCCATTGGCGATCATGGTACCACCGTTTTTTTGCATGATCTTCAAGGCCTTGTCGCGTCGTTGCGCAAGTTTAGCCGCCTGTGCCAGCTTTCTTTGGTAAACCGGATCTTCCTCAGGACTCAATTTGGGAATCGCCGTAAAGACCACATCATCCAGATCATACATCCCCGCTTTCGTATTGAACAGGCAAGGCATGAACTTGATGAAGCGTGCACCCTCGGGAAGGTTATACTTAACAGACTTGCTTTCCCACCCGTCCGAATCCTTTCCTCTCTTAGGAGTGGGCCCCTTTCCGATTTTACTTCGATCCGCGTCCATGAACTCCGTCATAATCCGCGCATCATACCAGGACTTATCTCCGCGTATGAGGCCGGTCACACGCTGTTTCCACGTGAACTCAAAAGCCTCCACTCCTTCGGGAATCTCGATCTCACGATAGAGCATGACCATTTTACCGGGCTCTTGCGTTTCCATACGGACGAAATGATTGCCCGCTTCAACTTGCAAACTCGCGCCCTCCGGCTGCGGCCAGCCCTGAGGCCAGAACTCAACGGCACCATGAGGCTCAAAATCAGTGGCATCAAAGGCCGCCCCGGTTTGGCTGGCCTCCTGAGCAGAGAGGGTATTTAATAAAAATGCGCAGGTCAATATCGGCAGTATGCAGCGTAAGCGGTAGAATTGTTTCATATTGATATGTGGGTATTGAATAAGATTGAACTATAGACAGTTAACAAGCGGTTCAGTGCCTAAATGGATCAGAGTAGGGGCAATTTTGAGAGATGGGGTCCACTCCAGACTTCGTGCAGGTAGACTCAGTCTTTCTATGGTTCTCTACATTTGCTCGAATACGGTTAAACTCAAGAAACCCATTGCGCAACTAGTTGCGTGACGCATATACACCTACGCTCCCAATAAAGTCGCAAAAAAGTATAATACAAATAACACTCGACGGCGGCAGTCCCTAATCACTTACATAGCAGACATGGAAACGGTTAAGAAGGCATTTATCCTCCCAGACACATCCCCAAAAGATTTCCCGGACTTGGTTGCTTTTTGGAATTTCAACCAATCCGGCGATCACTTTGCCACCGAGCAAGGTGCGCACTACACCCTTCACTCCCAATCAGGCGAGCTCGACTTGATTGAAGATACCGAAGCCCCGTTGGGAGGCAAAGCACTGCAAATCAAGAAAGGCCAATGGCTTAATCTACCGAGAAAGGATTGCCCCCTACTCGACATTCACGGTCCCGAGGGCCACCTAACTGTGATTGCTTGGCTTAAGCGCCACAAGGAAGGGCAACAAGGCTGCGAATTCATCGCAGGGCAATGGAATGAAACCGGAGGCGGAAGGCAGTATGGACTCTTTTTAAATATTTCGGTCTGGGAACAGGAGGAGCAAGTCTGCGGGCATCTGTCGAATGTCGGCGGCCCCACCCCCGGCTATAAATACTGTATCGACGGCCCGGTGGGCGCCACACCCGTTCCCTTCGACGAGTGGTCCGTCGTTGCCATGAGCTATGACGGCACATCCGGCTACGCATGGCTCAATGGAGCCCTGGATAGCCGAACAAGCCTGAACCCCTACTCCATGGCAGGCGGCCTGTTTGATGGCGGCCCCAACGGGTCTGACTTCACCGTAGGCGGCGTAGATCGACATGGTGAAATCGGCAATTTCTTCTGTGGCGCTATCGCGGGCCTCGCCGTTTACCGACGTGCCCTGTCACCTGCGGAGATTTACGCCCTCTCTCAGTTATAATAACTGACTTCGGGATCGTTCAAACGAGCGGCTCCAATCAGAAAACAGCATAAAATTAAGTTTGCAGAGGCAGTATAATTTATAGCAATTTACTCATTGCTATAAGGTAATGAGTAGAAAACAGCTAAAGTTTGAGCAGGTAGAAAAAGAGATTCGTCAATTAACACGGACGCTTCCCATTGGTTCCAAGATCCCGCCCGAACGTCATTTAGCGGTTACCTACGAGTGCAATTTCCTCACAGTCCGTAAGGCACTGAAGGCATTAGTGGACGAAGGTATCATCACGCGTCGCATCGGAAGTGGAACATTCATCGCGAAGCATCCCGAAGCAAATCACCAGAATTCAGACTTCCAACCCAAGAAGATCGCTAACCAAATCGGCGTCTTGGTTTTCCGCAACGGCAATGCCTACGCGAACAAGGTGCTCCAAAATATCGCCCACTCGGCGATGGAGCTCGGACTCGAATTGCGCTCAACCTGGATCACTGGCTTTGGCGAAGAGTCCTTCAAACAGGCACAAGCGTTGGCGAACGATGGCTGCGTCGCCATCGTCCTCCCCTGGTTCCCTCACCACATGGCGGGAGAGGTCCGCAAGTTTATAGAACAGAGCCCGATCCCCGTCAGTATCCCCCTCTTGATTTCCGGATTGGAAGCAAACTATTTCGGTGATCCTGAGCTCTTTGGGCGAAACTTACTCAAACCGAATAAAGCATTGTGTGGATATCTAAAGGAGATGGGTTGCCAAAAAGTTGCGTTTGTGGGCCCGACCACCTCGGAGGATCCGATCCTACAGCGGATGCTCACCGCGTATACCCTCTACGTTTCTGAGAACGATATACCGAACCTAAGTGTGTTAGTAGAACCTGGCAGCCAACACATGGATCGCATCGCCGAAAAATGGAAGACATATGCCGGAGAACTCGGCATCCTCTGCTACGACGATGAGCACGCGCTGCGAATGATCACCGCCATGCATAAAATCGGCCTCAAAGCACCGACCGACTATTCGATTATCGGGCGCAATGACACCGAGGCCGGACGCTTCAGCGACCCACCATTAACGACCATCGGTCACGATTTTAGAAACATCAGTAATGGTTTGTTGCGCAATGCACTGGCCTTGACACGAAATACCACGGATCACACAGAATCGAGCCCATTACCCAAATTGCTCGTACGCGAAAGCTGTGGAGGCCTTGGCCGGATCAACGACGAGCTTCGTAAGAAATTCAGCGTAATCGATTTTATCAAAGACATCGAAATCTACTAGGCAGTGTTTTTAAATGCTTTGTTGGTTACAAACACTGCCTAGAAAACTTCTTCAGCCTGTAAGGCCTCAACAAGATCCTGGTGCCGGACTCGAAGCGCCCCCAGGAACGCCTCTTGCCCAAATTCCAATGGCTTAGGCTCATTCGGTAGATGTAAGCGAACACGCTTAATGAAAGGCTTAAAGTTTAAATATTCATCAGTCCCTGGACAGTATGGAAACAGGCCCAGACACGCCCAAATATACCAAGCGGACATCTCGCCGTTATCCTCGTCGCCGGGGAAGTCATTGACCGTATAGAGTTCATTACACACACGGTGCACCCAATAGTCAGTCTTCGCCGACTGCCCCATCAATGCATAGAGAAATAGGAAGCCATGGACCGGTTGGTTTGAGTGAGCATACTGTCCGAAATCCGCCATCGCCATCTCAGACGCTTCATGAATTTCAAAACCATAGCTACCCGCTTCAAAACGAGGCTCCTGATTCAGCATCTCATCCAGCTTCGCGCAAAGCGCGTCCGCACCTCCGAATATTTCAGCCAAGCCATCCGGATCATGCGGCACGTTGAAGCTATGCTGCCAAGTGCCCCCTTCGATAAAGGAACCGCCCCATTCGAAGGGACGAAATGGACTCAACCAGCTGCCATCCGCATTCCGTCCGCGCATCATACCGACTTCCGGATCGAATACATTTCGATAATTCCGGGCTCTTTCGAGTAAACGTTCCGCCTTCTCGTGCTCTCCCAAATAACGGGCCACCTGTCCGATACAAAAATCATTGTAGGCATAATCCAGCGTACATGCTGTAGCCTTGGAAAATAGGTCCGCAGGCACATAGCCCAAAGCATCATAGGCATCGAGACCGTCCCGCCCGAAACAACCATCCGACGATTCGACTGTTGCGTTCTTCCAAAGATAGGAAAAGGCCTCTTCCACGTCCCAATCCGTAAAGCCTTTTGCGATCACATCTGCGACAAAAACATCAAAGTGCGTGCCGATCATGCAGTCCCGGGGGCCCGGACTTGGCCACTTCGGCGCCCATCCGGATTCCCGGCAGGCGTTCATCCACCCTCCGATCATGCGCTTAAGTACCTCAGGATAGGCTAATGCCAGGAAGGGATACAGTGTGCGATAGACATCCCAGAAGCCACTATCCGTACACAGGCTGCCTTCATAGAGCTCACCATCATGCGGACTACGGTGACATATCAGCCCTTCGGAATCAATCTCGTCCAAAAAGCGAGGAAACAGCAAACAACGGTAGAGACAGG
>MDTD01121677.1_pt1 | contig 11663 bp, 9 predicted proteins | sample 811221 | NCBI WGS metagenome assembly MDTD01 (sample SAMN05326646, study PRJNA326480) | marine metagenome | isolation source: seawater | place: Pacific Ocean: South West | collected 2011
ATAAATCTTACACCATATATGTAAATATTTTTCAATATTAAATTGTGAATTTTTACAATTTTAACTCATTACACCTTTTAATTAGCTTTTCGGAAATCCATACCGTAAGACGAAAAACAACACAGCGATGCGGACCGGCTTATCCCTTGCTCGCATCATCACCACCAGACCCTATTTTAGGAGAGGACCATGACACAGACATTTGAACAGCTGACCAAAGCCGCCCCTGGCCGTTTTGCCAATACCACGCGGGATTATGATATCGCCGAAGTGACCAAACTGTCAGGATCTGTCGTGGTGGAACATACGTTGGCCCGTAACGGGGCAGATAAATTGTGGCATCTGCTGCATACAGAAGATTATGTCAACACACTCGGCGCGATGACCGGCAATCAGGCGATGCAGCAAATCCGGGCCGGGCTGAAGGCAATTTACCTGTCTGGCTGGCAGGTTGCCGCTGACAGCAACACAGCCGGGTCAATGTATCCTGACCAATCTATCTATCCGGCCAATTCCGGCCCAGAGCTGGCCAAGCGGATCAACCGGACCCTGATGCGGGCCGATCAGATCGAAACCCTGGAAGACGGCAAGCCGTCAACAGATTGGCTGGCCCCGATTGTGGCTGATTGTGAAGCTGGTTTTGGCGGTGCTCTGAACGCGTTTGAGCTGACCCGCGCCTATATTGAGGCTGGGGCTGCCGGTGTTCACTTTGAAGACCAGCTGGCTTCCGAAAAGAAATGCGGCCATATGGGCGGCAAAGTTCTGATCCCTGTCCAGCAGGCCGTGACCAACCTGAACGCGGCACGTCTGGCCGCAGACTGCTCGCGCGTGTCCACAGTAATCATGGCCCGTACAGACGCTGAAAGCGCAAAATTAATCACCTCTGACATTGACCCGCGTGACAAGCCCTTTATCAGTGGCGAACGCACCGCAGAAGGGTTCTATTGCCTGAGAGATGAGGATGCCTTTGACAGATGCGTCACACGTGGCCTGGCCTTTGCCCCTTATGCTGACCTGTTGTGGATGGAGACATCAACACCAGATCTGGATCAGGCCGAAGCCTTTGCCAAAGCCATCCGCGCAGAATTCCCGGACCAGCTTCTGGCTTATAACTGCAGCCCGTCCTTCAACTGGTCAGCGAATTTGAACGAACAGGATATTGCCCGGTTCCAGGCTGAAATTGGCAAGATGGGCTATAAGTTCCAGTTTATCACACTGGCAGGCTTCCATTCACTGAACTACAGCATGTTTGAACTGGCCCGTGGCTATAAGCAAAGCGGTATGGCTGCTTACTCTCAGCTGCAGAATGCTGAATTTGCGGCAGAAGAAAATGGCTATACAGCCCACAGACACCAGCGTGAAGTGGGGGCAGGCTGGTTTGATGCGATTTCTGTTGCGGTGAAAGGCGGGGCTTCGTCAACAACAGCCCTGAATGACAGCACAGAAGAAGCCCAGTTCACCCTGAATGTTGCTGAATAAAACGCTCTTATGGAGGAAAAAATGAACGATATGTCTCATCACATTGATACCGCCAGCGAAGAGAGGTTCACAATCATTGTGCCGTCTCTGAGCCAGGCTGCCTTGGAAGTACACCGTCAAAATATGTGGGAAAAAGGGTATCGGCTGGAAAACAGCATCAATAGCCAGAAATATTTCCAGAGTGACGGCCGCGAAATTTCCAAACTGTTTGAAGGAGAAGCGATGTATGCCATTACGTTCGTGAAACGTTAGGCATAACGATAAAAGTGCGGGCATCCCCAAAATTTTTACCTACACCCGCCTTTTATCAACCCTCAGGCCGTGCAGACATATCCCGTTTTGCACGGCCTGTTTCATTTGCCCGGCTGCCCCGCTTGAACAGACCCGCTCCACATCTTATCTAAAGAAGAGAAGAGGATGGGTCAGATCAGATTGAACGGCAAAGGATGTTCACATGGTTTCACTGGGCGCGCTATTAACAAACCTCTTCAGTCAGACAACCAACTGGCTGAATAATGAACATCGCCTTGATCTGTCACTTCCGGCCTTATCAGAACAGCTGCTCTCTAATAAAGGTGAGGTCACAGGCCTGTCTCTGGCACAGCAAATCCTGGATAAGTTTGAGAGCGAAACCGCAGAGAACCAAAAAGCCTTTTTCACCACTCTGGCGACAGATTTCGATCTGGATATCACCAGCTTAAAAGACGCTCTTCAGACCTATCAGGCAGGTGCTGATAAGGCCAGTTATCATGCGCTGATGACGGCTGCGTCTTCGCGGCGGCAGACTCTGTTTAAAAAACTGAATGAGCTGCCTGGGGCCACACAGCGGCTGGTCAATATGCGCAAAACGCTGTTGGGGCTCTTGGCGGACACGCCGGAACTGGCTGTCATTGATCAGGATTTACAGCATTTATTCACCAGCTGGTTTAACAGAGGCTTTCTGGTCTTACAGCCGATCAGCTGGTCAAGCCCGGCGCATATCCTTGAAAAAATCATTGCCTATGAAGCTGTGCACGCGATTGAAAGCTGGGATGATCTGCGCCGCCGGCTGCAGCCACGTGATAGACGCTGTTTTGCGTTTTTTCACCCCGCGATGCCTGATGAGCCGTTGATTTTTGTAGAAATTGCGCTGAGTCAGGATATCCCCGATTCGATCCAGGCGATTCTGGCTGACCGGCCAGATGCCAGCGAAGAGGCCGCCCCCACAACAGCGACGTTCTATTCTATTTCGAACTGCCAGATTGGGCTGGCTGGCATCTCCTTTGGCAATTCATTAATCAAGACTGTGGTGGCTGAATTGCGCCGCGAATTTGAAAGCCTGACTCAGTTCGTGACGCTGTCCCCCCTGCCACAATTTGCCAGATGGCTGAGCAGACAGACACAAGAAGCTAGCGACAGAGATGAAGCAGAGCTGACCGCACTTGCCGCCTGCTATCTGATTCATGAAAAGACAGCAGATGGTGTGCCGCTTGATCCGGTTGCCCGCTTTCACCTTGGTAACGGGGCCCTCATTCACGCCCTGCATGCCGATGCCGACACATCAGAAAACGGGCAAAGCCGGTCACATGGGGTGATGGTCAATTATCTGTATGACCTGAAACAGCTGGAAGCCAATCACCAAAAATTTGTGACTGACGGGGATATAGCCTGTTCAAACAAGGTGAAAGAAAAAGCAGACAGCACCCGTACCCGTCTGCAGAACTCAGACTGACCAAAAACACAAACCTCAGACCGTTGCCGTCAGCCCGCCATCAACATAAATCGTCTGGCCATGCACAAAGGATGACGCTCTAGAAGCTAGGAAAACAGCTGTGCCCACAAGGTCGCTGACATCCCCCCAACGGCCTGCCGGCGTGCGGGTGACCAGCCAGTCTGTAAAGGCTTCATCAGCAACAAGTGCGGCGTTTAATTCGGTTTTGAAATAGCCTGGGGCAATCGCATTACAATTCAGCCCATACCGGGCCCAGTCTGCTGCCATACCCTTGGTTAAATTGGCGATCGCGCCTTTTGTGGCCGTATAGGGGGCAATCCCCGGCCGGGCCAGCTGGCTCATCACAGAGGCAATATTGATCACCTTTCCCGCCTGACGCGCAATCATATGCCGCGACAAGGCCTTGGCTGTATAAAAAGCAGCTTTCAGATTGACCGCGATCATCTGATCAAAAATTTCTGCATCAAACCTTTCCAGAGGGGCGCGATGCTGCATGCCCGCATTATTGATCAGAATATCTATCGGGCCTTTATCAGCTTCATAGGCATCTATCGCTGTGGTGATCTGATCTTGCTGGGTGACATCTGCAACAAATGCATAAGCTTTGACAGACTGGCCAGCCAGCATGCTGACCGCATCTGTCACCCTGTCAGACTGACGGCCATTAACCAGAATTTCGGCTCCTGCCTGCCCCAGCCCCTGGGCCAACGCAAACCCGATACCCCTTGTCGATCCTGTGATAAGGGCTGTTTTCCCCTGCAGGCTGAATAAGGCATCTGCTGGTGTTTGCGTCTGCTGGCTGTGTATCGTCATAACCACATTCCTTACTTATGCCAGCTGTGATCAACGATACTGATACAGCCCTAATGTAGCGGCCTGAAGTTTCAGCAATGAGGTGACCTGGCGCAAGGCAGGTGTATCAATCGACAGCCCTTCTGCCAGTTCCAGAGCAGCTGTCATCAGCGGATCAATTTCCAGCGGCCGACCGGCTTCAATATCCTGACGGGTTGACGGCTTATGACCAATAATGCGGGCTGCCCCTTCAATCCGCTCGTCAATAGACACCGCGAACCGGACATTCAGGGCTTCCCCCACAGCCTGGCACTCTGTCATGATCTGGCGCACCAGCTCACGACACCCTTCATCTGCTCCGATCTGATCAAGACTGGCCCCGGTCAGGGCAGAGACAGGATTGAATGAACAATTGCCCCATAATTTGATCCAAATCTCATCACGGATGCGGCGTTTCTGCGGCGCCTTCAGCCCGCCTTTGATCATCAGCTCAGACAATGTTTTCAGCCGATCAGTTCGCTCACCTGATGGCTCACCCAAGGAAAATCTGTCCCCATCAAGATGTCTGATAAGGCCAGGCTCAGCAATCTCACAAGCAGGATAAACAACACAACCAATAGCCCGTTCCGGCCCCCAGCTGTTCCAGATCACAGCCCCCGGATCAACCGCATCAAGCGGCTTGTCATCAAGCACAGTCCCTGTATTGGCGTTGTGAAAATACCACCAGGGCACCCCGTTTACCGCAGACACAATGCTGGTCTGCTCATCCATCAGCGGGCCAAGCTGACGCGCGATCGCGCTCAGCGCATGGGCTTTCAAAGCGATGATAATATAATCCTGCGGGCCAAGCTCTGCCGGGTTATCTGTTGCGGGCAGCTGATAGACGGTTTCCTGTCCGGCATAATTCAGCCGCAGTCCCCGTTCACGAATCGCGGCCAGATGCGGGCCTCTGGCGATGAGGCTGACATCTGCACCCGCCTCATGCAACCGGGCCGCCATAAACCCGCCAATTGCCCCTGCACCATAAATACAAATTTTGCTCATCTCAGCTCTGCCTCTGGGGTTGTGATGATCTGCTCATGCCCTAAAGGCCCAGCTTGTCTGCCAGGCCAATGCGCTGCAGCTTGCCTGTTGCCCCTTTCGGGATTTCATCAACAAAACAGATATGCCGCGGGACTTTGAACTTGGCCAGATGCTGATTGGCATAATCCTTCAGCTCAGCTTCAGACAAAGCGGCCCCGTCAGCCAGCACAATTGCCGCGCCAACCTCTTCACCCAGCAATTTGTCCGCAACCCCAAAAGTGACGACCTGTTGAATGGCGGGATGATCCATCAACACATTATCCACTTCCAGAGGCGATATTTTTTCCCCGCCCCGGTTAATGATTTCCTTTAACCGGCCGGTGATTTTCAGATAGCCATCTTCATCAAAATAACCCTGATCACCAGTCCGGAACCACCCGTTGGTAAAGCTGGAGGCATTGGCTTCAGGGTTGTTTTCATAACCTGGCGTCACATTATCGCCTTGAATACACACCTCACCTTCACCGCCTTGCGGCTGCGGCGTGCCCTCTGCATCCAGAATGCACACCTCTGGTGAGGTCGCAATACCCACAAAACCCGCTTTCTGACGCCCGTCACCAAGCGGGTTAGACGTCATCTGATGCGCCGCCTCAGTCATGCCATAGGCTTCGATAACCGGACAGCCAAACACTTTAACCAGCTCTTCAAAAACAGCTGGCGGCAGAGAGGCTGAGGAAGAGCGGATAAAGCGCAAGTGCAACGCTTTGGCCTGTTCAGGATTGCGTTTGGCCCGCAACAATATCGCCTGATGCATGGTCGGGACACCAGAATACCAGCTGATCGCCTCTGCTGTTGCCAGCTCCATGAATTTCAGCGCATTAAACCCGGGGCTGCAGCACACAGAAGCGCCCTTGCCCAGGCTGGAAATCAGTACCGCGATCAGCCCGTGAATATGAAACAGCGGCATGATGTTCAGGCAGTGATCTGCGTCTGTTAACTCCAGGCTGGCGGCGATATTACGTGCAGAAGCCAGTATGTTTTTCTGCAACAGCGGCACCACCTTTGGCCGTGATGTTGTCCCGGATGTATGCAGAACAAGGGCTTCTGCCTCAGCATCTGCAGGCGAAATTTCAGCAGTTTTGTCAAACAGGCTGAACGCCCCGGCGGCCATACCGGCCTCTACCTTTGCCTCAACAACCGGAATACCCAGACCTTGAGCAGCCTGACGCACGGGATTTTCACTGCCCTGCTCAACAATCACCAAAGCTGGCTTTAAGTCAGACAGGTAGAATTCATATTCACTCTGCTTATAGCTGGGATTCAGCGGCGCAGCAGACATATAACAGGCCACAGCCAGAAAAGCAGAAGCCATTTCCGGGCCGTTCGGCAACACGATCGCCACCCGGTCTGTTGAGCTCAGCCCCTGTCCGGCAAGCTGTTGGCCAATCGTGTCAATATGGGCCCGCAGCTGGTCATAGCTTAAAGACGGCCGATCCGGCGCGCTGAGCGCAACAGCCCCGCCAGCCCCATTCTCAAGAAGCGTTCTTAGCGTCATCGTTTGGTTACCTGTGTTTGTTATCGGCTGCACAGCCGAGAAGGAAATAAAGGTTCAACCAGTGTCAGGACCGGTCTCAGTCATCAGTTAATAATGTGCGCTTACTGTGCAGAATTTCAAGAACATTCTGCGGCACGGTCAGCCCTTCGGCAACCTGCTGGTCACGTTCATCCTCCAGCTCTTTTATTCTGCTGAGCCTGTGAAGAACAGCATCAATCTCAGCAAACCGAACAACCACCACCCCGTCACTGTCAGCAACAATCATATCACCACAGGAAATCTGCTGACCACCCATCTGAACGGGAAACCCCACAACCCCCGGACCAGACGAAAACGGAGACGCCGGCGTCAGGCCTGTTGCCCATAAGGGCAAACCGGCCGCCTTCAACCCGTCAAGATCGCGAACCGGTCCATCTGTAATCAACGCCCTACCCCCTGCATTTTTGATCATGCCGCACAGCCTGTCTCCTGCTGCCGCACACCCTTGATGACCATCAAACCCGGCAACCAGAATATCGCCTGGCTGAAGATAATGAAGGGCCGCCAGAGACGCCAGAATATCTGCAGGACCATTATCTGCTGTTAAGGCAGGACCAGCAACACTTTGCCCCTCAGCCAGGCCGGCAATAGGATAAATATCCTTGCACAACGCCCCCCGGCCATACATCGCATCAACAACAAAGCCTGTTGGCACGCCTTTGAACGCCTCAATCTGCGCATCTGTTGGCCGGTTGCACGTTTGTTTTATTTTTAACAAGGGCGGGTCTTCGATCATCTGTAGCGTCCATTCCGGAATTTGGGCTTATTATGCCGATTTAAGCATAGAATACGAGACCTAAAAATCGCCGCAGTTCCCACATGGATGAAACTACGGCAAGGAAGGGAGGCTAACGACTTACGCAATAATGAAGAACACAACCGTCTTTCATGCTTCGTTGCAAATTCATAGCTCACAACCGTTTGACCTGTCTTTGGCATAAACTATGCACATGTCAATCTGCATCGCTGCCTCTGCAGAATACAACTATATAAGGTATGAATCAAATGAATTCTGTCTATATCTTGTATATTGGCCGCCCAATACAGTTTTTGCTAATCTGGTTTGTGGTCTGGTCGTTTTTACCTCAGGAGGGGTGGCGCTTGAAAACCTGCTCTCAGACAGATGGTTTTTGAAAAAAAAGATAATGGTTTAACCCTCCCCGCACAGGAAGTCCGTATGCTGTTCAAGCTGAAATTTATTCTCCCTCTGGTCTTGGGTCTGTTGATCAGCAGCGCACAGGCACAAACCTTTCAAGATGGCAAGGATGCGGCCCAGCGCGGCGATTTTGAACAGGCCTTTGACATCTGGCTGTCATTAAGCCGGCGCGGTGATGTATCTGCACAGACTAGCCTGGCGTTTTTGTATAAGAACGGTCAGGGGGTTGCACGCGATCTGGACAAAGCGGTTATCTGGTTTACGCAGGCCGCCGAAAAAGGTGATTCAACCGCCCAGAATATGCTGGGGCTGTTCTATTACAGTGGTCAGGGGGTTCAGCAGAATTTCACAAAAGCTGCCAAATATTATCAGATGGCGGCTGAACAAGGCGATCGCGACAGCCAGTATATGCTGGCCTCTTTGTATCGGCGCGGTGCAGGTTTGGAACAGGACATGCAAGCAGCTGCGCGCTGGTTCACCGCGGCAGCTGAACAGGGTGACCGTGCATCACAGGCCAATCTGGCGGGCCTGTATGAAAATGGTTATGGCGTCATTCAGGATTATGCCGCTGCCGCCAAATGGTATGAGGAAGCCGCAAAAAAAGGTGATATGGAATCTCAGTTCGGTCTGGCCCGGCTGTATCAGGCCGGCCTTGGTGTGGCCCAGGATTTCACAATTGCGATCCAGCTCTATCAACAGGCAGCCGACAAGGGCCATATTGGCGCACATTACCAAATAGCCCTGATGTACAGCAAAGGAGAAGGGGTTGAGCGCGATCTGCAGCAGGCCGAAGCCTGGCATAAAATGGCTGCAGATCTGGGTGATGAAGACGCCCAGTTTGATGTTGCCCAGCGTTATAAAAATGGTGACGGGCTGCCAATGGATTTTGAACAGGCAGCCTTCTGGTATGAAAAATCAGCAAACGGCGGAAATGTTTCCGCGATGGCATCTCTGGCCTCAGCCTATGATGACGGCATCGGCATCCCCAAAGATGATAAGGCGGCCAGCCACTGGTATGAAAAAGCCGCTCTTGAAGGCGATACAGAGTCTCAGTTCATCATTGCCACCCGTTATGAAGCGGGCACCGGATTTCCGCGCAATCCTGGTAAAGCTATTCAGTTTTACACTCTCGCTGCCGAAAAATCACATAGTGAAGCCAGCTATCGTCTGGCCAGATTATATGATCAAGGGATCGGCACAGACGAAAATCCGGCAGAAGCCGCAAAATGGTATCTGCGGGCGGCATCTTCCGGCCATGGCCCGGCCCAGGCAATGATGGGGCGCATGTATATGCTGGGCAGAGGCGTTGACAAAGACATTATTCAGGCCCGTGAATTTCTGGCCATCGCCGCAGAAAAAGGTGACGATGTCTCGCAATATCTGCTGGCTGAGTTTTACGATACAGGCGAAGGCCTGTTGGAAGATGATACGCTGGCAGCAAAATTTTACAAGCTGAGCGCAGATCAGGGCTATGCACCGGCCCAATACAGGCTGGGCCAGATTTATCAGGCCGGACGCGGCCTGAAGCAGGATGATGAGCTGGCTTTGAGCTACTTCCGCCTGGCGGCAGAACAGGGGCTGGCGGCAGCTCAGCTGAAAATGGCACAGATTTATGAAGCGGGCACCGGGGTAAAGGTCAATCTGGAAACCGCGGCCGGCTGGTACACAAAAGCAGCTGAACAAGGGGCAATGCATGCGCAAATCTGGCTGGGCTTTGCCCATAAGTCAGGGACCGGCGTTGCCAAGGATAGCCGCCTGTCAGCTGACTGGTTCTTATCAGCCGCCAATCAGGGTGATGCTGTTGCCCAGTTTGAGACCGGAACAGCCTATGAAGCTGGTGCAGGTCTGAACGCCGATATTGCCGAAGCCATGTTCTGGTATGAACAGGCAGCCCAGCAAAACCATGTTGAATCCCAATATCGTATCGGCATGGGCTATCTGCAGGGCAGAGGCGTTGAAAGTAATGATGTGGCCAGTTTCAACTGGCTGAAGCTGGCCGCTGATCAGGACCACAAACAGGCCGCTCGTCACTTAGGTGACCTGCTTCGCACTGGCAAAGGAAGTGAGATCAATATCGCTGATGCGGTGTTTTATTACCGCAAGGCAGCTGATGCGAATATTATGGAGGCCCAGTACCAGCTGGCGATGATCTTGGGCGGGCCCGGCGCGTCTGAAGCTGATATTAGTGATGCGATTGTGCTTTATGACAAAGCCGCACAACAAGGTGACAGCCGGTCCCAGTTAATTTTGGGTATTTATTTTGATGAAGGCAGTGTTGTTCCTGCCGACAAGACAAAAGCAGCTGTTTATCTGGAGATGGCCGCTGAGCAGAATATTGCTGACGCCCAGTTCAGGCTGGCCCAGCTTTATGATGGCGGCGTGATAGAGAGCAAAACCGCCAGCGATGCAGCCAGCTATTATGAAGCTGCTGCCGGCAATGGTCATGTCGGGGCACATTACTATCTGGCCCGGCTTTATGATGACGGCCGCGGGGTCGAACAGAATTTTGCTGAAGCAGCGCGCTATTACAAACTGCCTGCTGACCAGCTTTATGCAGATGCTGCCTGGCGTCTGGGGGTAATGGCAAGAGAAGGCCTCGGCATTGCTGTCAATACTGAGGTGATGGAACAGATGTTCCTTGCCGCCGCCGGACAAGGTGATGTGCGCGCCCAGCTTGCCCTTGGCAAGGCCTATCGTAAAGGCGATATGCTTGCCCAGAATTACGAACAGGCCATTACGTTCTTAAACCTTGCCATTAACCAACAGGACAGAGAGGCGGAGTTCACACTTGGCCAGATGCGCCTGAACGGTGAAGGCAGTCCTGCCGATCCTGAAGCCGCTGTTCGCCATTTCAGAACGGCAGCTGATAATGACCATATGCTGGCTCAATATACCCTTGCTGAGCTTTTGCATATGGGCAAGGTGGTCAAACAAGATATGACAGAAGCGGCCTATTATTATGAACAGGCCGCAAAGCAGGGCTATATGATGGCGCAATACAGAACCGCGCTGCTGTATGACACTGGCAAAGGAGGCCTGAAAGGATATGCCCAGGCCGCCAAATTCTATGAACAGGCCGCAAAGCAAGGTCATGTCGCCTCACAGCATAATCTGGCCATCCTTCTGGAAAACGGGCTCGGGCTGAAAGCGGATATGAAACAGGCCGCTTACTGGTATGGCCAGGCGGCCGAAAAGGGCGATATGAACGCACAACATGCGTTGGGCATGATGTATGACGCTGGCCGCGGTGTGGACCAGAGCTTTACCAAAGCTGCTGAGCTGTATCTGGCTGCTGCCGAGCAAGGCCATATTGAAGCTCAGGTCAATCTGGGTGTGGTCTATGTCAAAGGCAAAGACGCCATTCAGGACTATATCAAAGCCCATATGTGGTTCAATATTGCTGCGGCTCAGGGCAACCGGACAGCCCGTGATTATCGTGACCGGATCGCCAAACGGATGATGCCAAAGGATATATCGACCGCTCAACGGCTGGCCCGTTCATGTCTGTCACGCAATTATATCGGCTGTAACGCGTTGTAGGTAGATAAGCTCTGCCTCAGCGCAACAGGTCGCGTTCGGCCTGTCTCTGGACTTTACGGGATTTACGTTGCCGTGTGATGGCTTTTGCCTGCCCCTTGGTCATACAGTCAGGGCATAAACAACTGTCAGCCAGATCAAACTGATCATGCATATTGGGCAAATTCACACACCAGCAACTGCGAGTCGGTGTCGAGCCGCAATTGAACTGTGTGCCACAGTTTTTGCACTGTAACGTCTGCATTCCTAGCCATCCTGCCGCTTCCCTGTCTGTTCAGGGTGACTGATCTGGGGCCAGGCAAATATCACTAACCCGCCGAATTTTTAGCTGCAGACGGCAGAAAAAGGTCAGTCCTGAACAGCTCTTGCCG
>MDTD01123147.1_pt1 | contig 11663 bp, 6 predicted proteins | sample 811221 | NCBI WGS metagenome assembly MDTD01 (sample SAMN05326646, study PRJNA326480) | marine metagenome | isolation source: seawater | place: Pacific Ocean: South West | collected 2011
CGGCGCCAATGCGATCAGCAAATAAAATAATAAATTTTTCATAATGAATCACCCCTGTTGTTTTTCAACTTAACATTCCTAATCTACATTATGAAAAGCCGATTGGCGAATTGACCGGATAAGATTTTACAAGATTTTTACATTTGCGCATTTAAAGGCATTCAGACATGGATTTAACACAAATTTAAGACTTTTTTCACTTTTCGACTTGAAATTTCCTGAAAAAAGTATCTATTATGCGCTCCGAAGATTGATATTGATCGATCTTTCGCGACACCATTTAGGTGGCGGGATAGCTCAGTCGGTAGAGCAGGGGACTGAAAATCCCTGTGTCGCCAGTTCGATTCTGGCTCCTGCCACCATTTTTTGTGCCCAATTCGCCTCAAATCAACCAGTTTGAGGCTTTTTAATTTATAACCAGCTTTACGTCATTTTACACAGTTTTACGCCTTGTCACAACGAATAACAAGAACATAACAAGAACAACTTTTATTTCCCATTTGTGACGGCTTTGAGCAAGAATAATAGGCTTTTCCGGTTTTATTAAATATTTTTTCCAAATATAAATAACAACAATCATAAAAAACAGATGCGAAATCTTACTTAAATCTCTATTTTAAGTGATTTCATTTTTGAGATTAAAGCCTGATAGCTTTTTAAGCCAAGCAATTTAGCGGCTTGAGAAATATTGTTTGAAGTTTCTTTTAAAGCTCTAAGGATATATGCGGCCTGTATTTCATTAATTTCTTCTTGAAGATCAAAATTTTTCTGAAGAGGTTGTTTTCCTATAATTTTCGCATTGCTAATTTTCGGAGTTATCGACAAATCATTTGCTTGAATCAAAGAGTCGTCACTGAACAAGACCGCTTGAGAGATTACCTGTTTTAACTCTTGGATATTGCCTGTCCACCGATGATGCTTTAAAGTTTTATATGCTGAGGTGCTTAAAAAGCTGAAATCACAATCGGACGCATTGCGCCTTTTCTCTTCATTTTGATGTAATAATAGATTATGGGCCAGGAGAACAACATCGTCGCCTCTACTTCTAAGAGGGGGTACTTGCAATATAATGGGAGCCATTAAATAAAATAGTTCAGAAAGAAACTTTCCTTCTTTGACCATTTCATAAACATCACACGTTGCTGTTGAAACAATTCTCATCGTTGCTTTTTCTGTTTTATGTGTTCCAATTGGGGTAAATTCAAAAGTATCTTTTTTCATGGAGCTTAGTAGGATGAAAAGAGATTGCTGAACAAGCAAGTCACATTTGTCTATGTTATCCAGTATTAGCGTCCCTCCGTCCGCTTTTTTTAGAACGCCATTATTGCTCCTGTATCCAAAAAACATTTTGTTAAAGCCATCGCAGCTTGAAGTAAGGAAGTTGACTATCTCAATATTTCTATTGTTTCCAGAGGCAATAATTTTGGCAAGACACTTCTTGCCTGTTCCCATTTCCCCTGTAATCATTACCGGGGTATGATACTTCATTGTCTTATTTGCCTTTTCGATAAGCGCTGCCATTGAACTAGAGGAGGCGATGACATCAGTAAATGGTTCAGGCTTGAGTGCAGAAATAAAGCCTCCTTTCTTTTCAGGCGCTTCTTCCTGGAGTCGTTTATCTTTTATCGAGTAACACGGGACGTGTTTCTCATTTGCAATTTTTCTCAAGATTTTTTCAGACACATCCGAACCATCATCAATAATGCCAAAATCTTTCTTGAAATCTTTGGTGTAGTGCTTTATTTTATTGAAGATCTGCTCCTCTAGCTTGTTTATATTGCCATCACCATCATGGCTGACTTTTATCAAAACAATGTCGGGTCTAGTCCACTGCTTAAACTGCTCCTCGTAAACAATATCTCCTGCGCAGAAAACATACATCTTGTCAATGTAAACTTGGTTCAGTAGCTTGTTATACGGAAAGAACTGGCTCCACTGCGAGATGTTATTCAAAAGGGGCTGCGCGCTGAGATGCGCAGCCGACTTCTCGATACTCTTGACATCAAACCACGAAAATAAAATCCTCATACTTCTGTTCCTTTTGCTGGGATGGTTACCATAAAAATACCCTTTTTTAGTGGATATTTCAAGTACGCCATTATGCTCCTTAATCGGCGGTACGTTAAAGCTCGTATATCGCAAGGGTTATACGGCTGCTTGGGCAGGTGAAGAACTCTGTCTATATTCGTTAAAAAACAGCTTTATCGAACTCAAAATGCTTGTTCAGCATAATAGCGCTATTTGTTGTTGTTGCATGTTTAGGTAGTTGTTGTTTTAGGGTATTAAATATTAGTATATACAAAAATAATTAATTTTATATAAGTTTAAATATAATAATTAAGTAATCTATTTTAATAAATATTAATTATTAATAATAATTATATTAAATTTTATATTACAATAACTTTTTAATAACTTATTCAATAACTTTTTATATGCAAGTATTGACTATGAAACATGGTGGTATTATAGTAATAGTATATATGCCGTTACATGGCAATGCATATTATTTTTTACTAGGTGACAGATAAATGATCGGATATGATGCATACATAGAAGAAGTCTTGAGAGAGCGTTATGATGAATTAACTGGCTTGATGCTCAACCGTAATTTACAGCTAGAACAACTCATTCAGAAAGCAAACTTAGCAGAGTTCGAGATTGCAGAAAAATATAGGCTAGAATATGGTCTTGATTATCTTCGCGATGATTTATTCTTGCCAGTCCCACCCCCTGAGGCCGTTAATTATCACCTGAAATCTATTTTCGATTCCGAAGAATTCATTAATTCCATAAAAAATAGTTCAAACTTCAATAAACTGAAGTTCCTTTTACAATACAAGAGGTCCATTCAAGAGGAAAGTCCCCATCCCGAAGTATTGCCCTCCAGTAATGCAACTTATCATCCCCAGCTATCAGGTGAAGTTATTTCCATTCGTGGGATTGGAGGCATTGTGTTATTATACTTACGCGATGAAAAAATTATTGTTCCTTGGTTTAAGCCAGTAACACAAAACATAATATATAACTTTTTGAATTCTAAAATGCAATCCTCCTTATTGCACTCACAGGCAATGCGGAGTCATTCATTTGTAATCCTTACCGATGCAATCGATCTTATTATGAAAACACCATTTGCGGCTGATATTATTTTTGTATCCTGGTATGGAGGAAAGGATGCAGTGTGCTTAATTGATTGGATCAGTCTAAAAGATGTAACTTGCGTTTATTACTATCTCACAAAACATTCAGGATTCTCGTGGGAATCTGTTCTGGCAACAATGGAGTCGGTTAGAAGAAAACTGAATGAACTTGGCATTGAACTCCGATTCATTACCTATGCCGACAGTTTTGATGATACAACTCCCTATTTGCCAACCAGGATACCAAAGTGTTATAGCGGTGAATCCCTTAAAAATAAATTTTTCACCGAAGCAAAAATCTCTACTTCTCGTTTAATGACTCAAGAGGCAGCTAAAGATACAGAAAAGCGAGATCGAGCTACATTATTTTATCCGTTTATTTTAGAGCAATCAATTTCGCTGATACAGGGACACGAGGGCTCTGGTGCTAGATATTTTGCTTCATGCTTGGCCTGGGCGTTAGTTGCCCAGCAAAAGCTGTTCAAGCCTTGGCACGGTGTATGCCCTGTTTATGTTTATTACCTTTACCTGCAAACACCAAAGGGGTGGCGCTCCTTTTCTCTAACAAAGATTGCCGAAAACGTTAAGCACTACTTGTCTGTTGCAAATCGTTTAAAAATACAAAAACTTTCTTTGCTTAATGAGAAAGATAACCTGGAGCTCCTCTTGTCTGATTTAAAAAGCATTGATGATGCATATAAAACCATCTTTCTTGATGGCCTTTCATATGAAACAACTGAAGAAGTCGCCGTTTTACAGAGTCTGATTCAAGGCTTAAGAAAACAAGGGTGGACAATCGTAGTCGTTACGGAAGGAAAGTCAATACATCGCTTAATTAACCCTGATACAACTATCAAGTTGAGAAAAGAAAAGGAAATTAATGGTAAAATCAGGATGAAGGTATGGTTCAATAGCTGCTTTGATAAAGAAAAAAACTTTTATGTTGAGGGACGTTTTAATGATGTTCCTCCATCTCTGAAGAAGAGTAATAAATTCGGCAAAAGGAAGCGATATTCTGTAGACCAAAGAAGTCTGCTTAAGGAATTCGTAAAAGACGGACGAACTATCAAAAAGCCAGGAGAAAAGCCTACTCCATATGCTAAAATAGCTAAGAAAATAGCCGAAAAACTAGGAACAGAACAGCCTCCATCTTTGACCTTACTCAGGACTCTAGCCAGAGAGCTTGTTGAAGAAAAGTACTTAAAGTTAAGAGCTTATACAAAACGGAAGTCGCGTTAGTGACCTTTTCCCGCTTGGCCCTCCCCGGCTATGTACTTTATTTTTATTCAGCGCTAATCAGCCGTCTTATGTCCTCTGCTGGGATGCGAGTCCCACGTCCAACTTTGGTAAAACGTATCTCGCCTCGCTCTTTTAAACGATAAATAGTCGGCCTGGATACCTTCAAAAGCCTGCAAGCTTCGGCCACTGTCAGTGGTTGTTCTAGCTGGCCAGCAATATTTGCGTCTTCATTGTTGTATTTTTCAATAGCGCTTATGAGGCGCGTTGGTGTCAGGTCAGGAATGAACGGTTGAAGCATTCCTGTGGCTGCGGCAATAATTGCCTGACTGATAGTGGTTTTTACTCTCATTTTTAGGCTCCTGTGAGTGTTTTTTCTACTTGAGGTATATGATTGGAGCCTCAATTATTTTTTCATTTTTCAAAATTCTCCATCCACCATAATATTGAGAAAACTAAATCGGAAAATTGATTATCCCTGGCAATTCGGGATCAAGGATCTGAAACACCCGATGAATCCGGACCATTTCGATTCGTGGCAGAGAGGTAAATAAAGAGAGCTTTTATAAAGCTTATATAAACATAATAAAAGCTATATAAAAAGAAGATTATAATATTAAATAATTAATAAGTCATAAGTAGCTAATAACTAAACAATAACAAGGAGGTAGTCATGAAGCAGAATATTACATACCAACCAACCTTCAAAGGAAACTCAATTCAAACAGACGCCAGTAAAAACCAAGGCTGTATTGAAAACGCCTTGGAATCATTTCACGAGCGCTTGAAGTATATGACAACCAAATACAATCAAGTGTCAGTTGCAGAGTTGGTGGTGACGCTCCCCCAGAGCGTGTCACCGGATAATGCAAACAGAATAGTAGCAGAGTCCATACGTTCCGTTCGTAAGACAATGAATAACCGCCTCATTGAAAGTCAATGCTGCTGGTCGAGAGAAAAGGCTCCAGAGGCAGCTGAACATAATCGGCCACACTACCACGTGACTGTTATAGCTGACGGCTCCAAGTGCCAGTCAGGTATGGGAATAAAGAATCATCTACAGCGATTGGTCACGAAGCGGTCATCTGATCCAGTTAACGATCCTGGAAATGTTCACTGTTGCAAGTACCAACGAGACGAACAAGACCTGCATCCCATAGAGAAGGCGTCATCCATCAAAATCCGTCAAGATAAACCAGGTGCTGACCAGCAATTCGAAAATGTATTTAACCGTTTCAGCTATGACGTCAAGGCGAGCAAGAAAGGAGACTCTGCCCCCAGACAACGTGAATACGGATTCAGCCAGCTACCTAAAGGATAACGGAGAATGACAAAGGGCTTCCTTTCTCCAGAAACGATAAAAATTATTATTTTGCAACGCTACTGATTTTGAAAGGATTTCATCACCGATCTGCGGGATTTATGACTGAGATATAATCCTATTTCCAGACTTCCAAGCGCATTACCTTGCCGCGACCAAAGAGCCTCCTTTTGCGCCCGTATATTTTTTTAATAGCCTCCAGTATCATTATAAGCCACTGTGGCGATAAGTGTAATTTCAATCAACGGAGGCAAAAAATGCAACCACTCGAAAACAACAACCCATTCCCCATTTTGTCCCAGGAGCAGCAACAGGCATTGAATTTAATGCATGCTGGGAACAACGTTTTCCTCTCAGGAGAAGCTGGGACCGGAAAATCAGTTATTATCCATGAGTTCAGGCGAACCTCTGGTAAAAATATCGTTTGCTTGGCTCCAACTGGCATGGCGGCCTTGAACATTGCCGCTGTAACGATCCATAGCTTCTTCGGTCTGACGATTGGGATCAACACTGGGGAAGAAACAACGATTACGGCGGAACAACGAGACGTCATGCTTGCGACTGAAGTCATAATCATCGATGAAATCTCCATGGTGCGTGCTGACGTTTTTCAGTCCATCGATAATATTCTTCGGAAAGTCATGCCACGGAAACGACAACACCTTCCGTTCGGAGGTATACAGGTGATCTGCGTAGGTGATTTTCTCCAGTTGCCGCCTGTTGTAGCAGACTGTACTGTACATGATTACCTGAATCATATTTATGGCGGAATTTTTGCGTTCAATACTCCTGCCTGGCGCGAAGCGTGCTTTACAAAAATAATGCTCAAGAAAATCTTCCGGCAAAGTAATCGGATGGACAAACAGATTCTCAACGCGATCCGGACCGGAAATCACTACGAGGAGTGGGAAGTTCCTGTACAAAGCGGAATTTTTCGAGATGAAACAATCGCGTACTGGCCCCAATCCATGGATTATCTCGAGCTGCTTAACCGTCAGTGCTACAGCAGAGTTGACCCATTTGAACATCAGCCTATATGCCTGTGTACGACTCGGAAGCGGGCAGAAGCTATCAACAAGGGAGCGCTTGATTTTCTTAATGGTCCTGAAACAATATTTCATGGGAAAAGATACGGACGATTCCCTGAAGACCAGCAGCCGACAGAGACTCTTTTGCGTATTAGGATTGGGATGAGAGTAATGCTGTTGGTAAATCAGTACGCAGGAGGGATGTTGGAGTTTGCGAACGGAACGATAGGGACTGTCGTGGGCTATAATCTGTCTGCCGAGAAAGTTCAAATCGAACTTCAGAATGGTCGAAAAGTTATGGTTAAGCCCAATATTTGGGAAACATACGAATACCTGCTCGAAGAAAACGAAGACGGAGAACTCAAACTGAAACAGGAGGTAGTTGGCCAATTCCGGCAAATTCCACTGGTTCCCGCATATGCCATGACCATTCACAAATCTCAGGGGCAGACTTTAGACTCAATTCAGGTTGAATTGGACAACGGATGCTTTGCCAGCGGGCAGCTATACACGGCTCTTTCACGCTGTAGGTCATTATCCAACTTGTATTTAAGTCGGCCGGTTTATCCTGAAGACGTTATCGTTGACGAAGAAGTATTGCGGTTTTATGGTTATTAATAGCCACCTAGATGCATCCGGGATTCCCGGATGCATCACTTCTAAAAATCACGCATAAGGACTCTATATTGGGGCCGACTTGAAGGGTGTTAAGAGAAGAGCCTAATGGCTGATTTCCAGGCCCAATTCTACTATATTTAGACTTGTGCTAAAAACTTTTAAAATAGATAGTTTGAAAAGTTAATCCAGCAATACGTGAATAATCAATGTACTGTAATAGTCATCGCTTCGTAAAGCTCTTTTGCCTGTTTCAGGTCTTCTTTGCTATTGAGCTTTTGGGCGCATGAACAGAGGAGTTCTAATGATTTCAGTACCCACTTGCGTTGTTCAGGGTCTTTTGGGAAAGCACCGGATAAGGGAGGGACTGACCAGGCTATAGCCATGGCTTTTTTCAAGTTGCCGGATTCGTACAGGCTTTGAGCAAGAAGACAGCTTGCCTGGTTGCTGACTGTTTTCGGAGCATTGCTGATCAGGATTTCCTGATAATCTTTTCTTGCTTCATCATTTCTTCGGAGTTTCTTCAAGGTTTCGGCATGGAGCAATTTGACGTCGAAATAGCGGTAGACGTTCTTTTCGGAAAGCATCCGGTTGAGGTTCGCCAAAGCTTGCTTATGTTTTTGTTGCTGGAACTGCGTTTTGGCCAAGATATAATAGAGTTCACCACTGGTTTGATTATCCGCTTTCTCCGGAAGCTGTTTCAGGATTAATTTGCAGATCAGGTTATCCGCTTTTCGGCGGGATTTATCATATGCTTTCGACTTGATTATCCCACAGATATTTAATAATTTTGCCTCCGGAAGTTTTTTCATTTTGACAAGATATCCATAGACCGTCAAGGCCTGATCCGATTTGTTCGACTTGGCAAGTCTGTCTCCGCAGTTAAGAATCATATTCAAAACTTCATCGTCATCCGGATAATGCTTAGAGGCATAGTCAAATAGTTTACATAGGTCCCTGAATTTATCTGTCTTAAAGTACAGATCGCACAGATATCCGGTTACAAGGATCGCATCCTGACCTTTAGGGTACTTTAAAATGTATTTTTTGAAAAATCCGATTGCGGCAATTTGGTCGTTACATTTCATGGAAGCGATCCCCCCAAGCAACAGCGAAGATGCTTTGAGACTTTCATCAAGTTTCGGAATCAAGTTTAGTTGTGTAAATTCCTTCCTGGAAAGATTGTAGTAGTCCTGAGCCTTTGATGGACTTGTCTTTGCCGCCTGTAACGCGCTTTGCCCGATCAGGAACAACAATTTACCTTTGAGAGGCTCCGGCTTCTCTTTGATCTCAAAGGCCTGATTCGCTGTCTCAATAGCCCGTTCGTATTTTTTGATCTTGCTCAAGCTTTGCGCGGCATTAAATAAAGCATTTGCCTTATATGCCATATCTTTCGACTTGTTCGCGGATAAAATAAAGTATTCAGCGGCAACGCTGTGTTCATTCAAGTCCAGGGCCAGTTTTGCGCATTTCAGAAGGCATGCGTCTTGATCCGGGTGCTTAGGGAAAGTCTGACAGAATATCCGGTAAAAATCCAATGCCTCTTTGGTCGCGCCTTTTTTAACGGCCAGATCAGCCAGCTCCATAATTGTATCAGCAGTATCATTCGGTGTAGCTTTATTCTGAACAACTTTCCGGCAAAGTTCCAGAGCATCATTGAATTTCCCAGTATAACCCAAGGCCAGAGCATAGAGTATTTCCAATTCAGGAGGAGTCTTTATATTTGTTTGCTTATCAGCCTTAATCTGTTTTTCAAAAGCCCGTATAGCCGAACCATAGCGTTTCTGCCTGATCATTTCACGGTACAAAGTAAATGAGCCGGAGCTACTTTGATTCAGCAGAGCTGGCTGATTAAGCCGATATCCAAGAACTTTTAAAGCGTCTTGCAATTGCGTGACATGTTCCCGTATAACCGGAATCTCAACGTGATTATTTCTCAGATTTTTCGCTGATTTCACATAACAAGCCGCCGCCTGGGTATAGTATTGAATCTTGGCCTTGCGGGTATTGGCTTTCACCGCCATAGCGGCATATTGCTCTCCAAGCTCACGCATCAAACGTCTGGCTATAGGCGGATGAGGATAACGGCTGTACCCCCTCTTCAAACTGTCCGGAAAATAGAAACATAAGCACTTCTCAATTATGTTCACACATTTTTGGTTGTCTCCGCGCATCGTCAACAATCGGCAACGCAGCAAAACAACTCTAACGGCAATCGAAACATTCCCGTTATCATTGATCTTATCCAGCAACTGCATGACCAGGTCAGACACTTGCTCATATTCCGGAATATCGCGTTCCTTCCAGCTCAAGGCTCGGGCTGAGTAAATGTTCGCTTCATCAAGATACTTGCCGGCTGTTACATCGCGGGCCTTCAGCAACTCTTTCAGTGATTTGATGGTCTTCTCCACACTGGTTTTGCTGTAGCGGTTAATATATTCCTGCATAGCCAAGGTACGTTTCCGGTATTTTTCATATCTGCGATCATTTCCGATTGCTTTCAGAAATTTATTCAGCAGTTCTTCAGCATCATCAAACTTCCTTTGTTCAAAGCAATAATTCCCCAGCAAATAAGTATACTTTAAAAGATTGCCCCCGTTTAACTTTTCCAGTTCTTTTTTCGCTTCAGGCAGTTTTCCTGCCTGAGCGATTGAAAGAGGATTGACTTTCTCTGTGGCAATAGCCGTATTGACCAAAATAAATAAAACAAAAATGGAGAGAATATATTTCATTTCTTTTTCCCCCGCTGGGCCAATACAGCCACGTCATTAATCTCGTAGCTTACTGAATTCACCCGATCAGCCAGAATTCGATCCGGCTGCACGATCCTCAAGAAACTCCAGTACGGAGCCGACAACTTGTCGCCAAGCTCCACCGTTACCCGCTTCCAGCGGTTTACCGGCAAATAAGCCTGAAAGCATTTTCCGGAAAAAATAAATCGCATGGGAACACTCGAAACCCGGCAACGCTTTTTGTCGCTATGCACTCTCGCCATAACCGCAAAACTCAAATACTGCGGTTTGTCCGGGCCTTTCCCCAGGGAAAGATACACGCTGTCGTTCGGACGTTTTATCTTATCGACTCTGAAGTTGACTTCAAGGCTTCTTTTTTCCGCAGGTTTGAACTTTTCGGATTCAGTTGCCGGAATATGTTGGAAGTTACCGTTGCCGCCGAATGACGAGGCATAGGCTCCGGACTTTCTTAACGGGAAGCTGGTCAATTCTTTTGTTTTCAATGATTGCCTTTCCGCATCGGCAGTACGTACCGCGTTGTAATTAAAATTGACCTTCGGTCTGGTATATCTGGTGGCAATCCTGCTGCGATCAAAGTTACTTGAGCCTTTGCGGACCAGCCTGATTACCGTCATTTCCGGCAATACACCGGAGAAGGTAAAAACATTATCCTTGATATCAATCTTCTTTTCAGTAACATTTATATTCTCGGCAAAGTCCGCGTAAGGTGAGTTTTTAGGCATAAAGCCTTTCTCCAGGATCATCGTAGTCGGACCGTTCCATGGCACAATCGATGAAATTTCAGTTTCATCCGGCATCGGGAAACGTTTGGCAATGATAATGGTTGCCACTCCGGGACCGTTATAGGCTGCCACCGCATTAGTGGCGAATAACGCCTTTTCTCCGTATTTCGGATAAATTGATACCGGCAACTGACGCGGTGTACCTTCAAATAGTTTAGAAACCTGATATAGTGCTGCGGCTGCAGGTTGCTCCGATTTGAATACCTTGTCAAAGAACTTACCGCCTGTAAATACGGATTTTAAAGCCACTGCGCTACCGCCTCCGGCAAGCCAGTCAACAATACTTCGCCCCGCTCCTCTGAGGTAATGCCGTTGAAATTCATTACCCATGCGCTCCGAACCCAGGCATTCCCACTCGCCCCAATATTGACCTTCCGGGGTATACTGCCCCAATTTGCTTATGGACGGCAGGGCTTGACGATATTCAGCGTATGATGACAGATTGAAGCTGCTTCCGACATCAGCCATTTTGGTGTCACGGACAATAATTTCCGCTTTTGGATTACGTTTTTTCAGTTCCGCAATCTGTTTTTCACGCAGTTCCTTGTCTTTTGCAAAAAACTCCCACATATTGACCTTTTCCGCATATTTATCAGCAAGCTTTTGGAAATCCTTGATATCCATTTTATCCACGCTGAACAGTGCCTCGGCTTCAGCTATTTTAGCTTTTACATATTTGCTTTGTATCTTGTTCCTGTTAAATCCATCAACCGGAATGACTGCCACATTAAAACAGGTCTGTAAAGAGAACGGCAACTCCTCTATATCATCGGTTGCCAGATAGA
>MDTD01115842.1_pt1 | contig 11661 bp, 11 predicted proteins | sample 811221 | NCBI WGS metagenome assembly MDTD01 (sample SAMN05326646, study PRJNA326480) | marine metagenome | isolation source: seawater | place: Pacific Ocean: South West | collected 2011
GTCTATAAATCGCTTTCTATATTCGGAATTTTAAATTCAAATGCACTTTACAGCGCTTGTAAAAGAAGTAAGTGCTCACATTTAATTCTTCAAACCTGAATTCACGGCATAAATCCATTTTTTGTTCATTATTCGGTTCCGCTACGGCGAGCTGATGAGTAGACTCGCGTTGCTTGTTGGGGTCAGCAACCAGAATAAGACAGGATGGAACCTATTGAAGGGACGGGTTCCGTCGCAGGAGTATTCGATGAGATATAGCGAAGCTTTTGTTGTTGCGCTGAAAACCCGCACTGCCTGGTGGTTGGGTTTCTGCGCGTTAACCCTATTCGCTGCTTTGGCTTCTGTGCATAGCATTTCCTATTCGCCGGAGCATCGGGTTGTGGTATTTGCAAAGCCCAAGATAGGCCAGCTTGCCTATGACGTCGAAGTGGCAAACCTCGGCGGCCGCATCACGACCGCCTTTGGCGTGCAGCGCGTAAAGGCGGAAGAATTTTCCTATTGGCTGATAGAGGCCTCCGAGCGTCAGGGCATATCCCCGGATGTTTTAGCAAGCTTAGTTTTGACTGAAAGTTCATTTCGTAAAAACGTTCGCTCACCGGTCGGGGCCGTCGGGCCTGCTCAGGTTCGACCGGACTACTGGGCGGCATTTTGCGGACAGGACCATCTAAATGATCCAGAGCAGAATGTTTACTGCGGTGCGCAAGTCCTTGGATATTTGCTGGAGCGTTGTGGCGGTGACCTCGCCTGCGCTCTGGGTTCATATAATGTTGGACCGAATGCTCGCAAAGGTCGTGCAGCGGCGCGCTATGTTGCCAAAATAGATCTCCATCTAGAACGTCTAGAGGAGTTGGCTCTCTAAAGCACTGTTCGCGGTTGCCAGCTAAGAGTTAAGCTTAGGCTTTCCCTTAAAGGCGCGCTCATGGCTCAGTTTGGTCTGCTCATGTTTTCTACAGAATACGCCGTTGCTCCTAATATTTTGGCGCGACAGGCAGAAATGTTTGGTTTTGAATCATTGTTTCTGCCCGAGCATACCCACATTCCAGCGAGCCGCAGGTCACCATGGCCGGGCGGGGCCGAGTTGCCGAAAGAGTATTGGCACACGTACGACCCTTTTGTGGCGCTGACTATGGCGGCATCGGCTACGCAAAAGCTCAAATTGGGTACCGGTATATCTCTGGTCACCGAGCGCGATCCCATTTTGATGGCTAAGCAGGTAGCGACACTGGATTATCTGTCCAACGGCCGATTAGTGCTCGGTATTGGCGCCGGTTGGAACGCGGAAGAAATGGAAAATCACGGGACGCCGTTCAAGCAGCGTTGGCCGATATTGCGCGAACGTACTTTAGCGATGCGGGAGATCTGGCGCGAAGAAGAGGCTGAATTTCACGGTAAATATGTCGATTTCGATAAAATTTGGTGCTATCCCAAACCTAAACAAGTTAATGGTCCGCCGATCCTGATTGGGGCCTCATCCAGCTATACCTATGAGCGTATTGCTGAGTACGCGGACGGCTGGATGCCGATCTATCAAAACCACGCGCGTCGGCAGGCCAGTGGAGGCGTTGACTACGCAGCAGGCATCGCCAAAACCAAAGAGGCTTGGCAGGCACGGGGGCGTCAGGGCAGTCCGCAATTTAGCATCTTCGGTGTTGGCGCGGATCGTCGTGCGGTATCCGAGTTAGTTGAACTTGGTTTCGATCGAGTGATCTTCGCGCTGCCCGCAGATTCTGCCGATGTAGTATTGCCGCTGGTCGAAAAATACGCGTCCATTGCTCATGAATTTGCCGCCTAAATCACGCTGACAAGCGCATGGACTGTCGAATTGGCTGCGGTGCATGCTGTATTGCGCCGTCCATATCTTCTCCATTGCCTGGGATGCCACAGGGTAAGCCGGCGGGGGCGCGTTGCCTGCACCTAGACGCAAACTTTTCTTGCACTCTGTTTGGGGATCCGCGCAGACCGCCAGTTTGCTCTGGATTTAAGGCCGAGCCCATGGTCTGTGGACGCGATCGTGGTGAGGCCTTGGCTTTAATCCAACGCCTCGAGTTGAACTGTGAACCCTAGTCCAATAGTTGCCTAAGCTTGGCGGCGATCTCTCGCTCTCGGTATAAATGGTGAGCATCGAGTTCGGCCACAAGCGCTCCCTCCACATTTGCGGCGCTGTCATCAATAAAGAGTACCTCTCGCGGGTGCGTATTCATTTGATCGCAGACCTGCACAAACGCTGCTGGGTTCGGTTTGCGTGCGCCGACCTCGTGGGATAAAAACATTCTGTCGAAATGCGCTAGGGCTTTTGGATAGCGACTGTAAAAAGATTCAGCATGAACGGCGTTTGTATTGCTAAATGCGAACAAGTCGTAACGTTGTGCCAGTCGCGGTAGCAGCTCGACCACCTCTGCATAGGGCTCGGTCCAAATGGCGTTCCAACCGTCCTGCCAATCGGTCAAAGGCATGTCTATGCCGAAGTATTTACCCTGCCGCCGCGCATATTCGGCGAAGTCTATGGCACCGACTTCGTGCAATTCGTAGGCCTCGTCCATGACCCAGCGACGCTCGAAATAATCTGCTGCAACACCCGCACGGGTTGCCCAGGTCCGAAAAACCCTAGCGACGTTGATGCCCAGCACCACGCCACCCAAATCCAGCAGCACGGCCCTAGGCATGCGCAGCCCTAATAGCCAGCACGGCTGTCGCGAATAAGCGTCAGATAATCACTGTCCATGGCGCTATAACTGGACTCTCCGTTTTTCATGACGAAAATCGGGTCCTCTGTCATGTCGATGTCGTAACCCTGTTTTCGCAGATCGCCCTTGAGCATTTTGAACGTGCCCGTCACGTCTATGTCTGGTTGGATCCTCAAGAATACAGGTACCGCGTAGCTGGGTAGCTTGTCCCTAACAAATTCGGCGAAGCGATCTAGGTCTAATTCCGCCACATCATCCACCAGAGTTAGGGCTGCCATGCCTGCGCGGCCGTCTGTGCTGGGAATTTCCACGCCGTAGACATTACAGAACTTAACTTGATCAAAGCCGTTGATAATCTCGCCCACTTCATTCGTCGAAACGTTTTCTGCCTTCCAGCGGAAGGTGTCGCCGACACGATCTACAAACTGATAATGGTCGTACCCCAACGTATAGCCAACATCCACGGTGCGCATGAGATCACCGGTGTTGAACCAAGCATCGCCATCGGCAAATGCGTTGCGAAATACTTTCTTCTCCGTGGCCGCGGCATCGGTATACCCTTCGAAAATAGTGTCGGGCGTAATTTTGCCCAGTAATAAACCCGGTTGGCCTGGCTGCGCTAGAATACATCTGCCGGCACTGTCGGTGACGATTTCGTCGTTATCGACATCGTATTCGACCAGTGCCACTTCCGCGGAGGTCATACCCACGGTCATGTCTTTGTTCATGAGATTGGCAAACGAAACATTGCCTTCGGACGCGCCATAAAATTCACATATGCGTTTGATGCCGTAGCGCTTTTTGAAATCCATCCAGATGTCGGGCCGCATACCGTTACCCATAATGCAATGCAGTGGGCTATTGGCGTCATCAGCCTGCTCTGGGATATTGGTGAGGTAACGACACAACTCGCCGATGTAGATCATATGTGAGCAGTTGTGTTCGCGTATCTCGTTGAGAAAATTACTGGCAGAAAATTTACGTCGCACGAACATGCTGGCGCCAGAAGCAAAAGCGGCGCCAGCACCCAGCAGCAAGCCGGTTGCATGATACAACGGCAGGCACAGATAGATCCGATCTGTAACCGCGCATTGCAATCCCGCCTGTGCGGACATGTCTGCCGCGATTAGATAGCGACGGTTTGACAGCACAGCGGCCTTGGGCAAGCCGGTGGTGCCGGACGTATAGATATATAAGGCCGTTTCGCCAATCGTCGTTTCCCCAGTCTGGGCCGGATTGCTTTCGCTGGCTTCGGCGCAGCTACTCATTAGATCTTGAGCCCAGTTCGGGCAGGGTTGGTCGCCGCTGTCTTTGACGAAAAAGAAATCGGATCCTGCCTGCAGACTCAATTGATCTTGGATGGCGTCCAGTTCGGTCATGCATTCCTCGCCGACGATGCATTTGCTCGAACCGGTTACATTTATGCAGTGGATAAGAGAATTACCGCTAAGGTTGGAATTTAGCAGACCACTGATCGCGCCCAATTTGTTGAGCCCAACCAATAGCGCCAGATACTCGATACGATTTTCCATCATGATGCTGACCACATCGCCGCGATTTACCCCTTGGGCCTGCATATGGTTTGCGAAGCGGTTGGCTAAGGCATTGAACTCGAACCAGCTGAGCCGCTGGCCCTCAAAAACGATTGCGTCAGCGTTGGGGTGATTTTCCGCATTGGCCTCAACGCGAGCGCCGAAGCTGTCCTGGACCTCTGCTGGGCGTGGTGTCATGCCTTTCTTGAGTTTTAATAGAGCTGGCACGTAAGCCAGTGTTTTTAAGGTATCGATAACACCCACGATGTCTTCTCCTGTTCCCGATGAATGGCAGACGATAGCAAAAATACGGAGCTTGTACTGCGCAGGTGGTTCGTGTCGTTTTGACCGTTAAAGGTTACAGTCGCTACTCGGTATAGCGGCGCAAGGAGGGCGTTTTGCAAGAAATTAACGGCGTGAATAGTTGGCAGATTGGTGCGGTCAAAATTACCCGTATTGTTGAAATGGAAACCGTTGGGGGTAGTCGGTTTATCTTGCCGGATGCCACTCGCGACGCCTGCAAACCGATTGACTGGATGCAGCCGCATTTTATGGACGAGCAAGGTAATTTGATCATGAGCATACATGCATTAGTGGTCGATACAGGTGAACACCGAATCCTTGTGGATACCTGCATTGGCAATGACAAGGAACGCACCATGCCGACCTGGTCGCATTTACAAACGGACTTCCTGCAAAAACTCGAGACAGCAGGCTACCCACGAGAATCTATCGACTATGTGTTGTGTACCCATTTGCACGTAGATCATGTGGGCTGGAATACCATGCTGGTGGACGGCGATTGGGTGCCAACGTTTACTAACGCTCGATATCTGTTCGGAGAGACCGAGTGGAATTATTGGGATGCCAATGAGGATGAATCCACGTATGGCACCGTTATCGCTGACTCGGTCCGCCCTGTGGTGGACGCCGGCTTGGTTGATTTGGTTGCGACCGATCATCGACTGTGTCGAGAGGTTGCCCTTCGATCGACACCGGGCCATACCCCTGGGCATGTATCGGTAAAGATCGAATCGAACGGAGCAAGCGCATTGATCACAGGTGATTGCATTCATCATCCGGTGCAGATGACTCGCACCGACTGGTGCTCTTCGGCGGATTACGATCAATCACAAGGAAGGCGCACCAGAGAAAAACTGTTGTCAGAGCTGGCGGACCAAAATATTCTGGTCATTGGTACTCATTTCGCAACACCTACTGCGGGTCGTGTTAAGGCGCTTTCGAAGGACAGCTATTGGTTTGATGTTGCGGGCTAAGATCCCCTATTTTTCATTCTCGAGTCGCTGAGGCTAGGCCGCAAGTTCTGCTTTCAACGAGTCGACATTACTTTGCATTTTGTCCCATTCGGAAAACAAGAACTCAGTAGGGTCGCCCTCTGGAATGTCCGCATGAGAAATTCTCCAGAATTGTAAAATCACGCGTTGGTTAAGCCAGCCACCACTGATTAAGTCGTTGACGTTAGCGGACCCCTCGAAGCCTACATGAGCAAGGAACACTAAATCTTTCCCCGGATTGCTTTCCAACATTGCGGATACGCCACCAAGACGGAGTGGCAGCAACCCTGGCCATCTTCTCAATTGTTCCAGCAATTGCGGTTTCCCAACAGCTAACTCTTCGTGTTTTCTCTGTGTGAAACGGGTGCCCTCAGGGTAGATCAATACAGATTCGTCATCGCCAGCAGTTGATACAAGGTTGCTAACTTTTTCAATTGCGGCGGCACTATCCGCACCCGATCGGTCAACGAAAACATTTGGCAGTAAGTTGCCTCCAATGTCCAAACAGGGGAAAAGTTGCAGTTCCTGCTTAAGCACATAACGTAGGCTCTCTGCGCGAGCTTTGCCGAAGTATAGAAGCGGTAAGACGGTATCAGCCATGCTGGTGTGGCGAGACAGTAGCAAGGCGCAAGGACCGTTCAACGCTTCCTCTCCGCGGACCTCGATTTTAAGTCGAAAGATTCGCCGGCCGACATCGAACAGTGCTTGAGCCCACCAAAATTGGATGTCTCTTAAGTGTCGTAAAAATCCTGGATCGTTTCGGTAGCGCAGCCACACCCAAGCAAAGCGGGCCAAACCCGTCCACTCACACATAATGAACCAATACACAAATATTAAACTGTGAGGCGCCGTGCGAAATGCCGGTAAGACGCTTGCCACTAAAGATACAACGACGAGCACGGGTGCAAGTAACGCTACAAGTAAGGTGATAATAGCTAAAGCGCTAATGGTGGCGCAGCGACGTTTGATCATGCGTAGGCCCCAGACATCCTCGTTAATTGTGATCTAAACCAATAGTAAGCAGCGATCCCGAAAAGTGCATTGCTAATTAATGTCGCGATGAAGATCCCTGTATATCCATAGTAATGGTCAAGTACGGAAGCCAGCGGGATGTAGACGACTACCATCCTTGCGAAGGATAAAGCAGTGCTTGGCAGAGGTTTCCCGACAGCATTGAACGAGGCCGTCGCCATCATAAGCATGCCCCAAAAGCCATAGCTCCACGGTACTAATGCAAGATATAGCGCCGCGATTCTGATCACCTCGGTTGAACTGTCGATCAAGCTGGAGATAGCCTCACCAAAGACGAACAATGGCATCGCGACCAAGAAACCCCACAGCAGCGAAAATTTGTAGCTCGCGCTCACACCCTGACGGACGCGGTCGATCCTCTTTGCGCCTAAATTTTGACCAACGAAAGGGCCAATTGAGCCTGACAGAGCAAACATAAGCATGGCTGCCACGGACTCGATGCGTCCTGCAACCCCAAATCCTGCAACCGCCGTTTCTCCATAACTTGCCATTAATCGTGTGATGTAGGCCGCCGTGATCGGTCCAATCAGATTGGTGGCGATAGCAGGTAGACCAACATGTAAAATACGTCTCGTCGATTCAAAAAAGGCGCGGAAGTGATCGCCTCTCAGTATCATTTGTCTTTTCCAGACGAAGATCAGTATTACTATGAGAGTTCCGAAGCGTGTCACCGTCATCGCGGTTGCGGCCCCAGTAAGCTCCATGGCAGGCATACCGAACCATCCAAAAATGAAAATTGGATCGAGTAGCAAGTGGATTAATGACCCAACAGTCATTACGACGCCAGGTGTGGTAGCGCTACCGTTGGCGCGCATGATGCTTCCCAGAATCATGCTGGCGGTGAAGAAAATGCTACCAGGCAGATAGATATCAAGGTAACTATGAATAAGCGGAAGCATCTCAGGTGAGGCCCCCAAAGCTATAAAGAGAACATCTAAAGAGAACCAGCACAGTGCTGCCAGAAGAGACATTGCTACCGTGACCAACACTAAGCTGTGAGTACCCAGGCGCTGAACATCATCAGTGTAGCTCTTGCTTCGAGACTGTTGACCAACGCTCCTGGCAATCACTGAAGACGTGCCTATGCTGATTCCCAGCGCAATACTTGTTAACACCATGGTCAGTGGGAAGGTAAAGGTTATGGCAGCGACGTGGGCAGTGCTTAGTTGACCAATGAAGCCCATTTCCAAAACTTGAACCAATATGCTCGAGGAAACTCCCATCATCATGGGCGCAGTCAGTCTGGCCAAAGCTGTAGAGACTCGGCCATTGGTGAGATCGGTCTGGGACATGCTTGGAGTGTCTCATGAGTCGACATCTTTAGAAGGTGAAAATCTCTCCGAAATTTCTCGCCGCTATAGCAAGATCGTGCTTTCCACTGCGATAGCGCTAAAAGTCATGAAGTAGCCTCTCGAAGGGTGTAGATCGCGCGGATTCTCGAGTGACACCTCGAGCGACTGGTGATTCGAAATCGGTTGTTACTGCCTGGGTGTTGTCAGCTGAATTAGAGTAGTTCGCCATCAGCATAACCTTTGGTTCGGCCCGCGCCGAGGGGGGCTGAGTCTTGTATGATAAAAACCTCTATGGTCAGAGATCCTACCGGTGATCGAAAACACTCCGGCGGTTGTAGTGAGCCCAGCCGCACGCTCTGAATATCTGGATTTTGCCAAAGCTGCAGCACGTGCGGCGGGCTCGGTGATCTTGCCTTATTTTCGCGTCAGTGCCGATGGCATAAACCTCGAAAATAAAGCGCAGACGGGCTTTGACCCGGTTACCCGCGCGGACCGCGAGGGCGAACAGGTGATTCGACAGCGTATATACGAAAACTATCCCGAGCATGGGATCTACGGCGAAGAGTTCGGCTTACAGTCGGGTAATGGCCTTACTTGGGTTATCGACCCCATCGACGGTACCCGCGCATTTATGAGCGGTATGCTCCATTGGGGTGTTTTATTGGCGCTGTTTGATGGCGAAAACCCAATTGTTGGCGTGCTTTACCAGCCCTACACAGACGAGCTTTTTTTTGGTGACGGTGTTTCCGCAGCCTTGCAGCATTCGGGGCAGGAGCGGCCGCTCAAAACCTCCACTGTTACCGAATTGGCTGCCGCGACCACCTGTACCACGGGGACCCATTGGCTGCCTGAAGCGCAGCGCTCGCGATACGAAGCTTTGGCGGCTGCAGCGCAACTTAATTGCATCGGGGGTGATTGCTATCTATTTGGTTTGGTTGCGATGGGGCAAATGCATGTGGGCCTCGACGGATCGCTCAAACCCTACGATATTCAGGCGCTCATACCGATTATTCGCGGTGCTGGCGGTGTCATTACCACCTGGGACGGCGGTAATCCCAGCATGGGCGGGCAGGTTGTGGCTTCAGCGAATCAAACCTTGCACCAGCAAGTTCTGGAACAGCTTAGGGTTTAAGCCTCGAGGTTGGCCACGGTTTTTACCAACAGGGCTTGCTCGGCCGCCTTTACGCGCGCCTCCAAAGTGCTGGGTGTGTCCTCGGGGAGCACCTGCAGGCTGATTTGCGCAAGTATAGGCCCGGTATCGTAGTCGTAGTCGACCACATGAATGGTGGCGCCGCTTTCGGTCTCGCCCGCGGCGATCACCGCTTCATGGACGCGCCGGCCGAAGTAACCCTTGCCGCCGAATTTTGGTAACAGCGCTGGATGGGTGTTGATGATGCGGCCTTTATACGCCGCCAAAGTTTGTTCGCCGAGCTTTTTCATGTAGCCGAGTAACAGCACCCAATCAGCTTCGGCCTGTTCGCAGATTGCAAGCACTGCAAGGTCTTCGTCGGCGTGAGTTTTGCTGCTGATGTGATGAGTCGCAATGCCTGCGGCGGCCGCGCGACGTAGTGCTCCAGAACCGCTGTTGTTACTGATCACCGTCACCAGTTCGGCGTTCAGGCGGCCGTCGGCGCGCGCGTCAATCAACGCTTGCAGCGTTGTGCCCTCATGGGAGGCGAGAATCGCGAGCTTAACCATAGGCTTGTGTCGGTAGCCAGGTAACCAATTGTTGCCAGTTGAAAATAATCAGCATGCCGACCACTTGAAGTGCGATGAACGGTAAAACTCCTCTATAGATGGTGGCAACGTCGACGCCCTCTGGAGCAACGCCTTTGAGATAAAAAATAGCGAATCCCACGGGCGGTGTTAAAAAACTGGTTTGCAGACAGACCGCAAACAGGATGGTAAACCATACAGGGTCAAAGCCGAGATTAGTCACGACCGGGGCGACCAAAGGCAGAACGATCAACGTGAGTTCGATCCAGTCGAGGAAGAACCCGAGCACGAACGTTGCAGCGAGGATGCAAATAATGATGCCCGTAGGCCCGAAGGGCAGCCCCAAAAGTAGTCTTTCGATGAGCTCATCACCGCCCAGACCGCGCAGTACCAGCGAAAATGCGGTGGCGCCCAACAACACAGCAAAAATAAACGCGGTGGTACGTGTGGTCTCCTGCAACACGTCGCGCATCACAGTGGTGTTCATCTGGCGTTTGATAATGGCGAGCAGCAGTGCGCCGGCTGCGCCAACCCCCGCCGCTTCGGTCGGCGTAGCAAAACCCATAAAAATGCTCCCCAGCACTGTAAGGATTAGAAATGCTGGTGGCAGAATGGCCTTAAAGAGATCGATCACGGCCTGCCAGTTGAAGGCCTCGACGTTTGCAGCGGGCGCTTTGTGCGGTTGTAACCAGCCCACCAATAGAATGTAAGCAATGTAGAGTCCACCCAGCAGCGCACCGGGAAAAACCGCACCGAGGAACAAATCACCGACGCTCATGGCCATGCGGTCCGCCATTAGCACCAACATAATGCTCGGTGGAATTAATATACCCAAGGTCCCCACCGCACAGACTGTGCCGCTGGCGAGGCTTTTGTCATAACCCTGTTGCAGCATAGCGGGCAGGCCAAGTAGTGCCAGCAACACTACCGACGCGCCAATAATTCCAGTGGTGGCTGCCAACAGCAGACCAATCACCGCCACGGTTACCGCCAGCCCGCCACGCACCTGCCCGAACAGCCGCGCGAAACTGGTCATGAGTTGGTTGGCGATACCCGAGCGGTCCAGCAACAGACCCATCAAAATGAACATGGGCAAGGCCACCATCACCCAGTTTTCCATCACGTTCCAAATGCGCTCCACCGAAAGCGAGGTGTAGGACCAGTCCAAGGCGATGGGCAGATTAAAGTCCACCTGCAGCACGATCGCTAAGGCGCTGAAGATCACGGCCAAGCCGCCGAGTAGCCATGCCACTGGAAATCCCGAGAACACCAGCCCGATAAAGCTGACAAACATCAGGACCGCTAGGATTTCGTTGGCGGCCATCAGTCGCTTATGGATCCGCTAGGCGATGCGTCAGCTGTTGGGTCTGCGAAAAACAGAAAATGCCAAACCCGTAACAAACGACTGATGGCGCTCAACAACAGCAGCGCAAAACCCGCGGGTAGGGCGGCTTTTATCAACCAGCGCAGCGGCAGACCGCCCGGCGATGCTGACACTTCGCTGAGGTCGTAGGAGGAGAGCACAAACGGTACGCTATAGATCAAAATCAGGGCAATAAACGGCAGCAGGAACAGCAAAATACCGTACAGCTCTATCCACGCCTGAGTTCGCGGGTGCATGCGCTCGTGCAGGAGATCCACGCGAATGTGGGCATCCGCCTGATAGGCGTAGCTCATGCCAAATAAAAATCCAATTGAATAAAGATGCCATTGCAGTTCTTCAAGTTCGATGCGGCCTTCGTCGAATAAATACCGGGCCACCACATTGACCACGATAATGGCCAGCAACACGCCCCAAATATAAGACAGCCCCCGACCGACAAGGGCAATGACCCGATCAATAGCGGCAGATACCGGAGTGTGGGGCAGCAAAGATTTACTCATCAAAGTCTCGGGGCAGATAAGCGAGCGACTTCCAGTACCGATAACTGCTGCGGAACTGCTGTTGAGATTCAAGAATCTCGGCGAAGTCGGCGTCTTTGGCGGCTTCCTCGGCAATCACAGCGTCGGTCACTCGATTCAGTTCTCGCAACAACGCTTCGGGCAACCGCTCGGCGGAGACACCGACTGCCGGAAAGCCCGCAATGACGTCGCCTTGCAAAGCCTCAGA
>MDTD01120408.1_pt1 | contig 11661 bp, 11 predicted proteins | sample 811221 | NCBI WGS metagenome assembly MDTD01 (sample SAMN05326646, study PRJNA326480) | marine metagenome | isolation source: seawater | place: Pacific Ocean: South West | collected 2011
TGGAGTTAGGGTTACTATTTTAAAATTAGATCCATATTTAAATGTAGATCCTGGTACTATGAATCCATATCAACATGGGGAAGTTTTTGTTTTAGACGATGGATCTGAAACAGATTTAGACTTAGGACACTATGAGCGTTTTATAGATGTTAATATGACAAAAAATAATAATGCAACAGCCGGACAAATTTTTAGTAAAGTTTTAGAAAAAGAACGGAAGGGAGAATACTTAGGTGAGACTGTCCAAGTAATTCCTCATGTAACAGATGAAATTAAACGGAGGATCTTAGCAGTTAATGCTCAAAACGAGTATGATGTTATTATATGCGAAGTCGGAGGTACTGTTGGTGACATTGAAAGTCTTCCTTTCATGGAATCAATAAGACAGCTTTCTCTCCAAGTTGGTTACCATAACCATATGTTAGTTCATGTGACCTTGCTACCTTTTGTTAAAGCAAGTGGTGAATTGAAATCTAAACCTACTCAACACTCCGTAATGAAGCTAAGAGAAATAGGACTTTCTCCGGATATGATTCTTTGTAGATCTGAATTGCCAATTGAGCAATCTGTGCGGGAAAAAATTGCACTTTTCTGTAATGTTCCTCCAAGTCATGTAATCGAAGGTCGAGACGTTTCAAGCATTTACGAAGTGCCTTTGGCAATATATAAACAAAAAGCAGGTCGATTAATTAAAGACAGGTTAAAAATAAAAAAGACCCCACAACTAGGGACTTTAAAAGATTTTATTAAAAACTACAAGAATCCAAAGTATGAAGTTACAATAGCCATGTGTGGTAAATATACAGAGCTACCTGATTCTTATAAAAGCGTTATGGAAGCATTTGTCCATGCAGGAGTAGAGAATAATGCTAAAGTCAATATTAAATGGATTCAAACAGAAAAAATTAAAAATTCTAAGGATGTGAAAAATGTTTTTTCTAACGTAAATGGGGTACTTATATTACCTGGTTTTGGATCTCGTGGTTCTGAGGGTAAAATAAAGATTGTAAAATACTCTCGCGAGCAAATGGTTCCATTCCTTGGAATTTGTTTAGGTTTACAATGTGCTATTATTGAATTTGCACGTAATGCTTGTAAAATGAAAGGAGCGAACTCTACTGAGTTTAATGCTCAAACGAAATATCCAGTTATCGATTTGATGGAATCTCAGCGGGCTATAAAAATTAAGGGAGGTACGATGAGGCTTGGAGCATATGATTGTCAAATTAAGACTGGAACTAGAACATATGCTGCATTTCGGAAAAAGAAAATTTCAGAGAGACATAGGCACAGATATGAGGTCAATAATAAATATAAAAAAACACTTGAGAAAAATGGATTGATATTTTCTGGAGTCAATCAAGCCTTGAATGTAGTAGAAACTATAGAGGTTAAAAATCACCCATGGTTTATTGCAAGTCAATTCCATCCTGAGCTAAAAAGCAGGATTAATAGAGCGCACCCATTATTTCGAGAATTTATTAAAGCGGCAGTAAAAAATCGACCATGAACGAAATTAAAATTAATAATGTTTCTTTTGGTGGTAAATCTTTAGGGCTAATCTTAGGGCCTTGTGTGATTGAAAGCAGAGATCACTCATTAATGATGGCAGAGTCTATTTGTGAAATAACAACTCGTTTAGGGCTTAAAGTAATTTTTAAAAGTTCATTTGATAAAGCAAATAGGTCATCTATTTCTTCTTTTAGAGGACCGGGGATAGATAAAGGACTTTCAATTCTAAATGATGTTAAACAAAAAATAGGGTGTCCAATAATTACCGATATACATGAACCTACTCAGGCAAAAAAGGTTGCTGAAGTTGCAGATGTCATTCAAATACCAGCCTTTTTATGTCGGCAAACAGATTTATTAGTTGCAGCAGCGAAAGCAGGTGTTCCTGTAAATGTGAAAAAAGGTCAGTTTTTGTCACCATGGGATATGAAAAATGTGGTTGTTAAATTGAGGGAGTCGCAATTTGATAAAATTATACTTACCGATAGAGGGACGCAATTCGGTTATAATAACTTAGTTGCTGATATGCGATCAATTCCAATTATGCAAGAGTTCGGCTATCCAGTTATTTTTGATGCAACCCATAGCGCTCAGCTTCCTGGGGGAAATGGACTAACTTCTGCAGGAATGCGTGAAATGATACCAACGCTTGCTAAATCAGGAGTGGCTGCTGGTTGTGATGGAATTTTCATGGAAGTTCATGATGACATTAATAACGCTAAATCAGATGCCTCTACTCAATGGCCTTTATCAAAACTTGAGAATTTGTTAATGAAATTGAAATATATCTATGAGGCTGTAATTTGAATTCAAGAATAAAAAAAATAAAAATGATCATCTCAGATATCGATGGAGTTTGGACTGATGGAACTTTTTACAAAGGCACAGATGGTCAGGAATTTAAAAAGTTCAATATAAATGATGGTGTTGGTGTTGCGATGGCAAAATCAGCAGGGTATAAAATTGCATTAATATCTGGTAGGTATTCTCCAGCTACAGAACATCGCGCAAAAGAGCTGCGCATTGAAGATGTATATAATGGTGGCTTAAATAAAATTCATGCTTATGAAGAATTGAAAATAAAATATAATATGATCGATTCTGAGATAGCATATATTGGTGACGATCTTATTGATATCCCTGTAATGGAAAAAGTAGGTGCCCCTATAGCAGTAGCAAATGCTGTAAAAAATGTCAAGAAAATTTCTATTCATATAACTGAAACAGCTGGCGGTTATGGTGCTTTTCGAGAAGCAGTCTCATGGGTAATAGAAGAACAGGAACGTATGGATGAGGTGCTTAAATCTATGAAAGACAAAATATCAAAAAGTTAATATGATGATTCGATTGATTTCATATACGGCTATTTTTTTATTTTTTTCTTGTAATCATAAAGAAAAAAATAACCTACCATCTAGTGAAGGAATGCCAGATCAGGAAAGTTGGGGAGTCACTATAATTTTGACTCGTGAAGGCCTTATGAAAGCTAAGGTAAGTTCAGGGCATTTAAAGAAGTATAACGAAAGGGAGTATATTTTTTTAGATAATAATGTAGTTGTTGATTTTTTTGATTTGCAGGAAAAGCATACATCTACTTTATTGTCTGATAAATCAGAAATCAACGAGAAATCTAATGATATGGTAGCGTTTGGTAATGTTATTGCAGAGTCTGATAGTGGGATTACGCTTTTCACAGAGAAGTTAGAATGGATCGCAAAAGATGAAAAGTTAATTACGCAAGAAAACATAATGATAACAACTCAAAATAAAGATACATTATATGGGAAAGGATTCGAATCAAATTCAAATCTTGAGAATTGGAGGATTATTAATCCATCGGGAGTATCAGGGAGCAAATTTCGTTGAGAAAACGCCATTATACATTACGTACGGAAGGTTTGCAAAAGTCCTATGGAAAACGTTTAGTGGTTAAAGGTGTTGATATATCAGTAAATCGGGGGGAAATTGTGGGATTACTTGGACCAAATGGAGCTGGTAAAACAACATCTTTCTATATGATGACAGGGATGATCAATCCAAACAATGGACATGTTTTTTTAGACAACTTCGATATTACGAGTGATCCAATGTACAAAAGATCAAGAAAAGGGATTGGATATCTTGCACAAGAACCATCTATTTTTGGTAAGCTTACGGTTGAAGAAAATTTAGAACTTGTACTACAAATGAGAAATGATTTAAAGATAAAAGATCAGAAAAAGAAAGCAAAAAATCTTCTAGAAGATTTCTCTGTATTTCATCTTGCTAAAAGTAGGGGCAATGCTTTGTCTGGAGGTGAGCGTCGCAGAGTTGAAATGGCTAGAAGTCTCTGTATGGATCCAGATTTTATTTTATTGGATGAGCCCTTTGCAGGTGTTGATCCAATTGCAGTTGAAGAAATCCAAGAGATCGTTCAAAATCTTAAGGAAAAAGACATCGGTGTGTTAATCACTGATCATAATGTAAGAGAAACACTTTCTATAACTGACCGCTCATATTTGCTGTTCGACGGGCAAATATTAAAATCAGGAACATCTGAATATTTAGCTAAAGATGAAGAAGCAAAACGACTTTATCTGGGGGAGAATTTTAAGTTAGATTGATGGCAACTTCATTAAAACAAATACAATCCCAAAAACAAAAACTAGCGCCAAGACAAGTTTTAAATGCGCGATTATTACAATTGAATCTAATAAATCTAGAGCAAACAATAATTGAAGAGCTTGAGCAAAATCCAACTTTAGAACAAGTAGAGTCAGATGAAGATCAAAGTATCAATTTAGAGAAAGATAGCCCCATTGAAGACATGGATGTGTCTTTAGAAGATATGTACAGTAATGAATCAAATTACTATCTTAGTGAGCAGACTAAAGAAATTCCAATTCCAGATCAAAATACTTTTTCAGAAAAACTTATAGAACAGCTTCAATACATCAATTTAGATGATAGTGAGTATGAGATTGCAGAAGAAATTGTATGGAATATAAATGAACGAGGATATCTTGATACAGATCTAATACTCATAGCAGATCGATTTGATAAGCTTGAGGCTGAAATTGACCCAATCCTTCATAAAATCCAAAGATTGGAACCTAAAGGTATTGGAGCAAGAGATTTAAAAGAATGCTTAATGATTCAATTGGAAGATAAAAAATCATCTTTATCCTATTCAATATTAGATAAGTCTTTTGATGATTTTATGCACAAGAGATACGATAAGATAAAAGATAAGTTTAAATGCACTAGTGTTGAATTACATGAGGTTGTTGAAGAAATTTCTAATTTAAATCCTCGTCCAGGTGAAGGATATAGAGATAAATTTCAAACTGTAATTCCAGATTTGATTGTTAGGGAAGATGGTGACGATTGGGTGATAACGACAAACGACTCTGGTTTACCAGAATTAAGAATAAATCGATTTTACAAAGATCAAATAAAAAGTAATAAATTTGAAGGAGAGGCAAAGAAGTTCATTAAGGGCAAAATAGACTCTGCACAGTGGTTCATAGAAGCAATTCAGCAGAGGAGGGTAACAATGGTTAATGTAATGCATGCAATTATTAAATTTCAACCTGAGTGGTTCAATGGGAATATGGAATTTCTCAGGCCACTTAAACTACAGGAAATTGCAGATAGTATTAAAATGGATATTTCAACTATTAGTAGATCAACTCGAGGTAAATTTGTAGATACTCCATATGGAATTTTCGAATTGAAATATTTTTTCGCGGATTCAATTGAACTTTCTAATGGCTCGACCATTAGTACGTTTGTTATTAAGCGAGCATTAGAAAATATCCTCCATTCTGAAAATAAAGACTCTCCATACAGTGATGATCTGCTAGTGAAAAAGCTGGGCCAAAAAGGATATCTTCTGGCTAGAAGAACCATAGCAAAATATCGTGATCAACTAGGATATCCTGTTGCGCGACTAAGGAAAAAAATTTAAAAAGGGGGTTGTTATGGCAACTAGACGCATAATGGTTGGGGATCAAGAGATACAGATTCCAGACTTTAATTTTAAAATAACTCCTGTTGTAATAGGAGTCATACTACTCTGGCTTGCAACAGGGATTTACATTGTCGGCCCTGATGAGGTAGGCGTCGTGCGTACCTTTGGAAAGTACACAAGGGTGGTTCAATCTGGGCTAAATTGGAAGTTTCCCGCTCCAATTGAAGTAGTTAATACTCCAAAAGTAACAGAAGTAAAAAGAATCGAGATTGGTTTTAGAACCTTGAAAAATGGACAATACCGACAAGTAGAAAAAGAAAGTTTGATGTTAACTGGAGATGAAAATATTGTAGATGCTGAAATGATAGTTCAGTATAAAATCAAAGATCCGGTCGCATATCTTTTTAGGATTGTAGGACCTGAATTAACAGTGCGCGAAGCAGCGGAGGCAAGTTTAAGAACAGTGGTTGGAAGGAATAAAATTGATGAAACTCTCACAACTGGAAAATTCACAATCCAGGAAGAAACAAAAAATCAATTACAATCAATCCTAGATAATTATAATTCTGGAATTCATGTAGTTGCAGTACAATTACAAGATGTTTCGCCTCCTAAGGAAGTAATTGGCGCTTTTAAAGATGTTGCCTCTGCCAAAGAAGATAAAAATAGGATGATAAACCAAGCTGAAGGATATCGAAATGATGTTATCCCAAAAGCACGTGGAGAGGGAGAGGCAATGATTCGTGATGCAGAAGGTTTCAAAGAATCACGAATAAAAAGGGCAGAAGGAGATGCAGTAAAATTCACAACGATTCTTAAAGAATATAGAAAAGCGAAGAACATTACAGAAAAGAGATTGTATCTTGAAACAATGGAAAAAGTTCTGCCGGATATTGAAAAAATTATTGTTCCTGATAAAAATAGCGGAAACATGTTAAACCTTTTAAACCTTAATCCTGGTAAGGAAAAAGGAGGGAAAAAATAATGAAAAATTTATCGATAGTATTACTGTTAGCTATATTATTGCTTGGAATTTCTACTGTTATTATAGTTGATGAAACTGAACAAATAGTAATATTACAGTTTGGAAAGCCGGTCCGAACCTTGAAAGAGCCTGGATTGAATTGGAAGCTACCAGCGCCACTTCAAACTTCAAATTCTTTTGAAAAAAGGCTACTAGAATATGATGTCCCTCCTGAAGAAATTTTAAGCAAAGATAAAAAATCATTAATTATCGATAACTATGTAAGATGGAGAATTACAGATCCATTGCTTTTTCTCCAAACTGTAGCTGCTGTACCTACAGCAAAAACTAGATTAGATGATATTGTTTATTCTGAGCTTAGACAAGAATTAGGGACTCATGATATGGTGGAAATAATCACTGAAAATCGTGAGCTTATTATGGACAAAGTGACTATTGCAAGTAATGAAGAAACAAGGAAGTATGGTATAGAAGTTATTGATGTTCGTATCAGAAGAGTTGATTTACCCCAAGAGAACGAAGCATCCATTTATGCCAGAATGGAAGCAGAGAGAAAGCGACAAGCGAATAAATTTCGATCAGAAGGAGAAGAGGAGGCTCAAAAAATTAGAGCAGCCACCGATCGTGATAAAACTGTTATACTCGCAGATGCTTATAAAACAGCGCAGCAAATTCGGGGAGAGGGAGAGGCAAAAGCCTTAGATGTATACGCATCTTCCTTTTCAAAAGATCCAAAGTTTTATGAATTTGTAAGAACACTTGAGACCTTTGAAAAGGTTATTGATGGTAAAACAACGCTTGTTTTACCAGGAGACTCTAAATTATTTAAAGAATTAATTCAATAATTTAATGATTGAAATAAGAGCTACCACTATTTTAGGCGTTCGTCATAAAGGTAAGGTTGCTATGGCTGGAGATGGTCAAATAACCTTTGGAGATATGTCCTTTAAACAAAAAGCAATAAAAGTGCGTGAATTTCAACATGCACAAAATAAAGTTTTAGGTGGATTCGCAGGAGCTGCCGCAGACGCGCTCACGCTTTTTGAAAAATTTGAACAAAAACTAGAACAATATGAAGGTGACTTAAAAAGAGCGACTGTTGAACTTGCAAAAGATTGGAGGATGGACAAGATGCTAAGGCATCTTGATGCCATGTTAGTTGTAATGGATTTAAAAAATAGCTTTATTATTGCTGGAGACGGTAATGTCATTGAGCCAGATTCTCAAATAGTATCTATTGGATCAGGTGGAGGGTATGCACAGGCAGCCGCAACTGCATTTCTAAAATCATCAACGTTTTCAGCAAAAAAAATTGCACAAGAAGCATTAAGAATTGCATCCGGACTTTGTATCTACACAAATGATTCTATTTCGGTAATTGAAATTACATGAAAGAAATGACCCCAAAGCAAATTGTTAAACAATTAGATAAATATATTATTGGCCAAAATAGTGCCAAAAAATCAGTTGCTATTGCTCTTAGAAACAGATGGAGAAGGCAGCAAATTGAAGGCGGGCTCAGAGAAGAAATTATGCCTAACAACATAATAATGATTGGATCAACGGGAGTAGGCAAGACAGAAATAGCTCGCAGACTCGCTTCGTTAGCAAATGCACCGTTCATAAAAGTAGAAGCTAGTAAATTTACTGAAGTGGGTTATGTTGGGAGAGATGTTGAATCTATTGTAAGAGATCTCATGGATACTGCTGTATCTATGGTTACAAAAGAAAAAGAAGAAGATGTTGTAGAAATTGCTGAAAGACTTGCAAATGAAAGAATTATAGATATTCTATACCCCGAGGGTCATAAAGAAGAGGCTAACCTATCTCAAGATATAAAAGAGAGGCATGAAAGAACAAGAAATAGAATTAGAAAAAAATTAGAAAATGGTGAATTTGAAAATAAAATTATTGAAATAGAAATATCAGACGAAACCACCATAGGTATGCAAGTATTTGGTCCTGCTGGGATGGAAGATATTGGCATGAATATAAAAGATATGCTTTCAGGAGCATTACCAAAATCAAAGCGGACAAAAAAAATGTCTGTAGAAGACGCAAGAGAAGTATTAATTGAAAATGAATCTTCAAAATTAATCGATCAAGATGAAGTATATAGACTTGCAAGAGATAGGACTGAAAACAACGGTATTGTTTTTCTGGATGAAATAGACAAAGTAGTAGGTAATAATGGAGGATCAGGTCCAGATGTAAGTAGAGAAGGTGTGCAAAGAGATTTATTGCCTATTGTAGAAGGGAGTAACGTCAATACGAAGTACGGTGTGGTGGCTACTGATCACATTTTATTTATTGCAGCAGGAGCCTTTCATGTAAGCACTCCTTCTGATATGATACCGGAACTTCAAGGACGTTTCCCAATTCGTGTAGAATTAGAAAAATTAACAACAGAAGATTTTGTAAAGATACTTACTCATCCACAATCTGCATTAATTAAACAATATACTGCCCTTCTTAATGCAGAAGATGTAGAATTAGAATTTAATTCCGCCGCAATTAGGGCAGTTGCAGAATTAGCTTCTAACGTAAATAACAAAATGGAAAATATTGGCGCAAGGAGATTGCATACGATTATGTCTACTTTACTTGAAGACCCTCTTTTCGAGCACCCAAAACGAGGGCAAAAAAAAATAAAAATTACTGCTAAAGTTGTTAAAGAATCACTGGCTGGGATATTAGAAGACCCAGATTTGAGTAGATATATTTTATAGAGGATTTAATGATTAAACATTTTTTACATCTTACTGATTATACTACTAATGAAATATGGGAGTTACTTAATCTTGCAAAAGAGCTAAAAATAAAATTCCATAATAAAGAAGAATATAAGCCATTTAAAGATCGTTCACTGGCAATGATATTTGCTAAACCTTCTGCTAGAACTAGAGTTTCATTTGAAACAGGTTTTGAATGGATGGGTGGAAATGCCTTGTTTCTTGGTCCTAATGATATTGGAATTGGCAAGAGAGAAGCTATTAAAGATATATCACGCTTATTCAGCCGCTACAATGATATAATGATGGCAAGACTTTTTGATCATAAACATATTTTAGAGTTGGCCGAACATTCTGAAATACCTGTAATAAATGGTTTAACAGATTATAATCATCCATGCCAAATTTTAGCTGATGTCTTAACAGTGTGGGAGCATAGAAAAAATTTAGAAGATCTTAAAGTCGTTTATTTGGGCGATGGGAATAACATTGTTCACTCGTGGTTACAATTAGCTTGTAGGTTGCCTATGCATTTTGTTTGCTGCAATCCCTCTGGGTTTGACCCAGAAGAAAAAACTGTCCAAATGGTCTCTCAATCTAACCTCTCAATGTATGAGTCTTCCCATGATCCTATCTCTGCGGTCAAAGGAGCAGATGTTATATATACTGATGTTTGGGCATCTATGGGACAAAAGGAAGAAGCTAAGAAAAGAGAAAAAATATTTTCTAACTATCAGGTAACTATGGAATTATTGGAAAACACAGGTAAAGAGACATTGTTTATGCATTGTCTACCCGCAGAAAGAGGAAGAGAAGTTACAGATGAAGTGATAGAATCAAAAAATTCAATAGTCTTTGACGAAGCTGAAAACCGAATGCACGCTCAAAATGCTGTCATGGTTTACTTAAAAGATAGGTAGTTTTAATCAGTTCTGCGTTTTTTAAAAATTCTATCTGGAAGATTTCGATTTATTTTATATTCTGAATAACTAACTACAATAGACCCCTTTATAACATCGCTATTTCCGCTTAAGTTGTTAGTATTCACAAGAGTTTTCACATCTTTTTTTAACCACCCAGCTAATCTAGCATCCTTAATAAAATATTCTACCTTTGACTCCTGAGGCAAATAAAAGATCCCTTCGTAAAGGTTATAATTATTTGTTATTTCAAATAACTTAACAGTATCAATTCTACTAGTTACAGTTTTTATTAGCCATTTACTTGTGTCAATTACTACATCAACAAGGGGATCAAAAGTTAGTTTAGCATATTCACTGGGAAATTGTGCTTTAAGACTATCTGGGATTAAGGTGCCAGTGATTGTTAAACAATGTTCCTCTTCATTTATAAAATTATGATTAAGTCTTAGATCTTTTAAATTGTCAAAGTTATCTTTTGGTGATGTGAAAATCCCTGTGTTGGGTAATATTCCAAATCCTTTAGTATCTGCTTTAAACTTATTAGGGTGTTTATAATATACTTTATAAGTCTTTTTAGGCATTCTTATGCCTGGGACGTTAAGTCTAACGCTCATTTTAGCCTGAAAGTCTTTTACTTTTTGAAATTGATAATTTGTTTTATAAATAAATCGATCAATTATTTTATCATCTGCTTTTGTATTAAAATGTATAAGGCTGAAAGTAATTATGAGTATGGTTTTTTTCATTAATCCGTAATATCTTTTTTTATAAAATGATTAAAAGCAAAGGTTAAAAATGCTCCGGTCCAAAGGATACATATAAGCAATAATCTCAAAATTGCATCATAAGGTATTGGATCATGAAAGGCACTTAGGTAAGAATTTATGTAACCCGTAAAAAGATAAGGGTTTATAATTTTAAAAAATTCTATGGGTATAATGGAAATTGCGGTTCCAACAAAAACAGTGCTAATTGTAATAATAATGGGAGTAACACTGTTTTTTGAAATAGTTGATATATAAAAGCATAGAGAAGACACGGTCAACATAACCACTGTAGAGGTTAAAAATGCAATGAAAAATCGAACCAGCGCATCATCTTCTGATAAGAATAACAAACCCATATGAAAGACAGCAAGTTCTCCAGTCCCCAGCCAAACCACACTAATTAAAAGAGAATAACCAATAAAAAAAGCCATTAATAAAATAGTGTACAAATAGACAATGATTAGCTTACTTAGAAGTATTTTTGATCTTGGAATAGGTCGAGAAAGGTATAGTCTAAAAGTACCCTTTGAGTATTCTCCTGATACAATATCAGCAGCGATAATTGTCGATAAAAATGGCATATGGGTAATTAATACGGCTATGATAATGTATGTTGCTAGATACCCGTTAATTAAAGAACCTACAAAAAAAAAGGAATCAGATAATTGACCATAGATACTTTTTTCTAACATGTTTCCACCATTATCAATTGCTCCAACGATGAATGGGATTAAAATGGCAATTAAAATGAAACCAATATAGGTACGTTTGCGGTAAAAAATTTTTTGAA
>MDTD01157419.1_pt1 | contig 11660 bp, 9 predicted proteins | sample 811221 | NCBI WGS metagenome assembly MDTD01 (sample SAMN05326646, study PRJNA326480) | marine metagenome | isolation source: seawater | place: Pacific Ocean: South West | collected 2011
GGTTTAATTATGAGCATAAGAAATATTATTCCATATCTCTATTGGAGAATGACATCGTCCTTAAAAAGCCGGATTGCAACAGTAATCGGCAATGTGATGTTGTTCTGGTGGAATGTTAAGTTACACGGCATTGTTACATTTCATGGGGTGCCGATCATCGTCAAACACTATACCGGAAAAATTGAGATAGGAAAAGATTGCACGTTTCGAAATTCGCAGAGGTCAAATACGGCCGGAGTAAACCGCAAGTGTTCTCTTAACGTTTCTGCCGGAGCGGAAATCATTATTGGAGATAATTGCGGTCTTAGTGGAGCAGTTATTTCCGCAGATAAGAAAATAATTGTCGGAAACAGGGTTATGATGGGAGTGAACTGTACAGTCTTGGATTCAGACAGGCACTGTCCTGATCCGGAAAAACGTTTTTCCGGCGATTGCGGCGTTAAAGCTGATGTTGTCATTGGCGATGATGTCTGGCTTTGCATGAATGTTGCTGTTTTAAAAGGGGTTACTATTGGCAACGGGACTGTTGTGTGTGCAAACAGTACTGTTACCAGGTCCCTTCCTCCTGGTGTTCTGGCTGGGGGGGCGCCAGCGAAAGTTATTCGAGAGTTGTAAAATGTGGACGAGTATCTCATGATTAATATTATTATAGCAAAATTTCGTTATTAGAAGCTAGGTCTTTGCTATAATCTTGTTCACTTGTGAGACTGGTTATTGACAAAAACAAGAAAGTATTATCCGGTTGAATGGCTATTTATATTTATCGCAAGGCATCCTCCATTTTTTTGATATAATTGACAAATAAAGTAAAATAATATGCAAAAAACAATGTGTTATACCCATATCCCCACAGTGGAAGAAAAATCTCTGTCCGATTTTAAAATACCTTTTTTAATTGGCCTTCTGGGGCTTTATCCTCTTTATTCATTGGTGCTTCCAAGTTTCTTATCTTATTCAATTCTATATGGTTACATGTTGATTTTTATGGGAGTATGGTTCAATTTCCGACAACAACGGAGGCTTTCAGAACTTGCCCCTCAAGGAGTTCGGCTTATCTTGGTTCTGCTTTTTTTCTGGTTAGTTGTTTCTTTTATGCGAGGGGCTTTTATCCTGGAAACCTATTGGGATGTGAAAACCTATTTTACTTCTCTAATGGCATATTCTCTACTCATTTTTATTTATGTTGGAATGGATATCGACATTATGGGGGCGATCTACCGATTCTGGCTGAAATATATTATCTGGTTTTTTCCATTGTTTCAGTTATGTCTGGAGTCCGGAGTAAGTGTATGTTTGATGCCGATAGGTTTTTTACTGATTTTTATCGAAAAACTGCCTTGGAGATGGGCTTTGTTTATGTTGATTGCCGTTATCCAGCTAATGGTTTGGGATTTTAGCGCAAGGACTGTCTTTATAAAATTTTTAGGGGCTATCTTGCTCGGATTTGGAGCCTATTTGCTACCGAAAGCCAGAGCGTCGGTCATTCCTAAAATTATGCATTGTTTATTTATTATACTTCCTTGGATATTTTTATGGACTTCTGTCAACTACATTTTTAACCCATTTCAACTTGAGTCAGCTTTTTCTTCTCCGAAAATTTTTGTTACGTCTCATGTAGGGGAAGAGCTATTGCTGGCTGATAGTCGGACTTTTTTATATGAAGAGGTCTTTCATACCCTTTCGGACTCCGGTAGTTGGGTTGCCGGACGTTCTCCCGCGCTTGGTTATGTTACATATAAGTCAATGTTTGCTGATGTTGCGATGGAATTCCTGGGACGCCCGGAGCGATATGGCAGTGAAGTTGGAATCCTAAATATTTTTCTCTGGTTTGGCTGTATTGGCGTTGCCTTATTCTTTGGAGTTTTTTTGGTCTCCAGCAGTCTGGCGGTTTATTGTTCGAATAATCGCTTTGTGCAACTGCTGGGGGTTTATGTCAGCTTTTTGTGGAGTTGGTCATGGGTTTGGGGAAAAGAGAGCTTTTCATCTTATTATCTATTCAGTATTTTAATAATGGGATTATGTATATCCCCTGCTTTTAGGAAAATGACGGAGAAGGAGTTTTCAATATGGTTGAACGGGATGTTGCCCTTCGGTCGAGACAAAAAATTGCAGTCCTGATTACATGCTATAACCGGGTCAGGAAGACGCTGGAATGCCTGCAAAGTCTTTTTGAACAACGAGTGCCGGAACAATATGAACTTGAGGTTTATCTGGTCGATGACGCCTCTCCTGATTTGACGGGAGAAAAAGTCAAAGAAATGTTTCCTGAGGTAAATGTCATAAATGGATCCGGAAACCTGTATTGGAACCGGGGAATGTATCTTGCCTGGAGTGAAGCGGAAAAAAGCAATCCGTTTTTTTACCTTTGGCTCAATGATGATACTATGTTGTCCGAAGATGCATTGTCTATGATATTGGAAGCCTCTGAGAGTAAAAAGAATGAGGCAATAATAGTAGGGACAACAAAAGCTCGGGACGGTTCAATCTCGTATGGCGGGCGCTTATATGATTCACCGGACTTACTAACTCCAGGGTCTGAGCCGGTGAAATGTGATGTTTTCAATGGAAATATCATTTATATTCCGCGAAGTGTGTACTGTAAAATCGGGAAGCTTGATCCGCTTTATTGGCATGCTATTGGCGATTTTGACTATGCCCTGCGCGCAAAAAAAGCTGGGATAGAAAACTATATTGCTGCCGGTTTTTCCGGCGTTTGTGAAAACCGTGAATCTCTGATGGCGTGGTGTGACCAGAAAGCGGCTTTTATGAAACGGATTCGGAGTCTATATTCTCCGCTTGGCTGTAGTCAGCCGTATTATTTTTTCCGGTTTGAGTTTCGGCATTACGGACTTTTTCAGGCTCTTAAGCATCTGTTGTCTATCCACCTTAGGCTCTTGTTTCCGGAGCTGTGGACTTCGTCTAATAATATCGATTTTTTTCAGACGGATTCCCTGGAAATAAAAAAGGCATACCGGGAGTTGGACAACTATCAAGAGTTATTAACCTCTGAGGGGGACCCAGAGGTATGTGCGGTATATTTTTCCAGTAACGGCATTTACAATGCAAACAATCCTGATGTCTTTAACGAATGTATCATCAACAAGGACCGCTTTGAATGGAAAAAAAACCTGATTCCATATGCCGGGAAACATTTTTTTTTACGCGATATAAAAAAACAGTGGTACCTGGACGGAATCAATGCTTCTGTAAATTCGCCAGAAAAGCTATTGGATTTTCTCAGAGAAAAAACGGCTGGCTGCCGCACGGTATGCATTGGCAGTTCGGCCGGGGGGTACGCTGCAATCCTGTATGGCAGTTTGTTGAATGCTGAGTTGATATTTTCTTTTAATGGACAGTTTGATCTGCGGGAATACTTAAAATATAGTAAAAGGGAGACAGATCCGTTGCTTTTTGACTATGCGGATAAACTTGGGATGTATTACAGAGTTTCTCCATTCATCAAAGCGCAAAAGAATATATTTTATTTCCAATCAAGCAAAAGCAGTATGGATATGCGACAGTTTGAACAGGTAGATGCTAAATGTATTAACCGTATCCGGTTCAAGACCGCGAATCACGGAATCCCGTTTCCACGGTGTTGTCTGCAAAATATTCTGAACATGACAAAGGACCAATTGTACGCTATGTCTGGGAAACAATTTCGCCCTGTCTTATTTTCATTCCGTCAGGTGGGAGTTTGGAAAACCTTTTCTTTCTTTTTCAATTTTTTTATAAAGAAACAAACAATTATGTCTCTCTTAAAATTTTTCTTATGCAAACTTAGGGGGTGACTGTTGCTGGTGTATTCTTTTAGTATTATTCAAAATATTGCATGTACAACTAATTGTAAAAAAAATAATTAACCTTATGAGAATATTAATCATTCAGCCGGGAATTGGCCCATACCGGATAGACTTCTTTAATCTATTGGCTAACTGTTGTGCCCTGAAAATAGTTTATTTTTTCGAGGATGCGACCGGACAAACCTTTCCTGAGCCATTGAGTTTGAAATTAAAAAATTGTGAGGTAGAAAGGGTTGATGGAGGAGTTAATTTACGTTCTTACTATCCGATTCGACCACGACTCAACAAAGTGATTAAGGATTTTAACCCTGATATCGTGGTGGGGTATGAGTTTAATACCCTTGCCTTGCATTTGCTTATGTTAAGAAAAATACTCCGGTCTCAATGGAGCTTGTTGATCTGGACTTCTGATAATATCAGTACATCATCAAGTTGCAAATTCCCACGCAGCTTTTTTCGTTATTTCATCTCTAAAATGACCGATGGCATGTTGCTTTATTCACAGGAGGTCAAGGATTATTATGTTCGACACCTGATTCCGGTATCAAAGTCTTTTGTTCTGCCAAATATTCAGGCTGCAAAAAATATTCGCAGCCGGGTTGACGAAAGCTTAAGGGTAGCCATTGAATATCAACAAAGGCATAACCTGGCGGGAAAAAAAATTTTTCTTTTTGTGGGACGGCTGGTTCCTGTCAAAAATTTATCGCGTTTTATTCAATCATGGCATGATGCAACCTCGGAGCTGGCCGATGTGAGGTTTATATTCGTTGGATCAGGACCGTTGGAGTCAGAGATAAAGGCCTTTGCTTCCAGAGAAAATGAGGACAGGATTATACTGGCTGGTTCTTGTTACGATCAGGAGCTTTGGGCTTGGTATCGCTTGGCTGACTGTTTAGTTTTGCCAAGCATTTTCGAGCCGTTTGGAGCGGTTGTCAATGAAGCTTTAGCTGCAGGAGTACCATGTCTGGTCTCTGAAAAGGCAGGCTCCAGTTGCTTAATCAACTCTCCAGAGCAAGGAGAGCTGATCGATCCTTATTCCATTGAGGATATGCGGGATAAGGTAAGATCGATTTGTCAAAGAATGGAACCTCATGATCATTCGGAGTTGCCGGCATCGTTAATGCCTTGGGACCTCGATGTTTATGTTGATGGTTTTATTAAATTTTGCAATAAAATAATCGGGCGTTTCTAAGTGTATAACGGTTTCGTTATAAGAATTATAGTCTTAAATTTGTAGTAGGGATATGTATAAAGTATTGATAAATGCCTATTCGGTATCTCCTGGACGCGGAAGTGAACCGGGAATGGGGTGGAATTGGGTCGTTAATCTGGCCCGATATTGCGAGTTGCATATTATCACCGAAGGTGAGTGGCGAGATAAAATTGAAGCGGAATTGCCACTCCTTCCCCATGGTGATAATATGCATTTTTATTATAATGAGATGCCAGAAAATGGTCGTGAAATGAGCCGGAATCAAGGAGACTGGCGGTTTTATTTACATTATGCCGCATGGCAGCGTAAGACCTATCGAATGGCCCTGGATATAATTGAGTCGCAAAAAATTGATATAATTCATCAATTGAACATGATCGGGTATCGTGAACCAGGATATCTTTGGCAGATTAAAGACATTCCTTTTGTCTGGGGACCCACAGGAGGAAATGTACTTTTTCCCACGGCTTTTTTAAAAGGTGTTGATACTGAAACCAGATTAAAGGTTCGATTGAAAAATATTATCAACTCTTTGCAGTCAAAGTTCCATATCCGGGTTCATAAAGCCATAAAACGGGCTGATGCCCTTTTGGCTGCCACTAGCCAGACTGAGAAGTGGTTAAAGGAATATAAAAAAGAAAACTTATACTGTATAAATGAGACTGGTTGTCATGTAAATGACATCTGTAAAATTTATAAACCGGATAAAGAAACCTTTGATATAATATGGGCAGGCAGATTTTTATTTAGTAAACAACTTAATCTAGCCCTTGATACAATTGCGCGTTTAAAAGATTTAAAAGGATTGCGCTTACATATTCTTGGAAGTGGAGACGATAAGACAGTTGAAGATTATAAGAAGCAGGCAGGACAACTTGGAATTAACCATTTGTGTGTTTGGCATGGCTTGGTGTCTCAAAAAGAAGTTTTCTCTTTGATGTCAGATTCAGATCTCTTCTTCTTTCCCAGCCTCATTGAAGGAACTCCCCATGTCGTTCTTGAGGCGTTACAGCATAAACTTCCAGTTTTATGTTTTGACTGCTGTGGACAAGGGGATGTAGTAAATGACAAAGTTGGTCGAAAAGTTAAGATGACTACCCCGGAGCAGTCAGTAGAAGAGTTTGCCGGACACATCAAAGATCTGTATGGAGATCGTAATTTGCTTAGCAAACTATCTCGAAACAGCATGGAGCGTCAAGAGGAATTGTCATGGGACAGTAAAGCAAGGGAAGTCTTGGGAATATATCGGAAATTGCTTGGGTGAGACCATGAAAATTGCTATTGTCCATAACGAGTACGGAAAATTCAGCGGAGAAGAAGCTGTTGTTCGTGATCAGGTTGATATTCTGAAAAAAAATGAACATGAAGTTATAAGCTTTATTCGTTCAAGTTCAGAAATTTCCAATTCCCGATTTGGTACAGCAAAAGCGTTTTGCTCTGGCATATACAATCCCTTTGCAGTGCGTAAGTTTCGCAGTTTTCTTGCTCAAAATCGTCCGGATATAGTACATGTCCATAACCTGTTCCCGTTAATATCACCTGCAGTTTTGCCGGAATGCAAAAAAGCCGGAATCCCGGTCGTTATGACGGTTCATAACTATCGCTTGATATGTCCAAGCGGATTGTTTCTTTCCGGGGCTGGAGTTTGCGAAAAATGTTCGGGCGGAAACGAGTTTCAGTGCATTTTAAATAATTGCGAAAAATCGATGCCCAAAAGTATTGGTTACGCCTTGAGAAACTGGTTTGCCAGAATAAGAAAATTTTATTTGAACAATGTTAGTTCTTATGCCGTTTTATCTCATTTTCAACGTCGTGTAATGATAGAAAATGGTTTTCCGGAAAGTAAAATATGTGTTGTCCCGAATATGTGCAAAAAGAGGTTGATTGCTAATGCAGACGAGACTGCGACAACGCATAAATATGTTGCATATATTGGTCGCATTAGTAAAGAAAAAGGAATTGACCTGATCTTGCAGGCGGCAACTCAATTGCCTGATATAAAATTCAGGCTGGCCGGAGCCGGAGGAGAGCAGTATTATGAGAAGGCCCCGCAGAATATTGAGTTTTGTGGTTATATGGCGGAAAATGAATTGAATGATTTCATCGCCAAAAGTAGCTTTGTTATTATGCCAAGTGTCTGGTATGAAACCTTTGGCCTTACAGCGGTAGAGTCGATGTTGCAATCCAAACCGTTGGTATATTCAGCTATCGGCGGTTTGCCAGAAGTAGTTGGCGGTTGCCAATTTGGACGCCCGGTTCCCCCAAGCGACCTTTCTGCTTTTACTGATGCGGTTAGGGATCTTTGGTCAGACCCTGTTCTCGTGGCAAGGCTCGGCAAAAATGCTTGTAAAAGAGCGGAAGAGATATTTTCTCCTGAAAAATATTACCTGAATATGATGATGATATATGAAAGATTGAAAAAATATGAGTGAAAAATTATATATCCATGGTTTTAATATAAATAACTCAACTCCTTCGCTTGCGCTGGAGGAAGTAGATACCGTGATTTCGTCCGGAGGGCATGGTTATGTGTGTTTTTGCGAGGCAAATTTATTTGTTCACGCAATCAATTCTCCGGAACTGAAAGAGATTCTTAATCAAGCCTCTTTAGTATATCCTGATGGTATTGCGATTAAATATATGGCGGATTTTCGCCATGGCAAACAACTTGAAAGAGTTCCTGGTCCCAGTTTTATCTTGGATGCGGCGAATTACGGGCAGAAAAAAAAGTGGAGACACTTTTTTTATGGAGGCGCAGATGGGGTTGCTGGCGCTTTGGCCGTAAAATTACAGGAGATTTATCCTGATATGATTGTTGCCGGAACATATTCCCCCCCCTTTCGAAAACTCAATGAGCAGGAAGAGCTGCATTTAAAACAAATTATTGAAGATACTGCGCCTGACTTGCTTTGGGTTGGTCTTGGGGGCCCAAAACAGGAAATGTGGATGCATCAGCATTTGCATAAGATAGATGTTCCGGTTATGCTTGGTGTCGGAGCTGCCTTTGATTTTCATTCCGGAACCCGTCCATGGGCTCCGGAATGGATCAGGAAGATTGGCTTGGAATGGCTGTTTCGGGCTTTGACCGGAGGCCGAAGAACTTTTTTTCGTAATCTAAAATGTGTTTTTGTAACCGGATGTATATTATCCTTGGATTTTATTCGATATAAATTACTAGTCGGAAAAGCGCGAGATGCTTAACATTAAGTCACTTTTATATGGACGAAAAGTCTCATGTGTTGTAGTTGCTTGCATTTTTTTTGCGGGGTTACTTGTCAGAGTTGTTTATTGCATTCTTAGTGATAGAATAGCTAAAGATTCTTTCTATTATATGTCCAGCGCTGAATTCCTGTTAAAATCAGGATGGAGTATTAAAGATTTATATGCTGAGAAAGTAATTAATTGCCCCCCCTTGATCTTTTATTATTTAGCATTTGCTAGGAGCATTGGATTTGATATAAAATTTTCCGGAATTACACTATCTTTAATATCCGGAGCGCTGGTTCCAATTGGTATATACTTTTGTTCTGTACAGATTTTTAAAAACAGAATGTACGCTTTATTTGCTTCTCTTATAGTTGTGGTTCATCCCTACTGCGTAGAAATCAGCACTTCCATTTTAAGAGATGCCCCATATCATTGTTTCTTTTTATTTACTATCGCTGCCGGTATGCGCGCCGCGATAACTGAAAAAACGCGATACTGGTTCTTGTTCGGTTTTTTAGCCGGACTTGCCGGGCTTTTCAGGATAGAAGCTTCTGAACTGATATTAATTTATATTTTATGGGCAAGTTACTTTCTCTTTCTCAAAAAAGAAGGTAAATTTAAAAAAGTTTTTATTTGGTCTTTAGCTGTTTCATCTTGTTTTTTTGTGCTAACATACCCGTTCTGGCTATATGTCGAGATTAACACCAGACATGCTTGGAGTCTTTATCAACCTATGCATAAGTTGTTTAGGAATAATAATGTTAAGTGACATTGCCATATATTTTAAACACTTTGAATCTGCTTTTTTCTGGATAATTCCTGTTTTGCTGGCCTTTGCTTTTTATGGCCGAAGCAGCTTTAAAAAAAATGCAGCGCTTGATTTTATTCTTTTTGCCGCAGCGGTTACCACTTTGCTGCGTTTGGTTATCTTTTTCTTTTTTAATAAACTGTCCGGGCGTCACTTTCTGCCTGAAGTTCTGGTGTTTGCATGCCTTGCTCCGGCTGGATTATACGGCATGGCAAGAATGTGTAGTAAGTTTTATGCCAGAATGGGGGGAGGTATTGGACTAAAGTATATTGTTATCGCTTTGGCTATTGCCGGATTAACAATTAGCACTGTAAAATCATTGCGGGTGAGCAGAAAGTATCACCTCGTCGCTTTTGCAAAAGAGCTTAGGGAATATGATTCGCAGGATACATGCCTGGTCATGTTGCGAGGTTCCGGAGAGAGAATTAACTCCAGGTTGTCAGGTAAGATATCAATACTGGATTTTTCCCAAAGGGATAAGTCTACTGGATCATGGTATGAGTTTTTTTCAACAGTTGGTGAATTGCCGCTTAAATATCGTAATATTTTTATTATGTCAGGCTACACAAAGGGGAGGAATGGCGATGAAATTGGCTTCAAGGCTATGATGCTGAAATATTTTTCCTTCTGTCCGTTTGGCCTTATTGCTGAATGTGATTACCGGAAGACTACGTACCAATTGCATAAGTTCAACTATCGAGTAAATGACGGAGTGCTTATGTCTCCGGATATCAATATTAAGAATCCTTATCAATTGAAGCTGCCGGAATATTTCAATATACCGGATGGTGTTGAAAAATATCGAATCAACATAAATTCCTATTCTGCATATCAACTTGGCAACTGCTATTTTTCTCTCAATCTTACTCCTAAGGTTTATGGTAATTTTTTTCGTAATATATTGGAGTATTCCTTTAAAAATAAGGCCCCTTTTGAAAGAAGTATTAATTTAACAATGTATAATAATTTGATTTGGCCTGTTGCCACTTCAGAATCAACCTTGCGTTACCCGTCCTCTGTCACAGATAGTGGAGTAAAAATTGAAAAAAAAGAACATAGTTGAAAATTCTCTGAAACATTTGAGCGCTGAGTTTAAACCGGTAATTACATTGCCAGGAAAAATTTTTTTACCTCCTGACGGCAGTACTGCTTTTGCTGCAAACTTTAATCCATTTCCAGTTGTTTTCTATAAGAGCAGCTTCTTGTTTGGTAAAAAGTCTGTCCAAGGGAATTACTGTGTTCTCCCTGCCGATTCAGACTCAAAAGAACTAATTATTAACTCTTTCTATCAACCTCTCGGAACCCGGTCTTCCGGAAAGGTTCGTTTAATTTATACAGAAAGAAACTCCAGGAAGATGAACTCGCAAACAATTTTGCAGGTTGAACCTCCCTATCAGGCCGGGTCATATGGTGTGACCTTGCAACAGGTTCTTCTCAAATACAGTGTCAACGCAAAGGTTTATAATTTATCAGATGTTACAGTCAACAAAAGAAGTATTGGGTTCTGGAATGCGTTACAATGTTTTCCGCAGTTAACCACGCGTTTTCACTCGAAATTTAAAATCTCCCCTTCTAAAATTAAATATATTTTCTTGAATATTGGTTCAAGTGATTTTCAAAGCGCTCTGTATGACTGGCGCATTGCCCAGACTGCGACGGAAAAAGGCGAGCAATTACTGGAGTTTCTGAGAAATATGAAAAAATACTTTCCAAAAGCTGAAATTGCGGTTTGCTTGCCAGTTGCACCAGCGCCGGGACCGGTTTATCAGAGTAACCCTGTGAAACCATGGTTTGTAAAGCGTTTGGCACATCATGCTTTGGTTCGTGAATTGAGCCAATTATTGGCAAATGAAACCCGAGTGCAACTTGTCCCCTTATTTTATAATATCGATCCAAACAAGGACTACGTTATAAACAGTCAGCGATTGCAGAAGCAGGGGATCAAGTACCGGTCCGCGTTTGCTCTTTCCAAAACCGGAATACAAAAAGTTCGTCAATCTCAGGCTGCCTGGATATTATCCAGGCTCTCAAATAAAGTACAAAACTCTAATTGACTTTTAAAGTCTGCCGTCGACCATTTCTTTTGGCAGGAAGTTCTTGATGTCGTAAACTACCAGGTTTTTCTTGCTGAAACGGCTGAAGTCGAGTTCAGCGAATTTGCCGTGGCTGACGGCCAACACTACCGCGTCGATATCTTCGGCCATAGCGAACATGTCTTCTTCGCAAAGAATATCCACGCCGTATTCAGCTCTAGTCTCTTCCCGGTCCGCCCATGGATCGTATACTTTCACTTCACAGCAGAAGTCTTCAAGTTCCCTCACTACGTCTACGGCACGTGAATTGCGTATGTCCGGGCAGTTTTCCTTGAAAGTGATTCCAAGGACCAGAACTTTAGAGGTGTTGACTTTGTGTTCTTTGCGGATAAGCAGTTTCACGATTTCTGACGCGATATAACGTCCCATGCCGTCATTCAAACGGCGTCCTGCGAGAATTATCTCCGGATGGTAATCCAACGACTGCGCCTTGTAGGTCAGGTAATAGGGGTCGACTCCGATGCAGTGTCCGCCGACCAAGCCGGGGCGAAACGGCAGGAAGTTCCATTTTGTTCCGGCTGCTTCAAGTACTTCCA
>MDTD01117354.1_pt1 | contig 11659 bp, 4 predicted proteins | sample 811221 | NCBI WGS metagenome assembly MDTD01 (sample SAMN05326646, study PRJNA326480) | marine metagenome | isolation source: seawater | place: Pacific Ocean: South West | collected 2011
CTGAGCCTGAACCAGCTCCTGAGCCCGAGCCAGCTCCTGAGCCCGAGCCAGCTCCTGAGCCCGAGCCAGCTTCTGAGCCTGGGCCAGCTCCACAGGATTTTTCGTTCAATCAGGAAGACATAGAGGAAGCATTGAAATTGGCGGTGGAAGTTGGGGAAGCTCTCGAAGTAGGTGACGACGGGCTCTACTATGAAAAAGGCAAGGAGACCGCGTTTCAGGGATGGGTCAAGAGAGTGAGCTCGGACGGCAAGTTAGGCGCCCTCGAAAGGGTGGAAAACGGTGCGAAAAACGGGATCGGGGTGAACTGGCATCGGAATGGGGAGCGGGCAATGCAGGGAATCTTTAGGGACAACAACTACGAAGGAACGTGGAAGGGTTGGCATGAGAATGGGGAGCCTATCGGTGAGCGAAACTATGCGAACGGCGTCCTTCATGGGGACTTCACTCAATCATGGGCCAACGGGCAAACGATGATGGAGGGTAACTACGTCGATGGAAATCAGGATGGCGACTGGGAAACATGGTATGAAAACGGTCAGCGTCAGAGTGCGATTCGATACGAAGGAGGAAAAATACTTGGGGCGAGTTATTGGGATAGTAGCGGTCAAAGCATAGCTTCTCGTCCGGATGGCAGTCCGTCCGCGCCACTCCGCTAGCCGGCATTCGTATCTGGATTTCACAAGGGGTCTGGAGTCAAGAGCGGCGGGTCCGGGGAGCAGGAAGGCAAGGCATCTAGGCTCCTTCTGAAAGCCCCATTGTATTCGCAATTTCGCCACTCTTACCAATGAAGATGAATCGGAACTCCCTGCTGATCGTGGGGATTGCGGCTCTCCTGATTGCGGCTTTTGCAATCTGGGGTCCATTCTCGCAAGACGCGAGGACAGACGCTGGTCCTGACTCGGGAAAAGGAGCATTCCTTCCGGATTCAGGTACGACCAAGAGCGTATCGTCTCTTGCTCGTTCGAACGGATGGAATAACCTCGACAACCCTGTCCTCGATGGTTGGGAGTCCGAGGCGCTGCACGACCTGATTAAGAAAAGACTGGCGGCTTTATCGGAATTGGTGGCCAGTGATGAATTTAATCAGGATCTGCTTGATGATGTTGTCGACCCGGCCATCGAGGGATCAGTGCTAGTTCCTGCAATCGGGAAGGAATCTTGGAGCGGTGGCGGTATTGTGGTCAGCCGTAGAGAGATCCCGGAGCAGGTATCGTACTCTGATCGGGCTGGGTTCACCGCAGCGCTGAAGATGATTCCAGAAGCCCTTGGAGGAGAGGCTGAGGACCGCCGATGTAGCTTCAAGGTTGTTGAGCTCAAGTTAGAAAAGCAGAGAGTGCGAGCCAGAGTCTTAATTGAGTGTGCGAGGATAGATCAAAACGGAGTTGTGGAGCAACATGGGGACTGGCTCACAACATGGAAGAAAAGCGGGTCAGGAAAGGATCTCACGCTTTCCGGGGTCCTGCTGCAGCGGTTTGAACAGAGTGAGGGTGGGCGCAGGCTCTTTGTTGATTGCACGGAGTCAATCCTCGAGGGTAATGAGTCATATCGCCGCCAGCTTCAGCTGGGATATCCTTATTGGCTTCAGAGAATACAGGATACCCGTCAAATGACTCTGCTTGGAACTCCGGGAACTGCCCTCGGGGACGTGAACGGGGATGGCTTGGAGGACCTTTATCTCTGCCAGCCTGGTGGTCTTCCAAACCGACTTTTTGTCCAGCAGCCCAATGGCAGTCTCAAGGATTTCACCGAAGAGTCTGGGACAGGCTGGGTTGAATCGTGCAGGAGTGCGCTTCTGGTAGATCTCGATAATGACGGCGACCAGGATCTGGTGATTGCCTCCTACGCCCGATTGGTTGTCTGTCGTAATGATGGTAAAGGGCACTTTTCGGTGGCGAAAATCATGGAGCTTGGTATCGGGGCGATGGGTATTTCAGCGGCAGATTATGATGACGATGGAGACCTGGACCTGTATGTCTGTCATTACAGCAGAGGAGATCTCGATCTTGAGGCTGGCGCTACGGTTATAGGTTCGGGCGGACAGTTCGTTTATCATGACGCAAACAATGCCGGTCGTAACTACCTGTATCGGAATGAACTCCAGTCTGGATCCTTGGCTTTTCGAGATGTCACGGAGGAGGTTGGATTGGATGTAAATAATCGAAGATTCAGCCTCGCTGCCGGATGGGAGGATTACGACAACGATGGGGATCAGGACCTCTACGTCGCTAACGATTTTGGCCGTAATAATCTCTTCCGTAATGATAACGGAAAGTTTGTTGATGTTGCTCCCGAGGTTCAGGGAGAGGACAGGGCCTCCGGGATGTCTGTTTCATGGGGAGATGCCGACAGAGACGGACTGATGGACATTTACGTGGCAAACATGTTCTCAGCGGCAGGTAACCGGATTGCGCCGCAGGAAGGTTTCAGTCCCGGGTCTTCGAAGGAGACAAGACAAGCTCTCCTCCGATTCGCTCGTGGAAATACTCTCCTCCTGCAGAAAGAAGGAAAGTTTGAGGATGCGAGTGAGGGGCTGGGAGTGACGATGGGTCGCTGGGCATGGAGTTCCATGTTTGCGGATATCAATAGCGATGGGTGGGAGGATCTTCTGGTAGCCAATGGCTATATCACCACTCCCGATACGGGAGACTTATGAAGTTTTTTCTGGCGGCAGGTCGTGTCGCGTTCTCATGAAGCCACCTCCCGGGAGCCATCCTCAGCGCATATTAACCTGTCGAGCATGATGAAGAGGGGGCGTTCGTGGAGCGGTCGCGAGCGTCACTGCATGTATCTTCACCTTGGGACTAACGAAAACGGAAGAGTAGAGCGGTTCGCCAATGTATCCGCGATTTCCGGTATGGATTATCCGGAAGATGGACGATCTCTGTGTCTGGTCGATTGGGATCATGACGGAGATCTTGATTTTTGGATCTCGAACAGAACTGCTCCCCAGTTGCGTTTCCTTCGGAATGATGCGCCACGCGCCGGACGGTTTCTCGGTCTTCGATTGGAGGGTCAGAAAGGAAATCGCGACGCTATTGGTGCTCGGGTGGTGGTAGAAGTTCCGGGAAGAGGGCATCCTATCGTCAAGACGGTGCGTGCGGGTGATGGTTACCTTGCCCAATCGAGTAAGGAGCTGATCTTCGGATTGGGAGAGTTCAGCGGAGATGTTGCGGTAACTGTTCGATGGCCCGGAGGAGCAGTGGACAAAATCGAGAATCTGCCTGCGGACGTGCATTATCGTATGGCTGAAGGTGGTGAGCCATTGCTTTGGGAGCGCCCACCTTCCGATCTTGCTCTCAGGCCCGGTGTGACGAGTTCCGGCCTTGGCTCTGATACCGTAAGAGTTCCGATGGTTACGTTGCTGAAAGTTCCCACCTTGGAGTATGAGGATATGAAGGGGAAGGTTGCGAAGGTGCCCAAAGTTGGTCGCTTTACGCTTTTGAATCTGTGGGCGAGCTGGTGTGCGCCGTGTCTCAGCGAGCTGGAAGAGTTCAAGGACAGGTTTGAGGATCTGGAGACAGCAGGGGTGGAAGTTGTTGCTCTTGCCCTTGATGGTGTGGGTCAGGATAAGGGTGATCCTTCCACTGCAAAAAAGCGAGCCGCGAAAATGAATCTTCCATTTTCGACTGGTCTGGCTAGCGAAAAGATCCTGACAATCCTTGAGCGTTTGCATGTCCGCCTGACTCCGATGGAACTTGATCTGGTGATCCCTTTGAGTCTCCTTATTGACAGAGAGGGGCGTCTAGCGGTGCTCTATAAGGGAGCTCCGGGAGTCGACAAGATTCTTGCAGATCTAGAGCACTCGTCACTAGCTCGTTGGGAGCGCCTTGTGGGCTCTGCCGGGCTAGGCGGTGAGTCTCTCGAGAAAATTGATTCCACCGTCAGGGTGGCGGCGGACCAGCTCGAAGTTTCCCAGCGCTTCCAATTCGCGCAGGACATGTGGCAGGGGCGATGGCTCGCTGCCGCGGAGGTTCAATTCCGGGATACCCTTGCGGTGACTCCAGATTTTGCAGAGGCCGCGAATAATCTTGGGTTGGTCCATGCTACCGCGGGGCAGCATGACAAGGCAGTGACAGCTTATCAAAGAGCGTTGTCCCTGCGGGATGATTTCGCGGATGGGCACATGAACCTCGGTCTTTCGCTTGATCTGCTGGGTCAAACCGAAGCGGCGCAGAACAGTTTTTTGAGAGCTTTGGAGGTAGACCCTGCTCTTCCAAAGGCGAATGATGCCCTCGGATTGTTGCATGCGAAACGTGGTGAATTAGCCGTAGCGAAAAAGTATTTCATAAGGGAGACCGAGGTAAATCCCGATTTTGCGGAAGGATTTAATCATCTCGGGTTGATCTATCTTTCCCTCAACCAGGCGACGAGTGCGCTGGATCCCCTGCGAAAAGCGGTTTCCCTAGATTCTCAAAATGCTGATGCACTCAACAATTTAGGTCTGGCTTGCAAGCGTCTCGGCCTCGCAGCAGAAGCTGGGAAGGCCTTCGAAAATTGCGTTAGGGTAAATCCCCGGTTTGTCCCCGGGCTCATCAATCTGGGATTGTTTCACATCGACACGGGTAACTTGGTGGTCGCTGAGCAATGCCTGATTCAGGCTCTCAAAATACAGCCAGGCTCGGCAATGGCTCGTCGAAATCTTTCTCGTGTCCAGAGTATGCGGGCGAAGGAGTAGCGTGGTTCGCTATGGTCTCTTGATGCGGAGTTTTTTCAGGCCCTTTGGAAAGAGCGATTTTGTCACAGTGCCATCGGGCCATTGAATCGTTGAAGAGGACGGGCTGATGCCCTCGGGAGTGGTGAAGCTGAAAACGGCTGGGGTTTGAGACAGGTAACCTGCGCCAGCTCGAATTTCTCCAGTTCGAATGCTTTGATCCGAAAGTTTGATTGAAACCCGGGCCCCGATACCATGACGATTTCCAGCAGGTCCCTCGAGGGAAACCTGATAGGGAAGGGGTCCTCCGGTTCGGACAAAAGATCGTGTCGGACCGTCATTGATGCCCACTATCAGGTCAAGTCGCCCATCCCCATTCAGATCCGAAGAGATAACGCTCTTGGCGTCCTCAGGAATAACGATACCGCTAGCCGCGGGAGAAATGGCTTTGAAATTTCCGGTTCCATCTCCCTCAAGAATCAGTCCGAGGCCGCCAACCATCGGTCGCGTTTCGATCTGAGGGCCAAAAAAGTTTTGAGCGAGGAAGATATCTGGGTGGCCGTTTCCAGTGGCGTCGAGAAATGAGGAGCCGAAGGAAGGCGAAGCCTGGGCCATGCGAGGCAGAGCTTTAAAAGTGAATTTACCCTTTCCGTCGTTCCGGAATATTCCGGACTCAAGAGTATTGGCCTCCATTCGCAGAGACTTGCCGAGGTTGCTACGCGGATAAATTTCCGGGAGAGCGGCACTCGCAAAATTATGAAAGGTCTTAAGTTTGCTGCCGATAAATGGCATGGCGTTTCGAGAGCAGCTGAATCCACGGTGTGGGTAGCAAACGCCGTCCTCAAAACCTGCTTCAACAATCCGTTTGCGCCCCGAGTTTTCAAAGTCGCCGTAGAAAAGCACTTCGGGGGTCTCCGGGCTGGCCTTGTATTTTGTGTTCAATCCGAAATTGGTGACTAGAAGGTCGATATCTCCATCATGATCGATATCTGCGCCATTGATTCCTGTCCACCATCCAAGATATGGACTGAGTCCGGACCCCTCGGTTGAATCAACGAGTTTTCCCTTGTCGTTCCGGAAAAAATGGATTGGTCCCCACTCGGTGCTGACAAGCAGATCAACCCATCCATCCCCGTCGGCGTCTGACCATATCGCGCCAGTCACAATACGCTTTTTCAACAGAGCTGGAGACTCCTTGGATACGTCTGTAAACTTTCCGTTCGAATTACGAAGTAGTCTGCTGCTCGAGGAGGTGGGGTAGGCGCCTGGAACACCGCGCCCTCCTATGAAGAGGTCAAGATCTCCATCCCGATCAAAGTCTGCTGTTGCAACTACGCTGCTGCTATCAAGGTTCGTGGGAAGCGATCCAGGTTTCGCTGGCACAAAGTAGCCCTTGCCGTCGTTCAGGTAAATCCGGTCTGCATATGCAGGATTTGCGGACGGGTGCTCGACGCTGCCGCTGGCAACTACGAGATCGAGATCGCCGTCTCCGTCGCAGTCAAAAAACAGGGCTCCGAGATCCTCGCTTGTTTTGTGGGCACTCGCGGCTGTAAACGGTTGCGTCATGAATTTTCCACTACCCTGATTGATGATCAGAGTGCCCAGATATCCGGCGCATCCACCGAGGAAAAAGTCTTCGTCACCGTCCCCGTCGATGTCTCCGCATGCTAGAGATGGCCCCCACTGGGATTGGCGGTTGGGTAATAGCGGTTGAAGTCGGAAATCGTTAAAGGGCATTTCCCAATGTCGGGCGGCTGTCAGGGCATTGCTGGAGCGAAATAGAGGCTCGGGGGGCTGCGGTTTGCTTTCTGGGGAAGCCGCATCACGCTGGGAAAGGGTGTATCTGCGGTTGGCCGCGAGGTTCCGATAGGTTGCTTCTAGGCCTCCGGGCCACGTTATTGTGAGGCTTTGAATCATGTCGGACTTTCCAAGGCCAAACTGAATCAGGTTTTCGTCACATGAGGCAAATCCCCGCATGGGATTGAACTGTCTAATCTGGCAGCCTTCCGCGGTGGTGATTTCCAGCGATGCTCCAATACCAGATGTGTTTGCGCCTGTGCCCTCCAGTGTCACAACGACTCGATTTGCGTCGTTAGTGTCATTGCGATGAATGGAGGGAGGCTCATCGAGATTGGCCACAGCGAGATCAAGGTCGCCATCACCTTCCATATCAAACCACACGGCTCCGTAGCTCATACCCGTCTTCGCGAGACCCCAGTTCTTGCTGTTGTCGACAAATTTGAGCCCACCTAGGTTACGGAAAGAGAGGTTTTGTTCTGGGCGGGTAGGAGTACTTTCATAAAGGTCCCATTCCGTCTTACCGTGCAGCTTTCTGACATCGAGGGGATTGTCAGAGTTGTTAAAATTCCGGGTCATGCCATTTGACATGAAGACATCGAGGAGGCCATCGCAATCGAGGTCTCCCATTTTTACCGCCCATGTCCAGTCAGAGTAAGCAAGTCCGGAGAGGAAGGCGGTCTCATGAAAGCGCCCTGTCCCAGTGTTCACATAGAGACAGTTACGCATATACTGGGCAGGGATAGTATTCTGCATGAACCACGTTGATGCACCCATCATTCCCATTGTGGTTTTTGACTTGTAGTGGGTGGTTCCAGCCATGTCAGACGAAAGAAAATCAATGAAGCCATCATTGTTCAGGTCTCCGCAGTCCGCCCCCATTGTGAACCAGCTTGTGTGAGGCAGTTGGTGTTGGGTGACATCTGTAAAAGTGCCATTTCCATTGTTGCGGTAGAGAAGATCCGGATCCTCGAAGTCATTGCCCACATAGAGGTCAGGGAGTCCATCGTGGTTGAAATCCCACCAAGTGACGGAATTGCCGTGATAGCGATTTGTGGAGATTCCTGCCAGCCGGGTGACTTCAACGAAGCGACCATTGTCATTGCGTAGAAGTTTGTCGGGAGCTCCGACATTGTTGATTTGCATGTTTCCTCTGCGTTCGGACACCCCGTAGTAGTTCTCAAATTCGGGAAGCATCTGATTGCGGCCATCCTTTAAAATTGTGACAGCACGATTGGGACGCCCACCGGCACGGTAAAATCTATGACCAAGGAGATAGACATCCAGATCTCCATCGAGATCGTAGTCTGCAAAAGCGGCCATTCCGAATGCTCCACTGTGCGCAAGTCCAAACCGGGAAGCAGATTCCACAAATTTGGCATTTCCATCATTGATGAAGAGTTGGTTTGAAGACCCATAATTGCAGACATAAAGATCGAGGTCCGCATCGCCATCAATATCGACTGCGGCCACCCCGGATCCCCATGCGCTTCCCCCGGTCACGCCTGCCACCTTGGAGATGTCGTCAAATCGTCCGTTACCTCGGTTCCGGTAAAGCGTGTTGGTGCGGGCGCCTGAAACAAAATAGAGGTCGCAACGGTTATCGCCGTCAAAATCGCCAGCAGCAACTCCACCTCCTCCTAAGGCGGAGGTATAAAGGCGCTTAAGTGGGTGGGATATGTCAATGGGGTTTACGGATAAGATTCCAGTTTCTTGTGGAGGCAAGGTGGTAAACCTGGGGCCTGCCTTTCCTCCGGAAAAGGGAGGAGTGAGGGGCGAGGAGCTGGGAGCTGCACCCAATTCCGGTAAGAGAACGGAGAGTAATACGGCGGAAGCCAAGGTGTTCCAGCGGGACATGATTGGAGGGGTTTCTTTCGGGAAGTTGACATCAGACCTGGATCAGACGCGATGCCAAACTATGACTATTTAAGGGTTTATTTGACAAAGCGGGATTAGTTTTCATGGGCCAAAACGGCAGAATCCGATTGACCTCGGGATGCGGACTGCAAGCATGACGGCTAAGAGAATTTTCCTGCCGTCACGGTAATCGATGGTAGCTACGTTCTCGTGTTAATAAAAATACCCACTACGGACTCTGATGAAGATTCAAACTTGCCTGCTTCCACTGGTCATCGGCTTGGCCATCTCCTTCAGTGCGAGAGCTCAGAACGATGATGCTCTCCTTTTGATAGATGTGAATGCCACCGCTCTTGGTCTGCTAGATGGAGCGGTTGTGAACAGTCTGGTAAACTCCGGGGCAGCTGGGAATTTTACAACTCTCATTGGTCAGGTTGAAGTGGCCAGTCACCCTGCCAATGACAATGCGGGAGCTCTTGTGCAGGGCCTCGCATTCAATGGCGACAAGATGACTTCTGCAAATCCATTATCGTCCACTAATCTGACAGGAAATCAGCCCTACACGGCGATGGCATGGGTATACAACCCTGGGTTTGGAAACGAGGAGGCGATAGTCTCATGGGGGCATCGCGGAGGACCCAACGGATCGAACTCAGGAATGCATCAGGGAACACATCCGACTTTTGGAGCGGTGGGTCACTGGGGAGGTGGGGCCATTGGCGACCCCAACCAGCCAGATGTCGGCTGGGGCCCCAGTGGAGCAGCGACAGATATCAATGCGACAATCGGGCAGTGGGCGCATTTGTCCTACGTATGGGACGGTACTGAAGAACGGGTTTTCATCGATGGTGAGTTGAGTAATTCAGAGGTTCATATCCCTCTGAATCCGCATCTGAGTTTTCAGGACGGCAGTCCAACACCCTTCGCGCTTGGATCGGAAAGTGATTCGGCGAATGTGAATTCTACCCCTATCGCCTTCAGCGGAACGATCGCAAAGGTGCTGGTCGAAAATACAGCTCGTTCAGATGAATATATTCGCACGACCTTCAATGAGGAGCGCCCCCTGTTTTTTGACGGGTTCCTGGATGTAAGTGATTTGGATGGGGACGGAATAGTCGACTCCGTAGAGGATCAATATGACTGCATGGACAAAAACATCGCGGATGCTGATTCGGACCCTGATGGTGATGGCCTATCCAATAGTGCGGAACTAGGATTTGGGACCGATCCCTGCGATCCTGACAGCGATGACGATGGTTTGAGTGATGGCGAGGAATTAAACCGTCTGGTGGATGGGCAGTCCGCGCCAACCAATCCTTTGAATGAAGACACGGACGGAGATGGTTTGTCCGATAGTCTTGAAACCGGGACAGGAGTTCTCGGGGACGGGATGACGGACTTGGGGACAGATCCTCTGGTTGCTGATACCGATGCAGACGGCCTTGGTGATTTGCAGGAAGTTCAGTTAGGCAGTGACCCCTTTAATGCGGATACCGATGGCGATGGAGCTACTGATGGGGAGGAAGTCCGGCTCCAGACTGACCCTCTCGACGCCAACAGTAAGCCAGATTTTCCTCCCAACCAGATTGTCAAGGTGGATATGACCTGTCTTGATCTCGCTGATGGTAGTATTGTTGATACGGTGGTTAACCTTGGTCAAGCTGGGCCATTCACCACCCTGATTGGTCAGGTTGAGGTAGCTAGTCATCCAGCGAACGACAATCCGGAGGTTCAGGTTCAGGGATTGGCTTTCAATGGCGATAAGATGACTGCCGCCGTCGATGCTCCGACGCTTGGACTGGTCGGAAATCAGACTTACACCGTTCGTGCATGGGTGTTTAATCCTGCGTTTGGTAATGAAGAGGCGGTGGTTTCTTGGGGGCATCGGGGCGGACCGTTAGGCTCCAACGCTGGTATGCATCAGGGAACCCATCCGACCTTCGGCGCCATCGGACACTGGGGCGGTGGACCGGTGGATAATCCAAATGAGCCTGATGTGGGATGGGGTCCGAATGGAGATGGAAGTGATATTCTTGCGACGCAGGGGCGCTGGGCCCAGCTATCGTGGGTATACGACGGCTTGGAAGACCGGGTCTTCATTGATGGGGAATTCAACAACAGCGAGGAGCACCCGAATCTCCTAAACGTGCATGCCTCGTATAATGATGGTACTCCAACCTTGGTGTGCCTCGGGTCCGAGAGTGACGCTGGGAGTGTGAATAATACGCCCATCGCTTTCTCAGGGACGATCGCCCGGGTCGAGATTTACGACTCTCCCTGGACGGACGAGGAGATCCAAGCGGCTTTTGAACAAGAGCGACCTCTCTTCTTCGACGGTATATGTGAGAGTCCGGGGGATCCGTATCAGTTTGTAGTTTCGAGTCTCGATGGCGGAGAAACCATTGATTTTGAGTGGAAAGGATTAGGTTCTGAGGTCTATACGGTAGTGGGTAGTGATGATCCAGCGGGCAATCCCGACCCAACAACTTGGACTCCGGTCGCAGGTCTCGAAAGCCTGCCCGGGACTCCACCCCTCAACATAGAGAGTATTGCACGGCCGGCCGGAGACCTCCGCATTTTCAAGCTTCTTGCCAGCCCGGCTCCAGCTCTTTTCTCGGATGATTTCGAGTCCGGGGCGGGGGATTGGACCAGCGTGGTAAATGATGGGGCAGGTAATACCCAGTGGGAAATTGGATCTCCCTCGGGGACAAGCGGTCCGCTTACAGGGGCTGATGGATCCGGAAACGCATGGTCCACGAATCTGGGGGATTACGGTCAGGACTCGGACGTGTCTCTGTTCTCTCCTCCAATTGATTTCAGCGGTCTTCAGGCTGCAGAGTTGACATTTGATGTCTATCGCGATGCGGACGGTTTTGGAGATGCTGCCTCAATCGTCTTCAGAAGAGTTGGCGACGATGTGCAGCTGGGATTGGAGGTCAGCATTGATATGAGCCTCTTTGATACCGCTTATGAGACTCTTTCCATCGCTGTTCCTGAAGCAGTGATTGGTGAGACCGCTCGCGTGGAATTTAACTTTGTCAGCGACGGCACGGCTGATGCCTTCAGCGGTCTTACAATCGACAATGTTGTAATCGAGGCAGCGTCCCCCTAGGAAAAAAGTGATTTTGCAGGCGGTGAATCCCTCGGGGTTCACCGCTTTTTTCGTGGGTGGTTACATGGTGAAAGGATTGATCTTGCCAAGGGGCGTGGACAACGGACTACTAGCCCTGTTGATTTTTTATGGATGCCATTCGTGCAGATTCAATCGTAAAGGATTTTGGAGAGGTTCGGGCGCTGAATGGGGTGAGTCTGGGAGTTGAGGCCGGGGAGTTGTTTTTTCTGCTGGGAGGAAGC